>Ga0335082_10002582_pt1 | contig 19535 bp, 16 predicted proteins | sample Lox_Sample_41_FD_206718 | JGI IMG/M metagenome (GOLD analysis project Ga0335082, IMG submission 206718) | Soil microbial communities from Loxahatchee National Wildlife Refuge, Florida, United States - Lox_Sample_4.1 | ecosystem: Environmental > Terrestrial > Soil > Wetlands | place: USA...
CTGGGTGGACATCCGCTCCACGCTGGGGCGGATCCGGCGCACCAGCCGGGGACCGAAGAAGATCATGAAGAGGGCGAAACCGGCCGCCTCGATCGCCAGCACCGTCAACTGCACCCATTGGACGCCGACCGCCGAAGCGAGTCCGGCCACCATCGCCAGCATGATCATGCCCAAGATGTCGTCGAATACCGCGGCGCCGAGAATGATCCTGGCCACGCGCGTCTGCAAGACATGCAGATCGCCCATGACCCGCGCCGTGATGCCGACGCTGGTCGCTACCATGGCCGCAGCCACGAAGGTCGCTTCGTGCGCCGCGTGACCGCGGATGAACCGGATGTACACGAATCCGAGGACGAACGGCACCACAATCCCCGCCACCGCCACCTGTAGCGACACCCGTCCGACCCGGATCAGGTCCTTGGGCCGGGTCTCCAGTCCGACCGTGAACAGCAGGAAGATGGCCCCGACCTCGGCGATGGCCAGCACGGTGCTGCTGGGGTCCACCAGCCCGGTGGCGTAGGGGCCCAGGATCACCCCCGCCAGGATCTCCCCCAGCACTGCCGGTAACGCGAGCCGCTCGAAGCCCTCGGCGAACACCTTCGCCCAGACGAAGATGGCAAATAGCTGGAGCAGGAGTGGATCGGCGTGCGGCATGGTGTGCGAGCAAGAGGAATTCTAATGCGGTTTCCAACTGCGGCCCTGCAAATCGAGAGTCGTAGACGTTCCGCCAGGGTTTCGCTGCGGGCGATCCGGGAATCGGCGCGCCGTCCGTTATCCGGGCCCACGTGCATGGCACCTTCGTGACGTGGCGGGAACGCTTGCCCGACATCGTACAATGTCATACCGTAGACAATTTTTTGCTCCAGGAAATGGGCCCAGTGCAATCCAAACCCGCGAAACGCCCCGCAAAGTCCCTGATCGAAGACTGGCTCCCGAAATCGGTCGTCGTACTGCGCGACTACGACCGCCACAAGTTCTTTTCCGACCTGATCGCCGGCCTGACCGTCGGGCTGGTGGCACTTCCTTTGGCGATGGCCTTCGCCATCTCGTCAGGGGTGCCACCGGAATCCGGGATCTACTGTGCCATCGTTGCCGGCTTCCTCATCTCGGCACTCGGCGGTTCCAAGACGCAGATCGGCGGGCCCACGGGCGCGTTCGTGGTCATCGTCGCCGGGATCGTCGCCCGGCACGGGATCGAGGGACTGTTCATCTGCACCGGCATGGCGGGCGTGTTCCTCATCATCATGGGCGCGACCGGCTTCGGGGCGGCAGTGAAGTTCATCCCCCGGCCAGTGGTGATCGGCTTCACCAATGGCATCGCGGTGCTGATCGCCAGCACCCAGATCAAGGATTTCTTTGGCCTGCGCATCGACCATGTCCCCAGCGAGTTCCTGCAACGCATGGAAACGCTGGGGCTGCACTGGAACACGCTTTCGGCGGAAGCGACGCTGCTGGCCGGCGCCTGCCTGGTGCTGATGATCCTGTGGCCGAAGCTGACCAGCAAGGTGCCGGGCACGATCGTGGCGCTGTTCGCGGGCACCGTGGCGGCGCTGCTGCTGGGCTGGCACGTGGATACCATCGGATCGCGCTTTGGGGGCATTCCCAGCGGGCTGCCCAGAATCGAGATCCCGCCCTTCCACTTCCGGATGGTGCCGGCGTTGCTGGGGCCGGCGCTGACCATCACCATGCTGGGCGCGATCGAGTCGCTGATGTCGGCCGTCGTCTCCGACCGCATGAGCAACGACAAGCACAATCCCAACGTGGAGTTGATCGGGCAAGGCATCGCGAACTTCGTGTCACCGCTATTCGGCGGCCTGCCGGCCACCGGCGCGATCGCACGCACCGCCACCAACATCCGCTCCGGAGCGAAGACGCCGGTCGCGGGCATGGTGCACGCGCTGGTGCTGCTGGCCATGCTGCTGTTCGCCGCGCCTCTGGCCAAGTTCATCCCGCTGCCGGTGCTGGCTGCCATCCTCATCGTGGTCGCGTATCACATGGGCGAGTGGCAGGAGATCCCCGACATCCTGCGCCTGTCGAAATCCGACATCTCGGTCTGGATCGTTACCTTCCTCCTGACCGTGTTCGCCGACCTGACGGTCGCAGTCGAGGCGGGCATGATCCTGGCCACGCTGCTGTTCATCCGCAAGGTGGCGGTGACCACCACCGTTTCAGCGGTGACGGACGCGTACGTGGACGAAGGCCGGGTGCACATCCTGCAGGACAAGACCATCCCGGACTACGTGCGCATCTACCGCATCCACGGGCCATTCCTGTTCGGCGCGACGGAGAAGCTGGCGGTGATCCGCGACCACCTCAGCGACCTGCCACCCATCGTGGTCCTGCGCCTGCGCAACATGACCGCCATCGACGCCACCGGCCTGGGCGCGCTCGAGGATACTGCCGACCTGCTGCATCGCTCGGGACGGGAACTGATCCTATGCGGTGCGCGGCCGCAGCCGGCCCAGCTCATGCACCAGGCCCGATTCGAGGAACACGTCGGACCGGAGAACATCTGCCCCAACGTGCAAGCGGCCCTGGAGCGTGCGAAACGGGTCTACGACGACGGGATGTCACTTAAGAAGCAATTCACGCCCAGGGCGGTCGCAGCCAACGTGTCGTGACCCTAGGGTTCAAAGCGGACCCGAAGACCTACTCCCCGGCTCGGCTTGGGTGCCGAAGTCGCGGCGCACGAGAGAGCTTTCAGCGCTTCAGCAGGTCCACCGGCTCGCGCACATCGGTCACGCGGAAATACTTGGCCAGCGCGGGATAGCGCCTGGCCACCGCTTCGTACATCTGCCACGCCACCTTGCGATAGGAGAAGTGCCCGGCGACTCCGGTGCGCAGCTCGCTGATGTAGACCGCCTCGGCAAAATCCATCTTGAACAGGGTCCGCTTGCGGTAGCCGAGCGGGATCACGTATTGCGCGATGGCCTCGGCATCGCCGCCCTTCGCCGACGAGAGCTGGGCGCAGACCTCGGCGGCGCGCTGCATGGCCTTCTGGTAGCGCAGGTCCTGGCCGGCCTCCACGATGTCCTCGGGGGTGTCGAAGGCGTGCTGGGTGGTGAAGCCCTGCATGATCTGGACGCAGCGGCGATGGCGGTGCATGTCGCGGAAGCCGCCGATGTCCATCAGGATGTCGAAGCGCAGGCGCTGGCCTCCGGCGAACTCCCGCGGCAGCTCGTCGTGCTTGCCGCGGTGACGCGTGCCCACTTCGATGATCTCGCGGCGGCGCGGCTCCGGCAGCGAATCCACCATCGACGAGATCTGCCGGTACGAGTGATGACAGTGCGGGTAAAGCAGCGTCGCCGCCAGTTCCACCTCGAAGGGATCGTAGTCGCAGAGCTCGACTGCCTTGGTCGCGGCCGGCGGGATGTCCTTCATCAGGTCGGAGGCGCACTGGCGCAGCTCAGGGCGAGTCTCGATCTCGTATGGGTTGGGCTCCGCGTACTTGACCAGCGTGGGCGCGGCCTTGGTTTCTTTGAGAAGAAGCTGCGCGGCTCGCTCGCCGAGCGCAGGGTCGGCTTTGCGGATGTCCTCCACCAGTTGGCGCGCGGCTTCGGCGCCTACGCTGTAGGCGGGCTCGCGAGCGGCCTGCTTCAGCAGCTCTCCCAAGTACCGCACCTCCGGATGGGTGTGTGAGAGCAGGCGCGAGATCTGTGACTCCAGCGTGCGCGCGTTGACGATCTGGCCCAACGAAGTGTTGGTGGCCAGCGGCAGCAGGTACCGCGAGAGGTCGAAGGCGCGCGCCCTGAGTGTCCGGTCGTAGTCCGCCTGCTTCATCTCGTCGGGACGCGGCGTGCGCTCGGCAAGGTAACGGAACATGTCGCCCGAGAACGCCTCGTACTCGGCGAACAGGAAGTCCACAGTCTCACGGTAAAGCTTGTCGGCCGCAGCGTCGGCAAAGTCGGGGACGTGGTAGCCGCTCTTCTTGAAGTCCTGGTAGCGAGTGGACCGCTCCTGGCCGTCCCAGCGCTGCTCGTCCACCACCGCGATGGCCGCCAGGATGGAGAGCTTCTCGATGGCCAGCGCGATGTGCGCCAGGTCCGCGATGGAACGATGTCCGTACTGGAAATAGAAGGTGTTGAGGAACTGCTCAGCCTTCTGCTCGCTGATCTGCTTCAGCGACTCCTTCATGGAGAGCGCCGAGCGCGAGTACTTGGCCATGGCGTAGGCCTGGACCTCGGGCTCGACGCCATGCACGGCGAAGACCTCGATCTTCGGCCCCTCCGACCCGTTGTTCGACATGAGAAGAGAAGATTACCGCAAGCGGGAGTGGAAAAGCGGGATGAAAAAAAGCGGAGGGCCCCGGCCCTCCGCTCTGGGGAAGCAAGCTACTTTTGCGTGACCTCGGTGAGCAGCTTGGCCTCGTCGGCCGACGGCGGCTCGGCGCGTCCGCCCAGGGTCTTGGCCAGGAATCCCTCGGCGGCGGCGTTGAAGGCCATGTTGTTCTGCGGCCGGGCGAAGCCGTGCCCCTCGTCGGGGAACACGATGTACTCGACCGGCAGCTTGTGCTTCTTCATGGCGGCGACGATCTGGTCGCTTTCCGCCACATTGACGCGCGGGTCGTTCTTGCCCTGCCCGATCAGCAGCGGGACCTTGATCTGGTCCGCCTTGAACAGCGGCGAGCGCGAGTTCAGGAAGTCTTCGCCGGTGCCCATGCGCTTGTCGAACACGGCACGGAAGGTCGTCCAATACGGCGGGATGGTCTTGAGCAGCGTGTTCAGGTTCGACGGGCCCACGATGTCCACGCCGCAGGCGAACTCGTCCGGTGTGAAGGTGACCGCGGCCAGTGTGGCATATCCGCCGTAACTGCCGCCCATGATGCACACCTTCTTCGCATCGACGTAGCCCTGCTGGATGACCCACTGCTTGCCGTCCAGCAGGTCGGTGTGCATCTTGGCGCCCCACTCGCGGTCGCCGGCATTCAGGTACTGCTTGCCGTAGCCGGTGGAGGCGCGAAAGTTCACCTGGAGCACGGCATAGCCGCGGTTCGACAGCCATTGGGCATAGCGGTTGAAACCCCAGACGTCGCGTCCCCATGGACCGCCATGGACGAACTCGACCATGGGCAGGTTCTTGCCATCGGCGCCGGCGGGCAGCGTGAGATAACCGTAGATGGTCATGCCGTCACGCGCCTTGAACGAGATCGGCTTCATCGACGACAGCTTGTAGCCCTCCAGCTTCGGCCGGTCGCTGAAGATCACCTCCGCCTTCCTGGCCTTGCGGTCGTACACGTAGTAGTAGGTCGGAGCGTTGTCGGAGATATAGGCGACGATCCAGTGCTGGTCGGCCAGATCGCGGCTGACCACCCGGATATCGGCGTCGCGCACCTTGTGCAAGGCGTCGAAGTCGGCCTTGAGCGCGGGATCCATGACCTGCCACTCGCTGCGGGCGCGCACGAATTCGACCCCTTCCAGCGCGTGGCTCTTGGGATTGATCAGGAGCTCGCTGGCGTCGTACTGCGGGTCCTCCGACACCACTTTCTGCTTGCCGGAGGCGATGTCGACTTCCATCAAGCGAAGCGTGTTTCCCCCGACGCTGGTCAGGACCCAGAGGCTCTTGCTGTCGGGCGAGAATGCGGCCGTCCCTCCCAGCGATTCATCCGCCCCCCACTTGATGAGTTCGCGCCACGGCGACTTCACCGTGTCGCGGACCCGGATGCTGGTGCCGCCGTCTGGCGTAGTCACGTCGGCGGCCCGGACTTGCAGGTTGTTGTCGGCGGTCCAGGAGGTGACGTCGCCCGGGTTCTCGGTGTCCAGCTCCGCCTTGCCGGTCTTCAGGTCCACGCGATAGACGTCGTGGAAGCGCTTGTCGCGCACATTCATGCGTACCAGCATGGTGTCGGGAAATTGCGGCAGGTAATCGCCGTCCCCCAGCTGCGCCTGGATGCCCTCGAAGGGCGTCAGGTCCTTGGTCTCCTTCGTCTTCAGGTTCGTCTGGTAGACATGGAAGTTCTCATCGCCGTCGCGGTCCTGCACGTACAGGACATGTTGGGAATCGAACTGCCAGAGGAAGAACCGGATGCCGCGCTTTTTGTCGGCCGTGACCACCTGGTCGTCGGTCTTGCCGATGGTGCGTACCCAGACGTTGAGCACCCCCTTGTCGTCGGGCGCCAGGTACGCCAGGTGGCTGCCGTCGGGCGAGATTCGGGCGCTGGTGCGCTCCGGGTTGCCGAAAAGGACCTGGCGGGGGATCAGCGGGGTGGACGGGCTATTGCCGGCCCAAACCACCGGCGCCAGGAACAGAACCAAGAAAGCGAGGGACCAAAGGCGGAGCTTCTGTTGCATGGGACCTCCATTGCGGGCTGCGATTCTAGTGATGCCAGAGGGAATACGCAAAACCAAGCTTGGTCGTTCGTGGAACTTGGCCCGGCCCCAGCACGTACTGGAGATGGGTGAATCTTTCGGTACCTTTGTGAATCCGATGTTACGAGCGTAACTTCCGCAAAATGCGGAATTTAGATACAATTCTGGACTTGCTCGTGATGAAGATACGCGCCCTCATTCTGGCCCTTCTATTGACCACAGCGACATCGCTTTGGGCGCAGGCCTTTCTCCCGGTCTCAGCCGCGGACGTCCCCGATCTCGAACTGTCCCGGCCCTCGGCCAACCTGTCGCTGAGTCCGGAAAGTACGCCCCGGATGTCCCCTGAGTTGGCCCTGGATGCGTACCAGCGCCGCACTGCCCGCCAGTCGGAGATGCTCGGCGAGTACACCGCCAGCACCACCATCGCAGCCCAGCTGCCCGATTCGTCGCAGCGTGGCGAACTGGTGGTAAAGCGCCATTACATCGCGCCCCGGACCCTGAACTTCCAGGCGGTCAGCTTCCAGGGGGACAAGTTCGTCAAGAGCAACGTGATCGCGCGCATGCTCCAGTCGGAGGTGCAGCACGTCGAGAAGCAGGAAACCGCCCAGACCGCGATCACTTCGGCGAACTACAAGTTCAGTTACGCCGGCACCGAAGACCTTGCCGGCAGCCCGGTCCACGTCTACAGCGTGAAACCGCGGCAGAAGCGGCCCGGCCTGTTCCGCGGAAAGATCTACCTGGACGCGGCCAGCGGCGGCCTGCGCCGCGCCGAGGGCACCCTGGCCAAATCCCCTTCGTTCTTCATCAAGAAGATCGACTTCGTGCAGGACTACGCCGACTTCAGCGATTTCACCCTGCCCGTGCACATGCACTCGGAGGCCAAGGCGCGCATCATCGGACGCGCCGTGGTCGATATCGTCACCCAGGACTACGAGCCCACGGCACAGGCCGCGCTGCTGAGCCTGGCTCCCCAAGGCAGTCACTGATCCCCCTGCGAACCTCCCCTGTGTAACCTGCCGGCCTCGCTGGCGGTCCCCATTGAGAGACCCGTGAACAGGATCAGAGACATCCTGAAAGCGGTCGAGCACCGTCCGTGGCCGCCTCCCACGCGTCCCTGGGTCATGGTGCAGACCTGGCACGACCTGCTGTTCGCCCATTGGCGCATCGAGCCGGAGGTGATGCGGCGCCTTGTGCCCGATGGACTCCAGCTCGACCTGTATGGCGGCTCTGCCTGGGTGGCGGTGACGCCCTTCCGCATGAGCGGCGTGCGAGCACGCGGCGCGCCGCCGTTGCCGGGCCTCTCGCGCTTTCCCGAGCTGAACGTCCGCACCTACGTGCGGGTCGGCAACAAGCCCGGTGTTTTCTTCTTCAGCCTGGATGCGGCTAATGTTCCCGCGGTGCTGGCCGCGCGCGCCGCCTACCATCTGCCGTACTTCCACTCCCGGATGAAGACGGAGCGGGACGGAGAGCGGGTCCGCTGCCGCTGCGAACGGTTGGAGCACCCGCGGCCGGCGGAGTTTGTCGGCGGCTATCGCCCGACCTCGCCGGTCTTCAAGGCGGCGACAGGCACACTGGAGCACTTCCTCACCGAGCGCTATTGCCTGTACGCGGCGCGCGACGGCCGAATCTGGCGCGGCGACATCCACCACGAGCCCTGGCCCCTGCAGCAGGCCGAAGCCTCGATCGAGAAGAACACGATGGCGGTCGCGGCCGGTATCGAGCTGCCCCCCGGCGCGCCCCACCTGCTCTTCGCTCGCGAGTTGAAGGTCCTGATCTGGTGGCCGGAGCGAGCGAAGGCCTAGTACCCACTACTCAGTGACCTCCTACTGCAGGTTTCAAGATCTGCTTGACACGCTGGTAGAGAAGGGTTAAAGTCTGGTTAGTTGGTTAACTAACTTAGAGTATGCCAAGAGTATCACCCAACACTTCGACTCGGATCCGCCTGCTCGAGGCGGCTCGCGAGTTGTTCTGGGACAAAGGTTACGAAGCCACCAGCTTGGGCGATGTGGTCAAGCGCGCCAAGGCCAATCCCGGCAGCCTCTACTATTTCTTCAAGACAAAGGAGGATTTGCTCCTTGCGGTCCTGGATCGCTACACCGAGCTGCTTTGGCCGGCGGTCATCGAGCCGGCCTTCAAGGCGGTCGACGATCCCATGGTGCGGATCTTTGCCATCCTCGAGGGCTATCGGCAGGCTCTGATCAAGACGGACTTTGCCCGCGGCTGTCCCATAGGCAGTCTCTCCCTGGAGGTCGGCGAGGCATTTCCCATCGCCCGGGGCAAGATCGCCTTCAACTTCGACGGCTGGGTGGGATGGATCAGGAAGTGCCTGGACGATGCCGCCGACCAGCTCCCTCCGGAGATGGACCGCGCAGCGCTTGCCCGTTTTGTCCTCACGGTGATGGAGGGCGCAGTGATGCAGGCCCGGGCATATCACAGCCTGGATCCCTTCGATTCCGCCGTCGTGGCACTGCGGGACTACTTCTCGCGGTTAGTGGCGGAAGGTCAGGTGACCCGTAAGGTGAGGTAGGTCTTTAATCGCCCGCCAAGGCGGGCTCAATGGAGAGCAGCGTTATGTCCAGCCAAAGACTAGTAAGCATTATTACCGCCGCGGCTGCGGTCCTGGTGTTGCAAGCGGCAGCATCCGACCGTGTCCTGCGCACCGAAGCGGTAGTCCATGCCCCTGTTTCCGAGGTGTGGAAGGCGTTCACGACGAAAGAAGGTGTGCAGTCCTGGATGGTGCCGGTCGCCGAAGTTGACCTTCGGCTGGGCGGCACAATGAAGACGAATTACAACGCAACGGCGAAGATCGGGGACCCAGGCACTATCGTGCACCACATCCTGAGTTACGAACCCGAGCGCATGCTGACCACGCGCTTCGATGCGCCCGAGGGTGCGCCGCAATGGGCCAAGCTGGCGCAGGCCACGTGGGTCGTATATCGCTTCGAGCCGGTGTCGGCAAGAGAGACCCGGGTGGTGGTTTCGATGATGGGCTGGGGTGAGGGTCCGGACTGGAACGACTCCTACGACCACTTCCAACGCGGGAACGAATGGGAGATGCAACAGCTGGCGAAGCACTTCTTCCCGAAGATGTCGGAGTCGGAGCTGATGGACGGGAAGCAGAAGACCGCGCACAGCGTCGTACTTCAGAAGACTGTCGCTTGCGACCAGGCGACCACCTTCGGCCTCTGGACGACCGAGGCGGGGGTGCAGAAGTTCTTTACGGCGGCAGCGCACATCGATCCCTGGCCGGGCGGGCGATACGAGATGATCTTCTATCCCAAGGCCGATCCGGAAGCGAGGTCCTACGGCACCGGTGGCGCGCGGGTGCTGCGCTTTGTGCCCGAAGGCGAGCTGGCGTTCGAGTGGATCGCATTCACCCTCGACGATGGGACACCGCATCTGGGCGGTCCGCCCCAGATGCCGGCTGCGGTGCGCAACCAGCGTCCGCTGCCCACCTGGGTCGAGCTCCGGTTCCAGCCCTCGCCGTCAGGCGGTACCGACGTTGCCCTCGGCTACTACGGGTCGCGCGAGGGCGGCAAGTGGGACGAGTCGTTCGCATATTTCCAGAAAGCGTGGGCGGGAGTGCTGGGAAACCTGGAGAAGTACTGCGCGGATGTGGCGAGGAAATGAACCCCGGCGGCGTGCCACAGGAGTCAACAGGGTAGATTCGCTTTTTATTCGCCTGCTCCGGATTTTCGGCTATACTCACACGCTAGGGTGATTCCGGCACTGACGTCCAGGCACGCAAGCGTGTAATCTGGGCCGTCATTCATCCTCCGAATCGAGAGGGAGCAATCATGGCAGACGACAAGGCAAAGGCGATCGATCTGGCGTTGTCGCAGATCGAGAAGCAGTTCGGCAAGGGCTCCATCATGCGGCTGGGCACCAAGGACGCGGTGGTGCCGATCGCGGTGATCCCCACCGGGGCCATCTCATTCGACGCAGCGCTGGGGGTCGGCGGCTTCCCCCGCGGCCGCGTAGTCGAGGTCTTTGGGCCGGAGTCGAGCGGCAAGACCACCATCGCGCTCCAGGTCGTCGCCGAGGCGCAGAAAGCCGGCGGCATGGCGGCCTTCGTGGACGCCGAGCATGCCCTTGATCCGCAGTATGCGAAGAAGCTGGGCGTGGACACCGACAACCTCCTGGTCTCGCAACCCGACTACGGCGAGCAGGCGCTGGAGATCACGGAAGCCCTGGTGCGCTCCGGAGCCATCGACGTGCTGGTGGTGGACTCGGTGGCGGCGCTGGTGCCCAAGGCCGAGCTGGAAGGCGAGATGGGCGACAGCCACATGGGGCTGCAGGCGCGGCTGATGTCGCAGGCGCTGCGCAAGCTGACCGGCACCGTATCCAAGTCGCGCACCTGCCTCATCTTCATCAACCAGATCCGCGAGAAGATCGGCGTGATGTTCGGCAATCCCGAGACCACGACCGGCGGCCGCGCCCTGAAGTTCTATTCCTCGGTGCGCATCGACATCCGGCGCATCGCCGCCATCAAGGAAGGCGATGTGGTGCTGGGGTCGCGCACCCGGGTCAAGGTGGTGAAGAACAAGGTGGCAGCGCCCTTCCGCGAGGCCGAGTTCGATATTATGTACGGCGAGGGGATCTCGCGCGAAGGCGACGTGCTCGACCTGGCGGTGTTGCACGAGATCGTGGAGAAGTCGGGCGCCTGGTTCAGCTACAAGAGCGAGCGCATCGGCCAGGGACGCGAGAACGCCAAGCAGTTCCTGAAGGACAACAAGGACGTGCTGGCCAAGATCGAGAACGAGGTGCGCAAGAAGCTGGGCATCGCCGGCCCGTCGGAGAGGGCACAGGCCGCGCCGCAGCAGGAGTCGAACAAGCCGATCCCCATCGGAAGAAGGTAGTGGCCAGTCGATGGTACTAGTTAGGACACGGCGCTCTGGGGAGCGCCGTGTCCTTTGTACTCTCAGGGACATCCAACAGATGTATGCAGCAGCTCGCCGAACTGTGCGAAGGCGTCGCCGGAACCAGCAAGAAGACCGAGAAGACCCGGCTGGTGGCGGCCTACCTGCTTTCGCGCGGACTGGAAGAAGCTGCCGTCTCGGCGGTTTTCCTGTCGGGACGTCCCTTTCCATCTCACGAAGAAACCACCCTGAACATCGGCGGGAGACAGCTGTGGCGGGTCATCGCGCACATCGCGAAGAGATCCGACGCGGCGATGACCGCCGCCTACCGTAAGCATGGCGACCTGGGTTCGGCTGCCTACGAGGTGCTCAAGAGATCTTCGGTGAAGACGCTCGTGAGGGCGTCTCTGCCGGAGGTCTCGGTTCCCGGCGTGGAAGCGGTTTTCCGCCGGATCGCCCAGGCGCGCGGGCCGGCGGCCAAGTCGGCCGTTGCGACGGAACTTCTTTCCAAGGCCACACCGCTCGAAGCCAAGTACATCGTCAAGATCATGACCGGCGAACTGCGGATCGGGCTAAAGGAGAGTTTGGTCGAAGAGGCCATCGCCCTTGCCTACGACGCGCCCTTGACCGATGTGCAGCGCGCCAACATGCTGGTGGGCGACCTCGGCGAGACCTTGCGACTGGCCGCCCGCGGCGCGCTGAAGCAGGCGCACATGCGGCTGTTCCATCCCATCGGAACCATGCTGGCCACCCCGGCCGAGAATGCCGAGGCAGCTTTCACCGAGTTCACTGAGGCCCAGGTCGAGGACAAGTACGACGGCATCCGGGCGCAGGCGCACGTCGGGCCGGAGGAGCCGCATGTCCGGTTGTTCTCGCGCACGCGCGACGAGATCACGGAGTCGTTCCCCGAACTTGTGCCCGAGCTCCGTGCATTCCGCGGTGAGCTGATCCTGGACGGGGAGATCGTAGCCTGGCGCGATGGGCGGGCGCTTCCCTTCTCCGAATTGCAGAAGCGCCTGGGACGGAAAAAAGTCAGGCGCACTTTGATGGAAGATGTACCGGTGGCGTACATCGTCTTCGATGTCCTCTACACCGAGGGCGAGCTGGTCATCGGCCGGCCGCTGCGGGAGCGCGACATCATGCTGGACGCCGCCTTTGCCAGTGCCTCCCCAGTGGCCGTGGCGCCGGCGGCCGACACCCAGGGCCAGCTCCGGTTCGAGCCCGCGGTCCCGTCAGACGTGCCGAAGACCGAGCCCAGGGTGATCCGTGCGCCCACCCATCGTGCCACGTCCAGCCAGGAGCTCGAGGACATGTTCGGGCAAGCCCAGGCGCGCGGGAACGAAGGCCTCATGGTGAAGGACGTGAAGTCCGTCTACACCCCTGGACGTCGCGGGCGCTCGTGGCTCAAGCTGAAACGGGAACTGGCGACGCTCGACGTCGTGGTCACGGCAGCCGAGTGGGGACACGGCAAGCGCGTCGGGGTGCTCTCCGACGTGACCTTCGCGGTCCGCGCGGGTGAGAGGCTGTTGAACGTCGGTAAGGCGTATTCCGGGCTCACCGACAAGGAGATCGCGGAACTCACGCATTGGTTCCTCGCCCACACCGTTGAGGACCGCGGCTTCGTGCGTGCGGTCGAACCCAAGCTGGTGCTCGAGGTCGCCTTCAATGCCGTGATGCGCTCCGACCGGCACGACAGCGGCTACGCATTGCGTTTCCCGAGGATCCTGCGCATCCGGACGGACAAATCGGCGGAAGAGATCGACACGCTGGAGACGGTGCGCGAGATCTACGACAAGCAGCAGCTGCCCAAAGCGTCCTGAGGCAGCTCTCTTACTTGCCGAAGACGACGCCGTTCTTGGGATGGTGGGCGCAATCGTGCCCCTCGAAGGCCAGCACCACTTCCTGCGGCGGTTCGTTGGCGTAGCGCCAGAGCGAGTCCTGCATGCGGATCGAATATCTCCATCCGCAATCGTTGCACTTCCATGCGATGGGCAGGTTCTGGGCAAAGGCATGGCAGAGAAGCTTGCGCCCGCGCCGCGCCGGAGGCTCAGGGGCTGCCGTATTCATCGAGGCGGGAATGGCCGGGACGGACGGCTGCGTCTTGTCGTACTGGGCCATCAGCCAGGCGACCATGCGCGCCTTCGACTTGGTGGACATGCGCGTGAACTGCAGGCCCACCCGTCCCTGGCTGCACCACGCCGCCTGTGCTTGCGCGTCGATGGGGGCCGCATCGCCGGGCAGGGTAAAGCGCAGCTCCACGGTGACGTTTGGTTCGAAGGCCAGCGGCGTGTGCGCTCCGATGCCTCCCTGGCTGATGTCGGTCACAGTGATCGCCTTCTCGTTGCCGCGGTCGGTGGGCCGCTGCACCCAGGCGACAAAGTCCACGTTCAGCCGGTAGTAGCGGCGGTTCTCCACCACCATCAGGCCCTGTGCAGCGCGCAAGCTGCGCAGCAGCCAGTCCTGGGTGAAGCTCTTCTCCAGCACGAAGCTGGCGCCGAGCGCGGCTGCATCTCTCGGGCTGGTGATCTCGCTGACGATGGCGAAGGTCACGGCTGAACGATTGCTTCCGCGATGGACTCCGTCGAGCACCTCGCGGGCGCCCGGCAGGCTGGTGCAATCGATCAGCGTGGCGTCGTAGCGGCGGCAGGCCAGTTTGCGTTCCGCATCCGTCGCCAGGGTGCACACCTCGGTGTCGATCCCGGCGAGATCGAAAACGGGGATCACCCTTTGCAGGATCGCGGGATCACACGATACGACCAAAGTGCTGAGCGCCATCTCCTGCAAGCATACGAGCGCGGAGGTAACAAAGGAACATTACCGGGGTACTCCAGAAGGACATGTACCAATGTGGAACTAATCCTCGACGCGAACGTTAAACGTCGTCTTCCCGCTCTTTCCGCCCGCGGCGGCGCTCACCATGACCTCCCACTCTCCCGACATGGTGAACTGGGCGGTGCCTTCGTAGACGCCCTGGCCGGCCGGCTGCATCGAGAACTCGTTCTTGCCCATGTCCATCAGCGGCATCACCAGCGCCACACCCACCTTGGCATCGCCGACCGGGGCTGAGGACAGATCGGTGAGGGTGAGCCGAAACCGCGTCTTCGAGGACATCCGCGGCGGCGATGGGTCGAACGCGATCGCCATGTTGAATGCCGAGTTGCGGGCGACCGTGGTGGAGAGGATGACTTTATCGGAAGACGAAGGCTTCGCGGGAGCCGCTTTCTCCCGGGAGCAGCCGGCCAGCGACAGCGCGGCTAATAGCAGGATGACCTGGGATCTCATAAGGTTTCCATTCTAGCGGGAGCGCTCTTTACCGCTGACGGACCGCAGCTCAGTGGGTATGCCCTTCGTGCGAGTGCGCATCGCCGGCCACCGGCACGACGCACCCGTGCGCGACGTCGCACACCGCGTGCTCGAACTGGATCGTGGTGTGAAAGATGCGGAACGACGCCGCCAGGCACTCTTTCACCTGGCGCAGGATGCTCTCGCTCTCCGAGGGCGGGATATCCGCGATCTGGATGTGGCAGGAAAGCGCATGACTGTTGGAGCCCAGGCTCCAGGCATGCAGGTCGTGGACGCCCAGCACGCCCGGGATGGCCCCGATCTCGCGCGCGATGTGGTCGAGTTCCATGCCGCTGGGAGTGCCCTCCAGCAGGATGTTCAGGGTCTCGCGGATGATCCCGAACGAGGACCACAGGATGAGCGCGCCGATGCCGAACGACAGCGCCGGGTCGATCCAGGTCTCGCCGGTCAGCAGGATGCCCCAGCCCCCGATGAGCACTGCCGCGGTGGAGAGCGTGTCGCCCAGCATGTGGATGAAGGCGCTGCGTATGTTCACATCGCGGCTGCTGCGGTACAGCAGCACGGCGATGACGCCGTTGACCGCCATGCCGATCGCCGCCACCACCATCAGCACGCCGGCCTGCACCGGGGCCGGCGCATAAAGACGCCGGCCGGCCTCGTAGAAAATGAGGAACGCGATGGCCACCAGGGTCAGCGCGTTGATGAACGCCGCCAGCACCCCCGTCCGCTGATAGCCATACGTCTTGGTCGAACTCGGTGGACGGCTCTGGAAGTACACGGCTACCCACGAGAGCAGCAGCGCCAGGAAATCGGAAAGGTTATGGCCAGCTTCCGACAGCAGTGCCAGCGAATGCGCCCGGATCCCCGAAATCACCAACAGCACGATGTACGCCAGGGTCAGCAGCAGCGAGACCCGCAGGATGCGCGAGGTCCTCTGGTCTCCGTGCGCGTGGGCGTGCATAGCGCCAGTTTACCGCAGTCCGGCGGGCCTGCCGGTCCGGGAAGGGTGGCTTCGGCCCCCGTGTCTCATGCCGGCAGAAGGTTGAGGGTGCGCGGCAGCGCGCCTTCGAGTTCGAGCAGGGCGCGCTTGATGTGGAGGCCGCCGCCGTATCCGCCCAGCGTCCCGTCCGACGCCAGCACCCGGTGACAGGGCACCACGATGGCGACCGGATTGTCATGGTTCGCCATCCCCACCGCGCGAAAGCCCCGGGGACAGTCCACCCGCCGCGCCAGCTCGGCGTAGCTGATCGTCCTCCCGTACGGGATCTCTAGCAGCGCCTGCCAGCAGCGGAGCTGGAAATCGGTGCCGCGCAGGTCCAGGGGCATGCTGAACCCGCGACGCTGCCCGGCAAAGTACTCGTCCAGCTCGGCGATCACCGCAGCCACCTGCTTCGGCGAGCGGACCCACTCGTCGCCCGGCCGTCGATGCGGCTCCAGGTACGTCTTCTCGAACTCAAGCACGGCCAGTCCACGCTCGCTCACCCCGATGATCAGCGGCCCGATCGCGGAGACGTGCCGGTCGTAATAGATCTCGGGCATGCGCGAACGATTCTAACCGTGGACAGACGCCTAGTGACGTCCACGTCGCACTGAAAGTTTGCCTAAGTTCCGCCGCATGTTTTAGTTTGGTCACGCATGATCTACGACATCGTCAAGTTCGGAGACCCGGTGCTGGAGAAACCAGCGGAACCGGTCACCGTCTTCGACGACGAACTCCGTAAGCTGCTCGACGACATGTTCGAATCCATGTACGCGGCGCACGGCGTGGGACTGGCCGCTCCCCAGATCGGCGTCTCCAGGCGCATCGCGGTCATTGACGTCACCTTCAAGGAAGACCCCAAGGCCAGGCTGGTGCTCATCAACCCGCAGATCGTGCGCCTGGAAGGCAAGCAGAGCGGGCAGGAGGGCTGCCTCAGCATCCCGGAATTCCGCGAGCAGGTCACGCGCGGGAAGAAGGCCACCGTGCGCGCGCAGGACGCCGAGGGCAACTGGTTCGAGACCACCGGCGAGGACCTGCTGGCCCGCGCCCTGCAACACGAGACCGACCATCTCAACGGCCGGCTCTACATCTCCCATATCAGCGCCCTGAAGCGCGACCTGATGAAGCGCAAGATCCGCAAGCTGGTGCGCGCGGGCGAGTGGTGATCCTTCAATAGGCAGGCCATGGACGTAGTCTTTTGCGGCACCCCGCAGTTCGCAGTGCCCACGCTGGAAGCGCTTGCCCGCCAAGGCTTCCGCGTCCGCCTGGTGGTCACCCAGCCCGACCGGCCCAGCGGACGCGGGCAGGAACTGGCTGCCCCTCCCGTGAAGAAGAGCGCGCAAGCCCTCGGCCTTCCCGTCACTCAGCCGGAAAAGATCAAGAACAACGAGGACTTCAAGGCCCAGCTGACGCAGCTCGCGCCGCGGGCCATCATCGTGGTCGGTTACGGACGCATCATCCCCAAGTGGATGATCGACCTGCCGCCGCTAGGCAACCTCAATTTGCACGCCTCATTGCTGCCCAAGTATCGCGGGGCTGCGCCCATCCAGTGGGCCATCGCCGCGGGCGAGACCGTCACTGGCAACACCACCATGCGCATCGACGAGGGTCTCGACACCGGCGACATCCTATTGCAGCAGGAGATGCCGATCGCGCCCGACGACACCACCGTCACCCTGGCTCCGCGGCTGGCCGAGGCTGGTGCGCGGCTGATGGTGGAGACCCTGCGCGGGCTTGAGTCCGGCTCCATCCGTCCCCGGCCACAGGACCAAGCGAAAGCGAGCCTTGCCCCGATCCTCAGGAAGGAAGATGGCCTGATCGATCTCCAGCGCCCGGCGGCGGAGCTCCTGAACCGCCTGCGCGGATTCCAGCCCTGGCCCGGCGCCTACAGCACGTTCCGCGGAAAGAGCCTGCTGATCCACGCCGCGCGCATACCTCAGGAGACGGGCGTTCCTCCCAGTACGTTCCTGGTGCAGCACGACCGGCTCCTGGTTGGAGCCGGCGGCGGAAGCGTGTTGGAGATCCTCGAGCTTCAACTCGAGGGCAAGAAGCGCATGGCCGTCCGCGACTTCATCCATGGCTACCAGCCCAAGGCCGGCGAGCGGTTGGGATCCTAGGGTGTCATCCCGAACGGCTCCGCTGTGAGGGATCTGCTTTACTGCGCCACTTCGAACGAGACCGCCACTCCCGGGGTCACGCGCTGGCCGGCCGGCGGATACTGCCGAAGAATGATGCCGGGCTGCAGCGTTCCCTGCGCGGCCGCGACATTCCCCAACTTCAGCCCCGCCGCCTGCACCGCCTGTTCGGCTTCTTCCAGACGGTGTCCCACCAGGTTGGGCATCACATAGGACTGCGCCTGCGACGGAGCGCCGACCAGCAGGTTGACCTTTGGCGAAGTGACAGTGGAGGCATTGGGCGGCGGCGATTGCGCCAGCACCTCATCGGCCGCGCCCCCCGGCAAATGCGCGACCGCTACGTCCCCGAGATCCAACCCCCGGCGGCGCACGTTGATCTCGGCGGCGCGCGGGCTTTGTCCGACCAGGTCAGGAATGATCGCCTTCCGCGGGCCCAGGCTGATCGCCACTCGCATGTGCCAGCCGCGCCTCACGTGGATGCCGGGCGGCGGCAACTGGGAGACCACGTGCCCTTCCGCGACTTCGTTGCTGTAGAAGCGGCTCTCCTGGTCCAGCAGCAGGCCGTTCGCGCTGGAGATGCGGTCCGCCTGCTCGACGCTGAGCCCCACCAGCTTCGGCACCGCGACTTCCCGCCCGTGGATGGCCAGGCGCATCGCGGTCATGGCCGACAGCAGCATCACCGTCAGCAGCACCAGCGCCATGAGCACGAAACGGAAGAAGCGTCGCATCACCCCGATTTAACCACACGTCCCGCGCCCGCGCAGGTTTAAGATAGAGAGTTTCCACCCTCTGCGGCCCCGCCGCAGAAAGGACGCACTTATATGTCGAAGCGCGAAGACCTTATCCGCAAGCAGAAGGAATACATCTTCCCCTCGGTCTCGACCCTGTACTCGGAGCCGCTGGTGCTCGACCGCGGCAACATGCAGCACGTGTGGGACATCGAGGGCAAGCAGTATCTCGACTTCTTCGGCGGCATCGTCACCGTCAGCGTCGGCCACTGCAACCCGCGCGTCACCTCGAAGCTGAAAGCTCAGGTGGACAAGCTGCAGCACGTCTCCACCAGCTTCGTGAACGAGCCCATGGTGGACCTGGCGGAGAAGCTGGCGCGCATCGCGCCCCGCGACATCAAGAAGTCGTACTTCACCAACTCCGGCACCGAGGCCAACGAGACCGCCGTCCAGATCGCGCGCATGCACACCGGCAACTACGAGCTGGTGGTGCTGCGCCACGGGTACAGCGGGCGCTCGTCGCTGGCCCGTGGCATGACCGGCATGAACACCTGGCGCAAGACAACGCTCGAAGTCGGCATCGTCCACGCCATGAATCCCTACTGCTACCGCTGCCCGATGGGACTGAAGTATCCCGATTGCGGCGTGGCCTGCGCCAAGGACGTCGAGAACGTCATCCAGACCACGACCAGCGGCCGCATCGCCGGCTTCCTGGCCGAGCCCATCCAGGGCGTCGCCGGCTTCATCACTCCGCCCAAGGAATATTTCAAGATCGTCTTCAACATCGTGAAGCAGTACGGCGGCGACTTCATCTCCGACGAAGTGCAGACCGCCTGGGGGCGCACCGGGCACAAGTGGTGGGGCATCGAGCACTGGGAGGTCACGCCCGACATCCTGACCGCGGCCAAGGGCCTGGGCAACGGCCATCCCATCGGCCTGACCATGGCGCGGCCGGAGATCGCCGATTCCTTCCAGGGCCTGACCATCTCGACCTTCGGCGGCAACCCGGTGACCTGCGCGGCCGCCAAGGCCACCATCGAGGTCATGGAAGAGGACGACCTGCGCACCAACGCCGCCATCGTCGGCTGCTACTTCCGCGAGAAGCTCGACGCCCTCAAGGACAAGCACAAGCTGATCGGCGACGTGCGCGGCATGGGCCTGATGCAGGCGCTGGAGCTGGTCGAAGACCGCGACACCAAGCAGCCCTCGCCCGCCGCTACCAATGC
>Ga0335082_10002583_pt1 | contig 19534 bp, 14 predicted proteins | sample Lox_Sample_41_FD_206718 | JGI IMG/M metagenome (GOLD analysis project Ga0335082, IMG submission 206718) | Soil microbial communities from Loxahatchee National Wildlife Refuge, Florida, United States - Lox_Sample_4.1 | ecosystem: Environmental > Terrestrial > Soil > Wetlands | place: USA...
GGACCCCCAAGGCAGGGAGACACCAGACCTAATTCATCCAATCCAGAAACTCATGAAGTATGACGAACAGGTGGTTTGTGCGGTTGCCGGGGCCCTCGATATTCCACCGGGCATGTTCGGAAAACCGGAAGACGAACTCCTTAAGAAGCTGGATACCCAGGTCCTGGGATTAGTTCAGTTCTATGGCGATGCGGTAAGGCGATCGGGCAAACCACAGTCGATGACTGACACTCTCGACGGACTCTCGGCTGTTATCAGGAATGAATTCCAGATACTGTCAGATATTAATTCGTCCCTGAAGCCGGCCTTCGACTTTGGGTACCACGTCGAGTTGTTCCTAGCGGGGCGCGACTTGGATGGAAAGCTAAAAATTGGGCGCAGAGATACCGCAGTACGACGCAAAAACGTGGCCGGACGGCAGGCTCCATATGATAGCAGCTCAACTGCCGAACAACTGTGGGATACGCATCATCACGGACGAACTGAGCATATGTTCTGGGGGGCTAGACGCAGTCGAAGATGATATGAGGGATCACCCTGAGGTCTACTTCTCTAGACCTATAATGCATGAGTTCGCCTCGAGTTGGAGAAACGACAAAGGTGCATCATTATCAATCGCACAGCTGAAGCGATTAGGTCACGCATTCAAGGAAGAGACCTTAGATCTGAGAGTTGGAGGTCGCGACCAGATAGCGGTTATCACTGACGGGGGGCTACAGCTTGAACCATCGAAAAATCTGCCTCCCATACGGAAGCCAGCGCCCTTCGTTCTCCTGTCGTGCCCCCAAGGGAAGGAATTTGCAATCTCCTCTTATCTTCCAGCAGCTCCCGTGCCGACTGTCTTCCAGCACTGCGAATTCACGGTGGGCGGAGAGGAACTTCCACTAGACGGCTACATCTACCTGAAATGCAAGTTTCGAAACGTATTTCTCAGGTACGAAGGGGGCGACACCGTTTTTGAATCAGACAATCTAGTGGAGGGCAATTCATATTTGCAGCTTGCACCAAGTGCATGCCGTCGACCTGACATCGCCAACCAGCTCGCCAAGCGTTTTGACTTTGTGCACGGGGGATCCCTCCTGCCCGGGACAGACCAGGAAGTTCGACCCCCATGCGCAGTAGCGAACACACCGGAGCGTCCTAAGCCTACCAAAGGCTCGAACTCATCAGGTACTAAACAATTATATTGACGTGTTATATATATGATGCAATCATGTAGCATGTTCGCGCGGGGAGTGGTTTGTCCAAACGCTCCGCCACCACTCGCTCCAAAAACACGCCTCTCGAAGTCTCGTGTTTCCATCACTTGTAATCTGATAGAAAACACGCCACTTCATCTCCAATCCTTTCAACACTTGCAGAAAACCGGGAGGAGGGAGAGTTACTCGTCTACAAACACCTCTGCCCAAGCTACCTATTCTTTTTCCCCACTATCTCACTTCCCCGATGCGGCCCGCTTCAGAAAGCGGACCCTACATGCTTGCCTGCAAGATGCGGGCGCTACCAACTCTCCGGAGCACGGGCCATGAGACACGGGTCACGAAGCACACTGCTCTCTGCCTCTGGCATTTTTTCTCGCCACTCGTCACTCGTCACTCTCCACTTCTTCGAGACACGGATTACGGGACACTAGGCACGAAAGAAGGCGGCGTAAAACCGCCCTACATCACCCAGACGGCAAAAACGCGTGTGGTAGGATTTTGGGCATGGGGACGCACCGGTTGTACTACGACGATTCGTATATGCAGAATTTTGTGGGGCGGGTGAGGAGTTGCGCGCCGGCGGAGCCGGTGCAGGGAAGCGCGGGGACGCAGGCGGCGTGGGAAGTGGTGCTGGACCAGACGGCGTTTTATCCGACTTCGGGCGGGCAGCCGAACGATCTGGGGCTGCTGGGAGACGCGGCGGTGCTGGATGTGCGCGAGGAGGGAGAAGACGTGGTGCACATCGTGGACCGGGAAGTGGCGGACGGCGAGGTGAGCGGCTGCGTGAACTGGCCGCGGCGGTTCGATCACATGCAGCAGCACACGGGGCAGCACCTGCTCTCGGCGATGTTTCAGGAGCGGTTTGGATTGCCGACGGTGTCGTTTCATCTGGGCGAGGAGATTTGCACGATTGATTTGCGCGGCGCGGAGCCTGCGCGGGACCAGTTGCTGGGCGCGCAGCGGGCGGCGAACCAGGTGATCTTCGAGGACCGGCCGGTGAATGTGCGCTACGGGACGCAGGAGGAGTTGGCGGAGATTGGCGTGCGCAAGCGGGTGGAGCGCGAAGGAATCCTGCGAGCGATTGAGATTGAAGCGGCGGATCTGCAGCCGTGCGGCGGGACGCATGTGCCGTCCACGGGGCAGATCGGGCTGATTCTGGTGCGCGGGTGCGCGAAGGTGCGGCAGGACTGGCGCGTGGAGTTTGTGTGCGGGGCGCGGGCGGAGCGGGTGGCTACGGAGGATTATGAGAGGGAACGCCGGCTGGCGGGGGCGCTCGGCTGCGCGATGGAGGATTTGCCGGAGGCGGTGGGGAAGCTGGCGGCGGAGCGGGATGCGCATTTCAAGAGTTTGCGGACGGCGCTGCGGCAACTGGCGGAGGCGCGGGCGGAGCGGATGGTGGCGGCAGCTGAGGCGGGGGCTGACGGCTTGCGCGTGATTGCGGAAGTGCTGCGGGGCGTGCATCCGGAGATGCTGCTGCCGCTGGCGACGGAGATCGCGAAGAAGGAGCGGGCCATCGCGCTTTTGGTCCTGGCGGAATCGGGGCAGCTGGTGTTTGCGCAGGAGCCGGGGGCGGGGAAGGATTTGGGGGCGGTGCTGAAGAGCGTGCTGGGGAGTTATGCGGGGAAGGGGGGCGGGAACAAGGATTTTGTGCGGGCGAAATTGGGCAAGGCGGAGGAGTCGGGGGCGGCGCTGGAAATGGCGAAGAAGTTGGTTGGGAGATAGAGGAAGAGAAGAGAGCTCAACGCAGAGGGCGCAGAGGGCGCAGAGGGCGCAGAGGGCGCAGAGGAGAGGAAGAGTTCACCACAGAGGTAGCAGAGGTGAGCAGAGAGAGCGGAGACGGCACCGAAGAAGGTGGAGTTAGCTGCGCTTGATGGCGGTTAGGGCGCGGACGACGGCGGGTTGGTGGTCGAGCCATTCTTTCGAGGATTCGAGGAGGACGCGGCGGCCGAGGGCGGCGAAGAGGGAGCGGGTGGCGGCGGAGTTGGCGTTGGCGGTGGCGAGAAAATCGAGCAGGGATTGCGGCACGTGAGGTCCCACGGCGAGAATGCCGAGGCCGTGGCCGTGCTCGAAATTAAAGCTTGGAAAATTGGGGGAAAGTTCGCGCCAGAGTTGGTGGACGCCGAAATCGTCGTGTGTCTCCATGGTGTCGTGGAAGAGGACAACCGCGCGGTCGCTGAGCTTGGGGAGCCAGGTGTCGTAATCCTTTTTCACCGCTTCGTACGTATGCAGACCATCAATGTGGAGCAGATCCACGGAGGCTTCGGCAAATTGCGGTAAGGCTTCGTCGAAGGTGGTGCGCAGGAGTTTGGAGAAGGATTCGTAGCGGCGATGGTGCTCGACGAGGTCGTTGTAGATGGATTCCTTGTAGTGGGTGGCGTGGGCGTCGCCTTTCCAGGTGTCCACGGCGAAGCAGCGGGTGGGAAGTTTTAGTTCGGCGACGGCCTGGCAGAAGGCGCAGTAGGAGACGCCGTGCTGGGTGCCGAGCTCGACGATGACGCGCGGTTGGAGAAGCTCGACGAGGAGCATGGCGAAGGGCGTGTGCTCGGTCCAGCCGGATTTCTTGTGGAGGCGAAGGGGAAGGCGGGAGAGGAGCTGGGAATCGAGAGGGTTGAAAGCGGAGGACATGGGGATAGTTTACATGATTGGAAAAAGCGGAAATCGAAAAGGGAAAATAGAAAATAGAAAGGCGGAAGAGGGCTGTGGAGCGATGGCGGGAGTGGCCCGCCGCGGAGGACGGCCCCACGAAGAAGGCCGGGCAAGCCCGGCCCCACGAAGAAGGCCGGGCAAGCCCGGCCGCTACAAAGATGTGGAACTAGAAGAAGCGGGTGCGGACGCGGTCGGGCAGCTTGGCCAGATCCACGAGGGTGAGGAAGTCGATGGTTTTGAATTCGCGGTCTATGGCCGGAGGGCCGCAGATACGGCCGGAGATTTCGAGATAGGCGCGGAAAAGGCGCGGGGGACGCTCGGCCTGGATGCCTTCGCCGGTGCCGTGGCACTCCATGCCGGGTTGGGGAACGGTGCGCAGCGCAGGTTCGACCAGGTACCTGTCCTTGAGGGATTCGTACATGGCCACGCCGTAGTTTTCGTCCTGCGAGGAGATGGAGCTGCAGCCAAGCAGATAGCGCGATTCGTTGCGGACGGAGTAGACGGCGATGCCTTTCCAGAGGGCATGGAGGACCATGATGTTGCGGAAATCGACGTGGACGCAGGCCCGGCCGAGCTCGAGGACTTCGCGGCGGACGGGTTCGTAGACGGAAAAATCGAAGAGCTGGTTGCCGTAGTAGCCGAGGTTGCGGCGGGCGACTTCGCCGGTTTGCAGGCGGTAGGTGCCGACCAGCTTGCCGGTTTCGAGGTCGGTGACCATCAGATGGTCGCAGAAATTGTCGAAGGGGTCGATGTCCAGGGCGTCGCGGTCCGAAGTGGACAGGCCTTCGCCAAGTTCCAGGTTGAAAACGTCGTAACGAAGGCGCTGGCAGGCGAGCAGATGCTCCGGCTTATGGGCTAACGTGACTCGGAATAAGGAGGTTTCGGCTAAGAGTGGATCGCTCGTTACCGTTTTCACAGTTGACCTCTGGCTGGCCACAGTGTGGCGTGACCTAAGTTTCGGAAATGTTTCAACCAGGTTATTTTCACGTTCAGACTGTGTACTCTTACGAATCGTCCCTGACCAGTTCCTATTTTACGCGCAGAGGCAGAGAAAAGGAACTCTGTACGGAAGGACAGACGAGGGACAAGAGAGTTAGCCGGCTGGGATGCAGGCTGATACTGCGTGGGTTTGGCTGTTCAGGCCAACCGGAAATAGATTACATGTCCTTTTTTCGCGGGGCAGCATCCAACCTCCGACGCGGTCCGTCGATTGGCAAAGAGCGGATGGAAGAGCGAAGTGTGCGCATGACGAAGGTACCGACAGCCATTGTGACCGGGGCTTCGCAAGGGATTGGCGCCGGGCTTGTGGAAGCGTTTTTGGCGCGGGGTTACGCTGTCGCCGCAAATTCGCGGAATATTTCCAAGAAGAATCCTTTTGCCGGTTCGCCGCGATTGGCGCTGGTGGATGGAGACATCGGCGAACCCGAGACAGCGGCGAGGCTAGTGGAGACGGCCGTGTCGCGATTCGGGCGGGTGGATGTACTGGTCAACAACGCGGGGATTTTCATCCCGAAGCGGTTCACGGACTACACAACAGAGGATCTCAACGCGCTGGTGTCGACGACGCTGGGTGGTCGTCTGTACGTGTCGCAGCTTGCGGTAAAACAGATGCTGAAACAGAAGAGCGGAAGCATTGTGAATATCTCCACCACGCTGGTGGACCACCCGATCGCCGGGGTGAATGCGGCCGTGCAGATCATGATCAAAGGCGGATTGAATGCCGTGACGCGAGCGCTGGCGATGGAATACGCGAAGGATGGAATCCGGGTGAATACGGTAGCGCCGGGAGTGATCAATACGCCGATGCACCCGGCAGAGACGCATGAGCCGCTGAAGGGCTTGCATCCTGTGGGGAGGATAGGAGAAGTGAAGGACGTGGTCGACGCGGTTTTGTTTCTGACGGACGCCACGTTCACGACGGGGGAAACTCTGCATGTGGATGGCGGGTCACACGCGGGCGATGGTAAGGCGCAGAAAGATTTAGCCTTTGGCGAAAGATTTTTGAGTAGGCAGGGACTTTAGAGGAGGAACCATGGCGACAACGAAAGTGGCGGTACGACCAATGAAGGTGGCGCAGATTTCGAAGCCGGGAGGCGATTTCGAGATCGTGGAGCGCGAGATTCCGACTCCGGGCGCAAACGAGGTGCGCATCAAGGTGCAGGCTTGCGGCGTGTGCCACAGCGACATGTTCACCAAAGAAGGAGCCTGGCCGGGGATTCAGTTTCCGAGGATTCCGGGGCATGAGGTCGCAGGCGTCATTGACGAGCTGGGCGCGGGCGTGACTGCGTGGAAGAAGGGGCAGCGCGTGGGCGTGGGCTGGCACGGGGGACACGACGGGACGTGCGGTCCCTGCCGGCGTGGGGATTTCAACAATTGCGTGAACGCGAAGATTGCGGGGATTAGCTACGACGGCGGATACCAGCAATACATGCTGGCTCCGGAGACGGCGCTGACTTCGATGCCTGAGGGCCTGAGCGATGTGGAAGCGGCGCCGCTGCTATGCGCGGGGATTACGACGTACAACGCGCTGCGGCACAGCGGGGCGATGCCGGGCGATCTGGTCGCGGTGCTCGGGGTCGGCGGGCTGGGGCATCTCGGGATCCAGTTCGCGCACAAGTTCGGGTACAGGGTGGCGGCGGTCGGGCGCGGACCGGAAAGCGCGGCTCTGGCCAAGAAGCTGGGAGCGAGTGTCTACATCGATAACAAAGCGACGAATGCGGCGCAGGAATTACAAAAACTCGGAGGAGCGAAGGTGATTTTGGCGACCGCGCCAAGCACCAAGTCCATGACGGAGTTGTTTGACGGATTGGGGCCACACGGAAAATTGCTCGTCGTGGGGGCGGACATGGAGCCGCTTCAGGTTAAGCCGGTGCAACTTATTGTGGGGAGCCGGACGATTCAAGGCTGGTATTCGGGGACGCCGGCGGATGCGGAAGACACACTGAACTTTGCCAAGTTGACCGGAGTGCGGCCGATGATTGAGACGTACCCGCTGGAAAAGGCGGGCGAGGCGTACGCGCGGATGATGAGCGGCAAGGCGGAGTTCCGCGTCGTGCTGACGATGTAAGGAACGTCAGCGGGACCAGGTGAGACCGCGGCCGAGCACAAAAATGAAAAGCAGAGTGGCGACGGCCGCTGTGGCGATCCAGGCGGCGCTGCGGTGGATGGTGCCGACGGATTCTGCCGGCTGACGCAAGCGGCGCATCATGCCGGGCAGGCTGAGCAGGCCGGCGTTGGCGCCCAGCGTGGATGGGAGCGCCGAAGCGATCACATAGAACAAGCCAGCCGGATTGAACAGGCCTGCGACGCCGGCGAGAAGGCCGTCGGTGAAATACGGCGTCCAGGCGAGGCGGCGAATCCTGCGCGGGCCCGTATCCCCGCGCGAGAATTCCTGGAGCTTGCGCCCGGCCAGGAGCATGGAAGCAAAATAGGAAGGAATGCCAAGCAAGACAAGCCCAACGCGCCACAGCCAATAGGGATGCAGGCCCTGGATTACGGCATCCCAGTCGCCAAAGCCGGCAAATCCGGAGAAAAGAAAATAGCCGGTACCCGTGAAGAGATTGCCAGCCATGGTGAGCACCAGGAAATAAAACGTTGCCGGGGAATAGCGCTTTGGGTTGCGCAGCAGGAACCAGAGGATTGCCCCGACAAGAAGGTTGACGAGCGTGCCGTTGGCGGAGATCCAGCGCGTGGAAATATCGGATTGCAGGGCGACGGTGCTGATGGTCAAAGTATGCGCGCCGCTGAGCCAGGAGGTGACGCCGTGGCCGACCCCTTCGTGCAAGATGTCCTGAACGATGCAGGCGAGAGCAGCGATGGAGATCAGGGTCAAGCGGTCATCCAAGGCCGGAGTAACACGGGAATCCATGAAGAGCGTTCTATCACAGAAGAGCGCCTGGAACGTGGCGGGGGAGTTTTCCGGGCCGGGTGGGATTCTCCGCATTGAACAGAATTCGATAGACGCCATGGCGCCGCGTGTCGCATCCTCGTGGAGCCTGCGGCGTGCAGTTTTGCACGAAAAGTAGATGCACGCGGCCGCGGGACGCTCCTATGCCGAACGGTTACATAGCTCCAAGCATTGATGAATATTTGCGCAAGCGCCTGATGCCGGTGGAAGGCGCTATTCCCCACTTAGAGGGAATCGAGATGTACGGCAATTCCGTTCCCGCGGGAACCGTGGGCGGGGATTTGTTTGAGTACATCAATTTTCAGCAGCGATATGATATTGATGCGCGAATCCAGCGGGCTTTGAAGCGGTCCAGAGAGTATTTCGAGAAGCTCCCGCCGAACACGGCGCCGCGTAATTCGGTGGAAGATCATGTGAGGTGGCTGAAGTCCAAACCTGGTTTTAATCCCGAGATGGAGACTGCCTACCGGGAGGCGCGAAGCTCGGAGCAGTTGCGGGTGGCCGAAGACTTGCAGGAGTTGCACAACACCGCGGGAGTCCTGCTGGTGGATGCCGAGGGGCACGGAGTGATCGCGGCGAAAATTGCCTCCACGGTGCACGACACGTTTCATGCCCTGATTCTTTCCGAACTGGATCACCGGGGAAAGGTGACGCCGGAGCTATTTGAGCGGCTAAACCTGCGGCTGGCGCTTTCAGCCACTGCGCGGAATGCCCTGGGACGGAGCGAGGAAGAGAACGCCCAGGAAATCGCGACGATGCTTTACGGAGAAGTACGGCCGTATGGAAATTTCCGGTTCGTCAATTTCGGGCATCCGCCGCCACTGGTCTTTTCCGCGGAATACCAGAAGTTCATGGACGTGGACAAAAGCCGGATGATCCAGTTTCTTCCGCTGGGTTTACAGATCCCGGAAGACCATCCTGACCGGGACCGCTACCTTTCGCTGGACTACCGGAAGAGAAAAGTGAGGTCCTCCGACGTGGCGGAACTTACGCTGATGAGCCCGGGCGATATTTTCTTCCTTTATACCGACGGGGTGTACGCCGGAGGGAATCAAGAAGAGCGGCAGAATCTGGAAGAGGTGATGCGCGAATGCTATCGCCAGGCGGCGAAGGACATCTGCAATGCATTGCTGGATTACGCGGTGACGCGAGACGAGCGTTTGCAGAAAATGGGCGATCAGGAACCAATTGACGACAAGACGGTATTCATCATCAAGCGCAACTGAGCCCATCAGGCACAAGCGAGGACGATCGGGTCAGGCGATGCGAACGACGAACGCACTGCGCTGAGTTGGAATAGCGAATCCCATTTCAGAAGATGAAACGCAGGCTAAGCTGCATTTGCCGGGACGGGAAGGCAGCGGTGGACTGGCCAAATTGCGGGCTGCCCATGTTGCCGTTGGGGTTATAGAGGTTCACGCGGTTGAATAGGTTGAACGCCTCCGCGCGAAACTGGATGTTGAGCTTTTCGCCGACTTTGGTGTTCTTAAAGATCGCAAAATCGATGTCCTTGAAGGCGGGTCCTGCAAAGATGTTGCGGCCCATGTTGCCGTTCTGACCGAGCGGAATGCAAACGGGTGCAGTGAAGGGATCAAGATAATCCAAGATGGAGTTGAGGCCATTCGGACAAAAGGTCTGGATCGCAGCGGAAGTTCGGCTGTAACCAAAACCACCAAAGCTAAACGTCAAATTCGGATTGCCAAAGAGCCCGCTTCTCAATTGCTGATTGCTGAAGCCGCTGAGCTTCATGTTGGCGGGCAAGTTCGGGCGGGCGTAAAAGTCGCCGTCCATGTTGAAATCGCAGCCGCTATACCAAGCGAGGACGCAGTCTACATCAAAGGGGCGGCCGGACTGCAGCGTGATGATGCCGTTCAGTTGCCAACCGCCGAGGATTTTCTCTTTGGCGCCTCCACCTTTTGGCCCAGGAAGATCATAAATGCCGCTGAAAGTGAAGCGGTGGCGCACGTCAAATTCCGCGCGCGCGCGGTCCAGTTTGGGATGCTGAATGTCCATCACTCCGCTATAGTTGCCGGCATAAGCATTGGTGTTGAAATAGTCGCCTAAGCCGCCCTCGGTGACGTTGTCGAGGACTTTGCCGAAGGTATAGTTCGCAGTGAAGAGAAGGCCATGGCTGAAATTTTTCTTCAACTGGGCGTTCATGCCGTGGTAAATGGACTGGCTTTCATTGGAGATATAAGTGATGGCTCCCCAACCGGGCACGTAGCGCGTGGCGAAGTAGTTACAAAAGTCCACGTTGCAGACGTCGCCGTCGAATCGGTTGTAGTCTTCACGCGTGTAGCCACCCACGCCGCGCGTACCGACGTAGTTGATACTCACGGCATAGTCGTGCGCGAGTTGTTGCTGGACGCCAAGAAACCATTGCATGGAATAAGCGGTGCGCAGATGTGGATCAACGCCATTTGGTGTAATCGACGGCGGGGGAAAGCCCTCGGCTATCGGAGCAACGCTACCATTGGGCAGAACTGCGCCGGCAAAGTCCGGCGAAGGTTGAAATGGAAAAGTGTAATTGACGCTGGTGCCGACAAAAGCGCTGGGATCAGAATACATGGTTGCAGCATCTGGAGGATTCAAACGCGAGACGTTGGTATAGAGGTTGGAGTAAGGCTCGTTGTAGGCAAGGCTGAAACCGCTGCGAATTGCCGTTTTGCCCTTGCCGGTGGGATCCCAGGCCAAGCCGAGTCGTGGGGCAAAATTGTCATATTTGGTGTGCCACATGGAGCCAACGCGGCCGACAGTCGTCGAGGGCGACGCGAGTTGTTGAAAAATGCCCGCACCGGTACCCAAAGTGATGTTCGTCAGGACGCCTTGCGTTTCGCTGGGTGAGCCGAATACCTCATAGCGCAGGCCGGCGTTCACGGTGAGGCGGGGGGTCACCTTCCAATCGTCCTGAGCAAACAACGCCCATTGCTGCCAGCGGAAGTGGCGGGGCGTGTCGGTAAACTGGCCAAAATCGGGACTATTGGAGTTGCGATTGATGGTCGCGAGGACGAGGTAAGGCGCATCTGCGGCGAATGCAGAGATGCTGCCGAATTCGTAGAACGGGTTGGAATACAGGCGGTAATCGCTGTTTTCCTGGACTTTGCGAAAGTCACCGCCAAATTTCAGCGAATGGTGGCCGATGGTATGGACGAAGGAGTCGGTGACGGCATAGGTGTTGAAGACGAGGTTGCGAGGCACGAAGACCTCGCCACCGATGGAGACCACGCCGTCGTCAAACGCGAGGTCGGCGAAGGCATCGGGGGAGAAGCCTTGATCCTTGAGAATGCCGGCGGTGGCGGAGTTTGGAGGAATGCCGAATTTGATATTGCTGTTATTGCGGGAGTAGGCGAAGCGCAGGTCGTTGAGGGTCGATGCGGAGAAGGAGTGGGTGTAGCCGAGTCCCAGGTCCGCGAAGAAGCCACTGAAAGGCGCAGTGAAGCCGCGAATGCCAGCGCCCAGTAACTCCTGGCGGGCGACGTCGCCGGAAGCAATGGTGTTCACCCAGCGCGCATAGAACTGATCATTGGGACCGAAATGGTGGTCATAACGCAAGAGGTATTGGTCGGCCTGATTGCGCTCGATCTGCGGAGCAATGGTGTCGCAGTAGTTGCCAAAGATCTCCGAGGGGATGCAGGGAGGAGCAGGAAAATCGTTCATAAACAAAGCGGCCAGAGAGCCGGGGGTGAGGGAGTCACGGAAATCGGGAGTTTCGACGAGGAACTGTGTCGGCGCGCCGTCCTTCAGGCGCGAGCCTTCGTAATCCAGGAAGAAGAAGGATTTGTCGCGGATGATCGGGCCGCCGAAGCTGCCGCCGAACTGGTTTTGCTGGAGCGGAGTTTTAAATCCGGCGGGGTCGAACGCATTCCGAGCATTAAGAGCGGTGTTTCGGAAGGAGTAGAAAGCGGTTCCGTGGTAATTGTTGGTGCCGGACTTGGTAACGATGTTGACCACGGTGCCGTTGTTGCGGCCGTATTCAGCGTTGAAGTTCAGGGTTTGCACCTGGACCTCTTCAATGGCGTCGAGCGAGGGATAAATCAGGGGAGTGCCCCCGAGCCATTCGTTGTTGTTGGAATTACCGTCGAGGACGAAGTTGTTGCCGCGGGGAGTGGCGCCATTGGCGATGTAGCCGAAATCGAAGGTTACGGAGCTCGTCGGGGACGGGACGTTGGAAATGACCGGCGCATTGGTGGCGGTGACGCCGGGTTGCAGGGAGACGAGCTGGTAGACCTGGCGGCCGTTCAGGGGCAGGTTGTCCACCTGCCGCGTGTCGATCGTATCGGTGAGGCGGGCTTCGTCGAGTTGGATGAGCGGCAGGGCGCTGGTGACGGTGACGCTTTGCGACAGACTGCCAACCTGCAACGTGGCATCGGCACGGGTGATGACGCCGACGTTGACCTGGATTCCCTGAAGGACCAAAGTCTTGAAGCCGTCTTTTGCGACTTGAATCTCGTACGTGCCCGGTGAGAGGTGAGGAACCCGGTAGTAGCCTTGCGCGTCAGACGTGGTTTCGAGGGTAATGGCGGTCCCAACGTTTTTGACGGAAACCTTTGCGCCAGCGACGCCCGCGCCGGAGGGATCGCTGACGGTGCCGACGACGTTGCCTTCGGTGAGCTGGGCTTCTACCCTGGAGCTTGTGAAAAGAACGATTACCGCAACGAGAGCAACCCAAAGACAAGATTTCCGCAACATGGACACCCCCACCTCATGGTCCCCGGCTATCCGCCGCGCCATAACTTGCCGCTCTTGCGTACTTGTGGTTTTCTTTCAAAAAACCACCCCGAATGTTGCAACCATATCTAAAGTGAAGTAGGGTTTGTCAAGCCATTTCTTTGCATGGGGCGGATCGAGCATACCGGTGTACAAGGAATACAGGAAATCAAACGGGAAATGGCAATGCATTGCGAAGACTCTACAGTTTTTGTGTAGAAGGCACAGAATTCTTGACCCTGGCAGAAAAGTCCGGAAGAATAACGCGGTTTCGGGTGCTGGGCATGAGAAAGCAGGGCCTTTATTTCCGGATTTCACAGGTTTCCCAAATACTTGGGGTCAGTGCTTCCTCGCTGCGCGCATGGGAAGAATTAGGACTGATCAAGCCGGCGAGGAGCCAGGGGAAATACCGGCTGTACACCGCGGACGATCTGGAAACCGCAAAGCGCATTCTTCATCTTCGAAAAAACAAGGGGCTGAACCTAGCCGGGGTGGCTCATTTGCTGCCAGGCGGGGGTCCCTCGGAGAAAAGGCAGGGCCACTCGCGCAGCAAGGCAAGGGACGTGAGTGCCCATCTCCTGGAGATGCGAAGGCGGCAAGGGTACACGCTGGCACAGGTAGCGCGCCAAGCGGGAGTTTCCGTGAGCTTCCTGAGCGCCATCGAGCGGGGGCGCGCGAAGCCTTCGATCGCAACGCTGCAAAGGCTCGCGGTGATCTACAAGACGAATGTGTTGTCCATGTTCGGGGCGGAGGATGAAAGCAAAGCGCATCGGCTGGTACGGCCGTCGGATAGGAAGGTGCTGCGGCCGGAGTCGGGCGTGCAGATGGAGCTTTTGGTGCTCGGGCGATCGCAATTGGAGCCACATATCTTTCGCATCGCGCCCGGTGTATCGAGCGGTGGTTCGTACCACCATGAGGGCGAGGAGTTCATTCACGTGCTGCAGGGATCGCTGGAACTGTGGCTGGACGAGATCGAGCGCTATGTGCTGATGGCGGGGGACACGCTTCATTTCGAGAGCACGCATGCGCACCGTTGGAAGAGCCTGAGTGATAAAGAAACGATTTTGCTTTGGGTGAATACGCCGCCGACGTTCTGACTCAGCGCGGAAGAGAGGTCAGGTATGACAAACACTGGGCAGGAACATGTCAGCAACGGAGCGGTCTTTGCAGTGCTTGGTTTGGCGCTCGCCAGCTTCGCTTCGTTGTCTTTGGCACAGAGTCCGCCGGCGGTGGAGCGGCTAAAGGGCAGCGGTGAGGTCGCACGGAAGGTACTCACGCGCGAGGAGCTTTTTGGGCAGGGCGCGCCAGCGAAACCGGTGGATGATATGGCGGCGTTTGGTGTTCCCGGTGGAGCGGCGGAACCGGCGGAAACTTTCGAAGGCACGCTGACACTCAATGATCCGCAAGCGAGCGGCATATTCGTGAAAAATTCCGACGTGTTTGAGATCATCCCCGATGGGGATTCACCCTGGAAGCATCTCGCGGCGTTCCGTTACGAGTTTGTGCAAAGTGGAAGCTTTCTCCTTCCGGTCCAGGAAGGCCTGGTGATTACAGGGAGTCCCGCGTGGAATTACCTCGTTGGACCAGGACGAGTGTGGCAAGAGAAAGGCGACGATGGGTACATGCGGGCGGCCCTGCCGTTTGCTCTGGTCCAGCGCAACCAAAATTGCGTGCATAACGGCGAGATGACGTTTTTGTTCAGCAACCGGAAGACGCCGAGAATTTCCAATGTCTATTACCAGATTACGCAGGAAACCTGCTACCCAATGAAATTTGACCTTTGGGGGATATCCTCGGCGACATACACGCCGGAGAAGGTGCCGCAGCTGGAGGAACTGCGCGCGGCGCACACCGCGGAGATCACGCACAAGATGCAGACCAAGCCGATTGAATCGTTGTCAGCGGACTTCCCGCAATCTGGCATACGGCTGACTGCAATTTCCGCGGCATATAAGCATCCGGAAAATATCACCACGTACGGGGTGGTCATTAACGGCGTGAATTACACATCCGGATGTGCGACACGTTCGGGTGAGTATGCGTTCTGCGGAGACATGCGATTGCCCTCCTATTCGATCGCCAAATCGGTATTTGCGGGCGTTGCTCTGATGCGTCTGGGACAACTTTATGGAACAGGGGTCTATTCAGAATTGATCAAGAAGCATATTCCGAGCGAGTTGATTCGGGGGCATTGGGACAACACGACGTTTAGCAACGCTTCGGATATGGCCACAGGCAATTACAATCTCGACGCCTACGAGGCAGACGAAGACAGTGCGGCCATGGACAAGTTTATTGTGGGTGAGTCGCTGGAAGGAAAATTGGCGGACGCGTTTGCGATCAACCAAAACTATGCGCCGCCGGGAACGAAGTGGGTATATCAGAGTTCGGCGACATTTGTCCTGACCCAGGCGATGAACGCGTACTTGCGCGAGCGGACGAGCAAGGACGCCGACCTTTTCAATCTGATTCGCGATGATGTTTACAAACCACTGAATGTGAGCCGAGGTGGACTGACGACCATTCGCACCAACAACAGTCCCACGGGTGCGCCGAGCGGATACTATGGCCTATTCTTCATCAAGGACGACTTCGCCAAGCTTGGGGATTTTCTGAATAAGGGGTCCGGGATTATTAATGGGCGCCAAATTCTGGAATCGACGCGGCTGCGAGAGGCGTTGTTCCGGGCGCCGAATGCGGTCGAAGTGGGTGTGCCTATTCTCGGAGCAAGCGCCACCTCAGCGCTGGGGCCGCCGAAATTAGGAAACCAGAATGCGCCGCCGGAGAATACGCGGCGCTATGCGCACGGATTCTGGGGGAAACACATGACACCCGCAGAATTTCCGGAATATTCGTGTGATTTCTGGGTTTCGATTATGGCCGGGTATGGGGGAAACATCGTCGCGTTGCTGCCCAATGGCGTGACGTTCTATATCTCCAGCGATGGCATGGAGTTTCCCTGGGTGGATGCGGTGGGGGAAATGGCCAAGCTCAGGCCGATGTGCCACTGACGCTGGTTCCTAATGGAAGATTTGGTGGACGAGAAGGGATTCGAACCCTCGGCCTCCTCGTTGCGAACGAGGCGCTCTCCCAGCTGAGCTACTCGCCCACGAGTAGCAACTAACTTAAGTTAGCATAACTTACGAGAAGTTCAAACTGAGGCCGGGAAGCCTCAAAAAGGGAATTGTGGCGTAATCGTGACGTGACCCTGCATGTGACTGCTGCTTTTTTCGCTCAGGTGTAAGACGGCGCAGCGGTCTGGGTTAGGCCTGCGCGGGAGCCTGCGAGGGTACCTCCGGCGCTGGCATGGCGGCCTAATCGGGTGTTAACTCGCAAACTCGTTCTCACTGAGTCGATGGGGGAGGCAAAATCGTGAACGGAAACTCGTTTGTTTTTAGGGACAATCATCCATGTGGGTACTATGCGGAACTTTTTCGGTTCCCCGATACCGAGTGGCGGAAGATTGGACGGACTTCTTCAGACGCGCAACCAGCTGCACTCGCTTGCAATATTTGCAGTGGGTCCTGGGCTTGACGGTTCCCTCGATACTTCGCTCTCGTCTGGCCAATTTTGATGGAGCCTTTGAGTATGGCGCCGAGAGGGAGTATGCCCCCCAATTTATGCGCAGCAAGTGATGTTAAGAACATGGAGGCAATGCATCCGCAGGATGCGCAATCCGGATTTCCGCCAAACTGACAAGGGGTGATCTTGGTCTTCAGGTCCGCCGACAAGGTCTGAGTCGTGAGCGCGAATACACAATCCTGCGGACGGTGTGGTGGCGCGGCAAACTGCCGAATGATCGCCTCCGACATGCCTAGCTTTGGAAATGGCTTTAGCAATTGCACCATGTCTTCGATGGCTCGTAGCCGCTCGTCCAGGCTCAGCATTTCCGGCAATTCATCTCCCACTTGGGGCGTGAACAGGCTGAACCATACCTTCTTGATCTCCGGGCGAGGTGTCCAGAATTCCAGGAATTCGGCCAAGTATCCTGGCCTTTTCATCATTTGAGCCGTGATTGTGCAATGAACTGTGATCCTCTGTCCCACAATGTTTCTTAGAATCCGATCGTAGGTTGCTGGCGCCCGCCGGGCATCATGCTCAGGTTGCAAGCCGTCGATGGATACGGCTATGAGCAGCCGCTCCAGGCTTGGCCACGTAGGGCCCAATTTTCGGAAGGCGCTGGTTACAATCTGCAAGTGTATTCCGCGCGCCAACAGAGGAGGAATCATCAACTCCAATTCACGGTAGCGCACCAACGGGTCACCGCCGACAAGAGAAAGGTGCAAAGGCTTGAATCGATCCACAACTTCAAGAACTCCATCCACTAGCGCCTGCCCGCGCCGGTCGTTCAGGTCCCGCAATGTTTGTCCGCCACCCAGATGCGCGGTGTCATAGGCGTAACACCCTGGACATCTCAAGGGGCATTCCTTGGTGATTTCTATGGAAAGTGAGGGTGGTTCCCCTTTGAGGATTTTGCCCCATGCTTGAAAAATTTGCGACGTGTGCACCCGTGACCCGCTTTCTCACCTTACAAGAAATGTGCCGCCTGCGATTGGATGCGAGTATAGCCGGAGAATCTGCGATAAGCGATTGTTCTGGAAACAACTGCCGATTAACGGTGCCGGTTCAGACGGTCGACGCAACACCTGCATGGAGTTTACTCGCTGGAGTCTGGAAGTCTAAGGTTTTTCTTGGGCGTTGATTGAAGCGCAGCGAGACCTGGTCGAGCTGCACTTGAGAAATGCCCCTACCCCTGCAATCTGCCTCGAAAAAACCGTGCCGTAATTGTGACGTGACCCTGCATCTCGAGTAGAGGGAGCACTTAAAAAATTCAGCAGAGATTAAGGAGCCACTGGAGGTGGTGCTGGAAAGTGCAGAAACAAAAAGCGCTGGCTTTGCAGCCAGCGCTCAGGGGATTCGCGAGGGTCCCGGAGTGGTTAAGGCTGGTCGGAGGCGGCGCCATTGCGCTGGGCGACGACCTTGCGAGCGTTCTCGTACAGGGCGCGAGCCTGGGGGACTGATTCGATGGCCTTTTGCACCTGCGGGTCGCTAGCGAGCAGGACCTTGTCGCCATCCTGCGTGCCGTAGGTGTACATGAAGACTTCCTGCTTGATCTTGCGCTTGGTCCAGTCGAGATTCTCGTCCCATTCGGCTTCGGTGTACTTCACGTTGTGCTTCGAGAGGTAGCTGCGGAATTCGCGGAGAACGTTGTCGTCCACCTCGAAGCTGTGGGTGATGGCGGGCTTGGTGCCGAGGTAGTAGCGCGTGAAGCCGCCGACACCTTGTTCGCCGGGGTAAAGAACATCCTCGCGGAACAGGTTTTCCTGGAACTTGGTGAATTTCGGCGCCGCGACGAGGATGTCTGGCGTGATGCCGCCACCTCCCGTGACCTGACGGCCGCTGTCGGTCTGGCGGATTTCCGTGGGATGATCAGGAACCTTGCGCTCGTAGTGATATTCGTAGAGCGAAATCGATTTGTAATCGCGCTGAATCAAGCGCCCGCTGGGTGTGTAGTATCGCGCGGTGGTGAGTGCCAGGCCGGTGTTTTCGGAGAGCGGCTGCACGGTTTGCACCAGGCCCTTGCCGAAGGTGGTTTCGCCGACCACCAGACCGCGATCGTGATCCTGGATGGCGCCAGATACGATTTCAGCGGCGGAAGCGGAGTTGTTGTTGACGATGACGACGAGCGGCACGTTCATGCCCTGATTGCCGCGCACGGCGTAGAAGCGGCGCTCGGGAGCGCTGCGGCCATGATAGGAAACGATGAGTTGACCCTTTTCGAGGAACATGTCGCCGACGGCGACGGCTTCGTTAAGCAGGCCGCCGGGATTGCCGCGGAGGTCAAGCACCAACCCATCGAGCGAGTTGGCGTTGAGCTGCTTGAGGGCGTCCGCGATTTCCTTGTCGGTGGTCTCATTAAACTGATTCAGGCGGATATAGCCGATCCCCGGTTTGAGCATGGTGACAATATCCACGGAATGGCGAGGGATTTCGTCCCGGGTAACGGTGAAAACCAGCGGGTCGGCATAGCCCTCACGGCTGATGGTAATTTTCACGACCGTGCCCTTGGGGCCCTTGAGCATGTCGGCGACTTCGGTAGTGGTAAGGCCCTCGGTCGACTTTTCGTCCACTTTCGTGATGACGTCACCTGGACGGAGGCCGGCGTTATAGGCGGGCGCGCCAACGTAGGGGGACATCACGACCGTGTGGTTGTCCTTAGGAGCGACGACCATGCCGACGCCATAATATTTGCCGCGCTGATCTTCGCGCAGGAGGGCGAACTGGCGGGCGTCAAAGAAATTCGAGTGCGGGTCGAGCATCCGGAGCATTCCGGGAATGGCACCCTGATAAACAGCCTTGTCGGCGTCGACTGGGGTGGCATAGTTGGCCTGCACGACAGAGAGGACACTGGTAAAGTCGCGGACGGCGGTTTGATAATCGTCCGTGGCCGTAGTGGTGGCTTTGACGGACGGGCCGTAGATCCCCCCGAGGATCCCGGAGATGAGCAGAACTACAACTACCAGGATTAAGCCCCGACGTTCTGGGTTCATGAACACCTCGCCCTTTGCAGAATCTTAAGTATACCATGCCAGTTTGAACTGACGTTTGACACTATTGGCCACCCTTTCTATGATGCAAACAGAGGCTTGGGCGGCGCTCTTTATCGATGCTTAGCATTCCCCACATGATCGTGGTTTTCCTGGTGGTTCTGGTGGTCTTTGGCCCCCAGAAGCTGCCGGAGCTGGCCCGGAGCCTGGGGAAGCTCATGGCCGAATTCCGCAAGGCGTCCACGGACTTCAAGAGCGCGTTTGAGGAAGAGATGCGGGACCTGGAGCGGCAGTCCCGGATTGCTGAGCTTCGGAAGAAAAATGCGGAGGCGCAGGCGGCCGAGGCCCGGGCCAAGGAACTGGCGGCTCCAGCTGCCTCTAACGTGGCACCGACCACGGATGTCCTCCCGGAGGCGGCTTCGGATTTGCCGGCTGGGGAAGGCCCTGTAGTGAAGCCGGTAGCCGAAGCTGTACCCCGGTTAGACGCGGCAAATGGAGAAAGTGTGGCCGCGCCCCCGGCGATG
>Ga0335082_10002584_pt1 | contig 19531 bp, 26 predicted proteins | sample Lox_Sample_41_FD_206718 | JGI IMG/M metagenome (GOLD analysis project Ga0335082, IMG submission 206718) | Soil microbial communities from Loxahatchee National Wildlife Refuge, Florida, United States - Lox_Sample_4.1 | ecosystem: Environmental > Terrestrial > Soil > Wetlands | place: USA...
CGGCGATTGCAGGAACCTCTCGAATCCAAGGGGAGCCAGGCGCAGCATGGTCTCGCCGAAGGTGACTACCGGTGGAGGCATAACAGATCAGGATACAGGATCAGTGGCCGATAGCTAATCGCCGATAGCCAACCAGTACTCTAAATCTCTTGTTTTCCCCACGTGGGCGTATTAGACTATTACGGTCCAAAGAAAACCGCACCGGGGACCCGGTTGGTGAGGACTACCGAAGCCACCGGTTCCGGTGCGGTGTGCCTTCTTACAGGCTAGGACTGGCGTCGGCACGTTCAGCCTGGAGACTGCATTTCAGTTCCATTCCTGGAGAGGCCCGCGTCCTACTTTCCTCTCCTCCGGAACGCTAAGCGCGACCGATACCGTGATCCCATTGTGAGATCCTTCATCCGAGGGGAAGTAACCAAAAAAAACCCCTCTGTTGCAACTTGCCTACAGAGATCTAAGTGGGTTCGAAAATCAAAGCACCGGTTCCCGCAAGCACGCCGTTCACCAGTCCACCCAGTCCCCATTTGCCCGTTGCAAGCAGAGGGCAGGTTTCAAAGGTCACTTCATCAATTCGCTGTAAGGAAAGCAAGTGGCACACCATACATTACTATCCTCCTTTCAATAACTTAGGTGCTACAATTCGGACTGTTCCGAGGCGCTTGGATGCCAATGGTGTGTCGGTGTGACACAATTGATCCTGTACTCCGTTCCTATGCGTGCTGGCCTTCTTATTTTGTTGTTCGCCGCGGGAGTTGTGGGCCAAACCACAGGCGAAGAATTCCGGGTTTATTCCGAACATCCCCGGCTGTTCCTGGGCGCGCAGCGGTTGCGTCTGCTCAAGCGCGAGCGCGATCGCGATTCCATGCGCTGGCGCCAATTTGCCCTGCTGGTACGCGCCGCCGCGCAATTGCCTGAGCCAGGATTTGCACTATCGCTTTTCTATTCGGTTACTGGGGACACCGAGACGGGGAAACGCGCTGTCGCCTGGGCAAGCGGACCTGGAAACGATGTCCGGCAATTGGCGCTGGTTTACGACTGGTGCCAGCCCATCCTGACGCCGGTGCAATCGAAAGCTCTAGCGGCGAAGATCCATCGCCTGATCGATCAGAAGCCCGCGCCGGGCATCGAGGCGCGTCGCGACCGGGTCCTGGCCTGGATCGCACTCTCCGATGAAAACCACGCCGAAGAAGCTCTCTTGCGCGAAACGGTGGCGCAGTGGTGGAGGTTGGAGACCGCGCCTAAGATTGAGGACGGCCGCATCATGGTTCCGCATTACGAGCTCTTTGCGCTCGGCGAGATCCTGCACGCGATTCGCGACAATATCAAGATCGACCTACGGCGGGACGCCCCCGACTACTTCAAGGAGCTTCCGAAGTACCAGGTGCTGGGCAACTATCCCGCGCCGCTCGCCGCGCCGGAGAATGAATACCGGGTCCCGGTCTACAAGGGCTCTGGCCAGCCGGAAGTCGACCAGGCGGCGCTCGCCCGTGCAGCAGGCCTCAGCATGGTGGCGTACGACAACAACGCGCTCGAAAATCAGTATCTGCAAGGCTGGCTGATCCAGGACCGCTTCATGCTTCAGGGAACGTTCGGCGCGCCCTATGAGTTCATGTGGGCCAACCCTTATCAGCCCGGGCTCAGCTACTTCCAGTTGCCGGTCTTGTATCACGACAAACACTCCGGCGCCTTGTTCCTGCGCTCCAATTGGGAAGACGACGCGGTCTGGTTTGGTCTATATCAGGGCGAGGCGCAGTTGTTTCAGGACGGACGCGTTACGGTGCTGAATCGCAGCGGACCGTTGCCGCCGAATCCGAAGCCAATTGCTGTTGGTGATGCCAGCGTGCTGCTGGGCCGCAACCCGATGCACTTTACGGCCGAGGGAGGCATTGCCCTGATAATCGGCTTGAAACCAAATCACAAGTACCTCATCGAAACAGACGACGAGGAATTGCAGGAGTCCGAGACGGATAATATAGGTACGCTGGTGCTCGAGTATCCGGCTGAGCGAAGCGCCGGCGTTCATATTCAGGAGGCAAGTAGTGGAAGCAACGCAACGCACCCTAGTGCTGGAACATCTGGACAACAGCCGTGAGCGGTTGCTGCAGGCAGTAGCCGGCTTGGCGGAGGAGCAGCGAGCATTTCGACCGGGCGAGGATCGCTGGTCGGTCACCGATTGCGTCGAGCACATCATTGTGGTCGAGAGATTCATATTCGCCAATATTCTGCGCAAAATCGAGACGCCTCCACAGCCGGAACGGCGGCCGGAGGTTGCTGGTAAAGAGCATGCTGTACTGACACGCGTTCCAGCACGCGAGATTCGCGTCAAAGGGCCGGACCCGGTGATGCCAACTGGGCGTTGGCCGGACTTCGAAGTCATGCTCGGCGAGTTCCAGCAAACGCGGGATCGAAGCAGGGCATTTGCGATTGAGACCCAAGCCTGCTTGGAGGATCATTTCTTTCCGCACCCATTTCTTGGGGAGCTCGACTGTTATCAGTGGCTGCTGTTCCTAGGGACGCACTGCGAACGGCACGTTCGGCAGCTTGAGGAAGTGAAGGCGGATCCGGGATTTCCGAAGCAACGGTCCGCTGGTATTTCGGATTAGTTCATTCGCGGGACAAGCCTTCGGTTTGCCCAAGACAAGCCGGAGGCATGTCCTACTTGATTTCGAGGATCTCTTTTTCTTTCGTTTTGACTGCTTGATCCAGCTTTGCAATGTAGCCGTCGGTTAGCTTCTGGATTTCGTCGAGGGCGCGGCGGTCGTCGTCTTCGCTGATGAGTTTGTCCTTCAGCAGCTTCTTCACGCTTTCGTTGGCGTCGCGGCGGACGTTGCGCATGGCGACGCGATGATCCTCGGCGATATGGTGCAGCTTCTTCACCAGGTCCTTGCGGCGTTCTTCCGTCAACGGCGGTATCGGCACGCGGATGATCTTGCCGTCGTTTGACGGATTCAATCCCAGATCGGCGGCGCGAATGGATTTTTCAATCGCGCCGATCTGCGAAACATCCCAGGGCTGGAGGGTAATCAACGTCGGATCGGGAACATGCAGCGTGGCGACCTGGTTAAGCGGCGTCGGCGTGCCGTAATAGTCGGCGCGGACATTATCCAGCAGACTGATGGTCGCGCGGCCCGTGCGCACGCCGGCCATGTCGTGCTGCAGATCGCTCAATACCTTCTCCATGCGGGTCTTGCCGCTGGTCTCGATCTCTTTCACGGACTGAAAGGTAGGGGCTGTTTGGGTTGCGTGAGGTTCGTTTTTCATAGCGTTCCACTAGTGGATCAGAGTTCCGATGGGCTCGCCCATCGACATACGCATTATATTGCCGAATACATTCAAATTGAAAACCACGATCGGAAGCTGGTTATCGCGGCACATGGCCACGGCCGAGGCGTCCAGCACTGCCAGCGCCTTTGCCAGCACTTCATGATACGTCACCTGCGGGTAGAGCACGGCGTCGGGGTGACGCAGCGGGTCCTTGTCATAGACGCCGTCGACGCGCGTTCCTTTGGCGATCACGTCGGCGTGGATTTCAAGCGCCCGCAGGGTAGCGGCTGTGTCAGTTGAGAAGTAGGGATTCGAGGTGCCGGCCGCGAAGATGACCGTGCGTCCCTTTTCGAGATGCCGGATCGCCCGACGGCGGATGTAGGGCTCCGCCACCTGATGCATCTGGATGGCGGTCATCACGCGGGTCGGTACGCCGGCCTTTTCCAGAGCGTCTTGGAGCGCCAGAGCATTGATCACCGTGGCCAGCATGCCCATGTGATCGGCGGCCACACGATCCATGTTCATCGCTGCCGCGGCGACTCCACGAAAGAAATTGCCCCCGCCGACCACCAGCCCGATCTGTGTCCCAGCTTGTGCAACTTCCGCGATCTCCGACGCCAGGTTCTTCACCCGTTCCGGTTCGATTCCGAACTTCCCCGAACCGGCGAGCACTTCGCCGCTAAGCTTGAGGACAATGCGCTGGTATTTGGGCATGCGGATAGCCGGACTCCCGGCAGCCAGAATTCAGGATACAGAATGCAGCCCCCGCGCGGAGGGCCGCTGTGTTGTTTTATGCCGAAGGCGCCGACTGCTCAGCCGTTTCCTCGATCAGCGCTGCTTCGCCGACCTTGAAGCGCACGAATCGCGAAACAGAGATGTTCTCGCCCACCTTGGCGATCACCGCCTTGATCAGATCGCCAACCGTGGTTGAATTTTCACGGATGAAGGGCTGATCGTACAGGCAAACTTCCTCATAAAACTTATTCATACGCCCGTCGACGATCTTGTCGACCATCTTCTCCGGCTTGCCTTCCTGCAAGGCCCGGCCGCGCTGGATGTCGCGTTCCTTCTCCAGAGCGTCCTTGGTCACGTCTTCGCGGCGGATAAACTGCGGATCGGCCGCAGCCACCTGCATGGCAATATCTTTCACCAGATTCTGGAAGTCGTCGGTCCGCGCTACGAAATCGGACTCGCAGTTCACTTCAATCAACACGCCGAGCTGCGAACCCGGATGAATGTAGCTGCCGATCACGCCTTGCCGGGTGGTCCGCGTTGCCTTGCTGGAAGCCCGGGCAATGCCATGTTTGCGCAGAATGATTTCCGCTTCAGCCAGATTCCCGTTGGCCTCTACCAGAGCTTTCTTGCATTCCATCATGCCCGCGCCAGTCCGGTCGCGGAGTTCCTTGACGAGCTTCGCGGAGATTTCCATAGTCTGTTCTTTCATGCTTTCATCGTAAGGGCTGCGAGAGGCCGAATGACTGCCGCCCGCGCCCTTCCTCCTGTACTAACTGTCTATTCGCCCGATCGCTTGCTGCCCGCCGGTTCCGGCGTTTCCGCCGCCGGTCCCTTCCGCGGCAGCGACATCGACGGCAGGTCTTCGTCCGACAAACCCTCCGACATAAGCTGATCCAGTTGCTGCGGATCGAACTGCGAGTACTCGAGAATTTCTTCGGCCGGCGTTTCGTCAGTAACGATCTTCTCGGCAGCAAAATCCTGTTCAGTTGCGAGCGCGCGTCCTTCGATCACGGCGTCGGCCACTTTGGTGGTGAACAGCCGGATCGCACGTAGCGCGTCGTCATTGCCGGGGATGACATAATCGACTTCGTCGGGGTCACAATTGGTATCGACGACGGCCACGACAGGAATGCCCAGCCGACGCGCTTCCTTCACGGCGATCGCTTCCTTGTTCGAATCGACCACGAACAGCAAGTCCGGCACGCCGTTCATTTCCTTGATGCCTGCGAGGTTTTGCTGCAAATGCTTGCGCTCGCGCTCCAGGCGCCCGGCTTCCTTCTTGACGCGGCCGGCATAGCCGCCGTCGGTCGCCATCTGATCCAGCTCCTTGAGCCGCTTGATGGACTTCTGTACGGTGGTCATGTTGGTGAGCAGGCCGCCGAGCCAACGCTGGTTTACATAGAACTGACCGCAGCGGTTGGCTTCCTCGGAGATCGCCTCCTGCGCCTGCCGCTTGGTTCCGACAAAAAGGGTGGTTTTGCCCTGCGCAGCCATCTCCGCCACGTAGCGCATGGCGTCCTTGAATAGCTTCAGGGTCTTTTGCAAATCGATGATGTAGATACCATTACGTTCGCCAAAGATGTATTCCTTCATCTTTGGATTCCAGCGCTTGGTCTGGTGCCCGAAGTGAACGCCGGCTTCGAGCAATTCTTTCATGGAAATTGACGGCAAAATGCCTCCTTGGTTCTTTGGTTATGGGTTCGCCCGATATTTGCAATGCACACGGCCCAAAGCGGAATTTGCGTGCAGGTGAAAAGACCGGCCGTTCGTGACACTAGCGTTTGGAGAATTGGAAGCGTTTGCGCGCGCCCTTCTGCCCGTACTTCTTCCGTTCATGCTGGCGCGGATCGCGGGTGAGCAGGCCGAGCTGTTTCAGCTTCGGCCGCAGCTCGGAATTGAATTCGATCAACGCGCGCGCGATGCCCAGCCGGCAGGCGCCCGCCTGACCAGCGGCGCCGCCGCCGCACGTGAGAATGAGGATGTCGAACTTGTCGTTCATTTCGGTGGCCAGCAACGGCTGCCGTACGATTGCGCGCGCCGACTCGCTCACGAAATAGTTTTCAAAGGTCCGGCCGTTCACGGTGATCGTGCCTTTGCCCGAGCGCAGGAAAATCCGCGCCACCGAGGTTTTCCGCCGGCCTGTTCCCAAATGCTGTACTAACGAAGCTGCCACTCCAAACCCTTTCTTCTCTTGTTACGACAACGAGAGTTCCACAGGCTTCTGCGCCTGGTGCGGATGCTTGTCACCCGCGTAGACCTTCAACTTGCGGTACATCTGTTTGCCGAGTTTGTTCTTCGGCAGCATGCCCGCGATTGCATCTTCCAGCATTCTGGTGGGCTGCGTCGCGCGCACTTTCGCTGCGCCGGTTTCGGTCAGCCCGCCTGGATATCCACTGTGACGCCGATAAACTTTCTGCTGCTCTTTGCGGCCGGTCAGCTTGATCTTTTCAGCATTGATGATCACCACGTGATCGCCGGTATCGATGAAAGTGGTGTAGGTGGGCTTGTGCTTGCCCATCAGGATCAAGGCGGCCTTGCTCGCCACCCGGCCAAGTACCTGGTCCGAGGCGTCCACTACGTGCCATTGACGCACGATTTCGCCCTGGGACGGAAACTGGGTTTTCATAAAGACAGACGTTCTCCGTTCGAGACTTACAGTCACTTCAGCTTACCGAATCAATAGAGTACGTGTCAACGCTCGGGATTGACGGATGACAACAACCTGTTATCGTAGTAAATGAAATAGGCGCCAATACTCACCCATGACTGTCCTGGTTAAAGCCGAAACCGATCTGGTTGTGCCGAAGAGCGTCCGCCGCAAAGCAGGGATCAAAGCTGGGGATCGCGTGGAGTTCGCAGTTTCCGGGCGAGTGATCCATATCGTTCCAAAATTGTCATACGCGGACGACACTTTTACCGCCGAAGAGAGTGCCCTCATCGTCAAGGCCCGTCGCGAGATGCGCGCAGGAAAGTTCGTCTCGCTAGCTCAGGTCGAGCATGACCTGGCGAGTAAGCCTTCACCGCGGCGCCGCAAAACAGCTTGAGGCAATTCCGCCCGACCGGTGCAAGCGAATTATGAACGACATTCGCGAATTAGCCGATGATCCGTTTCGGGGCCTCGTCAAACCACTGAAAGGCAAGAAGTTCAGGGGGCTGTATCGCAAGGTGTCTGGTCGATATCGTATCATCTACGAGCCCGTGTTTACCACGAGCACAGTCGAGGTGGTCGCTGTCCTTCTGCGGAACGAGAAGTCGTATCGATAGACCCTCCCGGTTTTAGCGTTCCGCCGTGACTCTCAAGCTCAGGTGGTGCACGAGATTGATACGACCGGCTGGCGCCTCTGCATCTCTGCGAGAATGTTGGAACGATGCGCAACCGTCCGCTGATCGCAGTTCCATTGGTTGCGATTCTTGCCTCGCTATCGATTCTGCACGCCTATTGGGCGCTCGGGGGCCGCAGGGGAATTGCGTACACCGTACCGACCTTTCATGGACGGCGCGCCTTCGACCCCTCGCCTCTAGCAACCTGGGCCGTATGCGGCCTCCTGGCAATGGCAACGTTGATGGTGGTGGCGAAGGTGCGCTGGATGGTTCCCTCGCCGTTCCCGGCTCTACTCAATGCCGGTGTTTGGGCGCTCAGCTTGGTCTTCCTATTGCGAGCGGTCGGAAATCTACACACGTTCGGGTTCTTCAAAACGGTCAAAGGGACGCCATTTGCAGACTTGGACACCTGGTTGTATTCTCCGCTGTGTTTGCTGATCGCGATCCTCGCCGCTGGATTAGCCCTCTAGCGCGAGCGCCCTCCGGCTGCTCTCACAATAACTCCCTGTAGAACGCGATCAAGTCCAGCGCTGGCGGCTGATGTCCCATCGCCCGCAAGAATCCGGAAGCCTGACCGCGGTGGTGGGTCCCATGGTTTACTACGTGCAGCAGGATCTGCCAGAGCGGCTGCTCCCAGGGGTTCCCTTTCAAATCGCGATACGGGATCCTCGATAGCACACTGTCGTTGGACAGTGGCGCCGCCCATTCCTTCCACTGCTGTTGTAGAGATGGCCACGCTTTCTGTAATGCGCTGAAATCGCGGTCTTCGGGATTGACGAAGATCGTCGGCGAGTTTCCGTGAATTCGGGCTAGCCAGATCCGGTCGGCCGCGAAGACGTGGACGAGGGTTTCCAGAACACTCTTGTCCGAGGTTTTGAAATCGCGAGTGAGTTCCTCTTCTTTGAGGGACGCCGCGACGCCGACGAGCTTGTTCGTCGCCCAAGCTGAGTAATCGAGGTGAAGACGAAGGGTATCAGCAGAAACAGCCATGCATCGATTATGCTTCAGCCCGGTAGCGGGAACAGAGGAACTCCGTGCCAATGCCCGTGGTGAGAAGACGTTCCTTTTTGTCTTCGAGCAGCCGCGCCGTCCAATCGGTGAAGCCGCCGTCGATCACTGCATAGCTTCCTCCATCGGGCGCTAGTGGAGAAATCCTCATGCAGAGCCCGCGATAGTAGGCCAAACCTTCCAGCCGCGCGAAGTTGAAACGTACCCGCGCTTCCGGATACTCCCGCAGAATCCCACCCAGATGCGCTTGAAACTGCGTCAACCGTTGGACGTTACTTTCCATACCGCTGAAGAACAATTCTCGTGCCGGATCTTCAATGGCGGTGGGAAGTGAAATGCCGTGCTCCGCCAAGAACCTGTCCGACCCTCCGGGGCGGTGCGCTCGAATCGCTTTCCGCACTTCCTCCGGCGTGATGCCTTGCGCCGCAAGCAGTGCACGAGTAATCGCTGTGTCGGAAATTTCAATGAGCGAGTCGCCAACCTGAAACCCGTGTTGGTTGAGACCACGGAACAGGCTTAAGTAGAAACGAATGTGCTCGGCCAGATGCTGGACCTCAAAAGCATACGATCCACGGTCTCGCCCGGCAGACACCAGCGCGAACAGCCGGAAATGTGGAACAAAGCCTGGAAAGTCGAACGGCTGGAGTCGAATCAAGCGATGGCTGCAACAAAGGCGCAGATCGGCGCCTCGCAGCGCCAGATCCTTCCGGCGGCGGTAACATTCGAGCCCCAAGGCCATCGTGGAATCGCCGAGAACCTCGGCGTTGCGAATTGTGGTGAGAACACTGTTCTGCCCGATCTCGCCGAGAACCTTGTTTAAGCCGAGCGGCCCGACTGGCGAAAGCTCGACCGCTTCAAATTCTCGCGCTTCCTCGAAAGCAATCCGATCGAATAGATTGAACAGCCGGGCATTGACCTTGGAAGCGGCCATCAGCCCCCGGTCGACGCGCGCCAGCACATCGCGCTCGCCGAGAGTCGCCGTCCGCGACTGAAACACCTCCAGCAGGAGCGACTGCAGATCGCTCGCCGACAACTCTTCGGCAAGCATTGGAAACAGCTGAGGGACGCCAGCTTGTGAGGCAATGCGTTCGACAATCTTCGAAGGCATAGCGCCAGGATATCGCGGAGTCCCCCCAAATCCCCTCAAACCCCTTATGCTGTATCGAAATTACATAAGTCTTACAAATCATTTGGCCGATCCTTGGTACGTTGAGGACGTACCTTCACGTTTGAGGAGATTTCGTGGATTCCGACAACGCCATAAACATGCACCAGGACCGTCGCATGAACTGGTCCGTAACAACATTCATGCTGCTTTTCCATCTGGGCGCGTTCGCTGCCCTTTTCTTCTTTAGTTGGAAAGCCTTGGCGCTTGCAATCTTTCTACATTATGTGGCTGTGGGCGTGGGCATCAGCATGGGTTACCACAGACTCCACACGCACCGCTCTTATAAACTGCCTGTTGCTCTCGAGTACTTCCTGGCCGTCTGCGGCACGTTGTCGCTCGAAGGTGGGCCGATCTTCTGGGTGGCCACGCACCGCGTGCACCATCAGTTCTCCGACCGTCCGGGCGATCCGCACTCCCCACGCGAGGGCGCATGGTGGGCGCACATCGTGTGGCTGCTGACCGGCGAAACGAAGCACAATAACACCCGCCTCATGGCCAAATATGCGCCAGATCTCGCCAAGGACCGCTTCTACACGCTGCTGAATAACTACCATTGGGTGCCTTCGGTCATCCTCGGTGTGATCCTGTTCGCGATCGGCGGCTGGTCATTCTTCCTGTGGGGCACTTTCGCGCGCATCGTTTTCGGCTTGCATGCCACTTGGCTGGTGAATTCTGCCACCCACATGTGGGGCTCGCGCCGCTTCAACACTCGCGACGATTCCCGCAACAACTGGTGGGTGGCGCTGCTGACGTTCGGCGAAGGCTGGCACAACAATCACCACGCGCATCCGACATCGGCCCGCCACGGACTGGCGTGGTATGAATTAGACGTGTCATGGATACAGATCACGCTGTTGAAGTATCTGGGGATTGCGAAAGCTATCCGCGTGGCCAAGACCACAAGCGTGTTGCCTGCGCAGGCCGAAAAAGAAGCAGCTTAGAGTCCAGGCCACGGATAAACACGGATTCACACGGACAAGGAACGCAATCAAGATCCGAGTTGATCCGTGGCCAGCACTGTTGTCTTAAGCTGAAGGTATGGTAGTCGCTGGCCGGCGCCGATCGATCACGTTCTTCATCATCCTCGGCGTTGGCCTGATCTCTGTCATCCTGCTGCTCTATATCGGTTGGGTGCTGCTCGGCTGGCGCACTGGTATCCTGCTGTTCCTCGGCGTCCTGCTGGTGGCGATGATTATCAGCGGCGTGGTTCTGAACACAACTTTCCTCGTCCGTGAAGTCCGGCGCAACGAGCAGCATGATGCCTTCATCAACGCGGTCACGCATGAGCTGAAGACGCCCGTCGCCTCCATTCGCCTGTACCTGGAAACATTGATGACGCGCCCGGTGGAGGAGACCAAGCGCCAAGAGTTCTATCGCACCATGATCGAGGACAGCGACAGGCTGCTCTCCACGATCGAACAGGTGCTGCGAACGGGCAGAATCGGCTCGACCACACACCACAAACTGAATCTGACGCGGATCGACATCAATGGAGTCGTCGAGGAATGCCTTAACCGCGCGCGTATGCTCCACCAGGTTCCGAGCGAATCGATTGACTATCACCCCGGTCCGCCGGTTTCGATCATGGCCGATCCCGACGACGTTCGCGCGGCAGTGTCGAACCTCATCGACAACGCCGTGAAATATTCACGAACCCCGGTAAAGGTGAGCGTCGAAACGGCGCGTGTGGATGGAAAATTCGTGTCGGTTCGAGTCAAGGATGAAGGTGTGGGAATTCCGAAAATGGAGCTGAAGCAGATTTTCAAGCGCTTTTACCGCGTACCAGGCCCCAGCGCGACGCGCGTCAAGGGCACCGGACTCGGGCTCTACATTGTCCGTTCTGTGGCCAAGCGGCACGGCGGACGCGCCTGGGCTGAGAGCGAAGGCCCGGGGCAGGGAAGCACGTTCGTCTTACAATTGCCAATCGTCCGATGAGCAAAGTTCTGGTTGTCGAGGATGAGCAGCACCTGGCCGCGGGGCTGCGTTTCAACCTGGAAGCCGAGGGTTACCAGGTGCAAGTAGTCGAGACGGGAGAAGCCGCGCTCGATACGCTAAAAGCAGAATCGCCGCCCTTCGACGTCGTTGTGCTGGACGTGATGCTGCCGGGCAAGGACGGGTTCACTGTGATGACGGAAATGCGGCACTCGGGCGAGTTCGTCCCCACCCTCATGCTGACCGCTCGCGGCCATCCCGACGACGTGCTCAAGGGCTTCGCTGCCGGCGCTGACGACTATCTGACCAAGCCGTTCGAACTGGCGATCTTGACCGCTCGTCTGCGCGGCCTGCTCCGCCGCAGGGAGTGGTTGCGCGCCGAATCCAAAGAAACATTCACGTTCGGCGACAAGTCGCTCGATTTCGACCGCCTGGAGCTCCGCGTTCGCGACAAAGTGTTCCCGCTGACCCTGATGGAAGCGAACGTATTGCGCTATCTGATCCGCCACGAAGGCAAGCAGGTTGCGCGCAAGGAGATGCTGTCGGAGGTTTGGGGCCTGCATGAAGACACCGACACACGGGCCATCGATAACTTCATCGTGCGTTTGCGCCGCTACATCGAAGACGACCCAACGCGCCCTCGCCACCTGCTGACCGTACGCGGAGTCGGCTATCGATTCCAAAGCTGATGCCGCTGCAGCGGCAGTTGATCCTTGCGGCGGTGATGTTTGTGAGCATCGCCCTGCACGCGCAGGAATTGTCAGTCGGCAAGCTCCTAGTGGCGACGAAGAAATCGCGGGACCCGGATCTCGGACGCGCAGTGATTCTTCTGGTCCACTTCGACGGACAGGGCGTGATCGGATTGATGCTGAATCGGCCTTCGAAAGTCCCGCTATCGGACGTTCTGCCTGAACTGAAAAACGCGAAGTCGCTGGTGTATGCGGGAGGGCCAGTGACCATCGGCGTTCGCGCGGTTTGCCGCGGAACAGCCAAACCAGAGCAGGCGGTTCGCGTTTTAGATGATATGTTCATGGTTTCCATCAAGCCGCTACTAGCGAGCGTCCTCGCCGGCGGTGCCTGCCGTGTCTACGCTGGTTACACCGGTTGGTCCGCCAGCCAATTGAAGGGCGAAGTTTCGTTCGGACTGTGGCGCGTTCTTCCAGCGACTGCAGCTGTCGTTTTCGATCCGCATCCTGAGGAGCTGTGGGCAAAGCTGAACGCTATCCGTTAAAGGCTACTTCAACAACGTTAACGTTCTTTTGTGCAAGAAGCTCTGACTATCGCCAATGATTATGCAACCTGGGAATGCTCCGTGCACCACCACCAGGCCCAAACCGACTGTGTCGCGCGGAACATCGAACACGCGAACTGTGGTGAATGCTTCTCCAGGTTCCAATCGATCGAACAGTGCTTTCGCAGGTCCATTTTGGGCTTCAAACGCGCGCTGCCCGGCGTCGGATACTTCATACGTTCTGTTCTGGCTATCTTCCAAGTGCACGGCCGCGTCGAGCGCCCGCTGGCTCACGCGCCGGGCCCGGCTTGATACACGGAGGGTTACGACGTAGAAGGTTCCTTGCGCTGAGACGTTGCCGATATTGGCGTTCGTAGTCACCTTTTCCACTGCCAGGCACCAATCGTCGAAGCACCGGTCTTGGCCCATCGCCAAGACTTTCCGTTGCGCCACGAGTGAAACCGAAATGAGGGCCGCAAAATAAACCGCCAGTCCAACGGTGAGGCGAAAGAGTACTCGGCCAGCTTGAGGATAGCGGCGGCGAGCCAGGAGATAAATCGCTCGAAACAACGTGATGAATGCCGTGAGAACAAGAAGAATGAATAGCAGGTCGCCGATCATCATGAAGTACTCTGTTGTATAAAGTATATCCGAACGAGTGGAACAACCGCAAGAAGATTATTACCGCAGCGTGATCGAAGGACCCTCCGAAAAGCGTTGGCTTGATGCTAGACTATTCTTCATATCGAGGTCTCCTTCACTCCAAGTTTGAAAGGGAAAATGTATGTTTCGTAAGGCAACACTGACAGCACTGACGGTCGTGGCGTTTGCGGCCTCGCTGCTCGCCCAAAGCAAACCAAACTTCAGCGGCACGTGGAAGCTCAACGGGTCGAAGAGCGATTTCGGTCCGATGCCCGCCCCCGACAGCCGTACCGATGTGATCGATCACAACGATCCCGCGCTGAAAGTGGCGACGACGGCGGAGTCTGCTCAAGGAAAGCAAGACTTCACGTCCAACTACACCACCGACGGCAAGGAAGTCACGAATAAGAGGGGACCACAGGAAGTCAAATCGACTGTGGCTTGGGATGCCGACAAGCTGGTCGTGAACTCTAAGCTGAGCTTCCAAGGAAGCGATGTAAGCATTAAGAGCGTGTGGAGCCTCTCGGCCGATGGCAAGACGTTGACCCAGAACCAGCACATCGCCGCACAGATGGGTGAAATTGATCAAGTGATGGTTTTCGAGAAACAGGCCGGCGGCGCAGCAACCTCAGCGTCCGCAGCGCCGGCAGCTAAGACGCCGAGCGCTTCGGCATCCGGCGCCAAGACTAACTACAGCGGCACTTGGAAGCTGAACGCCTCCAAGTCCGACTTCGGCGTGCTGCCCGGCCCGGACACGCGTACCGATGTCATCGATCACAAGGATCCCGTCATGAAGGTGGACACGACGTCGGATGGCGCCCAGGGCAAACAGGACTACACGATGACAATCACCACCGACGGAAAAGAATCGACAAATACTCCCGGCGGTCTGGAGCTAAAGAGCACTGCTGGTTGGGAAGCCGGAAACCTGGTGGTCAATACGAAGCTGAAGTTTCAGGACAATGACGTAACCATCAAGACTACATGGTTACTCTCCGCAGACGGAAAGACGCTAACGCAGAACGCGCATCTGGCGAGCACGATGGGGGAGACCGATCAGAAAATGGTGTTCGAGAAGCAGTAGAGAGTGCGAGCAAGCCTCCGGCTTTGCGCGAAGACGAGCCGGAGGCTTATCTATCCTACAGGTTCAAACAGGCGTTGGGAAGGTTTTGGAGATGTGATCGTGCCAGGTGAGGGTCTCTTCATCCACTAACGCCCACAGTAATCCTAGCCCCGCCGCGAGAAAGCTTAAGCAACCCGAAGCCAGCCGATAAAGCCTCTGCTTTCGATCCGGCGTCTGCCCGTCGAAATTCACCAGCGTCAGATGACTCCAGCGCATGCCTGCCGTATCGCCGTTGCCGAGGCACCAGAGAAGCTTGTACAAGAGCACCATCACTCCCGCCACACCGATTAACAGCGGGATTGTTTTCGCGTTAATCACTACCGTGCCGCCAGCCAGATGGAAGATCGAACCGAAGACCGCGAGCCCGATCAGAATCATGCTGCCGTCGAGCGCAGCCGCCATGGCACGGTGTGCCGGAATGGCAACAGGCGCGTCGCAGTAGATGACACCCTCGGACGGCCTTGCTTGGCGCGCCAGTCCCACAGTCGCAAACCCAAGGTCCTGTTGACCAGGGAGGACCTTGGCACGCCGCACACGTGGCTTTGCACTTGCTGTACGTTTTGCTGCCGCCTCCACAGCGGCGCCGGCGATCGTTTCAAATGGCACAACTCGCGGCATCTCTCGAGACGAGAACAGCGATGGCTGATAGGTGATCTTACGCTTTGGAACCGCGACTTGCTCGGCTGCGACCGCTGGACGCCCAGGAGCATCCTTGCCCAGAGTCAACTCCTCGGGCTCCGGGCGAAGTACTGGCGCTGCTGCCGACCTCGCGGTATACACCGGGGTCATTCGCAGCCGACGTCCACAACGCCGGCAACGATGGTCATCCTCGGCGTTCAACGCTTGGCAATAACGGCATTCCATGAGCTACTCTCAATCCCCCTCCAGCACCTCAACGCTTGCGATTGCTACCAATCCGTGCTACGGTTTTCGGTTGAGGCCTTTCTACTTAGCTGCCCCAGGCCAACCTTCTCAGCCCTCTCCTCGAAAGCAGCTTACCCTTGTTCGTAACATATTCAGGATAAAATGTCACGAACTTTTTTGGGGCAGGTTCTACGGTTTTTCGCTGATGGCGGCTATGTGGATCAGCTTACCGGTTGCTGCCCAGGTGCCGGGACAGGTCTTTGTGCCTCCGCCACCCCTTCAGAACCGGCCCACGGCCGCCAATCCCAATCAGCGGGTCAAGATGCAGCGTCCTGACGCTCCCACCGGGGACGAATTCCGGGTCACGGCCACTAGCCAGGAGAGCGAAGGATCGATCCGCCACCTTCGTGGCAACGTAGTGCTTGAAACCGTCGACATGAAGTTGCAGGCAGACGAGGTGGACTACGATCAGGACTCCGGCGACGCCGAGGCGCGAGGGCACGTGCGGTTTGAGAACTACAACGAAGGCGACAAGCTGCAATGCGATCACGGGAAGTACAACGTCAACGACGAGACCGGGACGTTCTGGGAAGTCACCGGCACGTCGCCGGCGAAGATTGTCGCCAGGCCGGGCTTGCTGACTACAAGTAATCCTTTCTATTTCGAAGGCAAGTGGTTAGAAAAACAGGAAGATCGCTACATTGTGCACGATGGCTTTGTGACTGACTGCAAGGTCCCGAAACCATGGTGGAGGCTCACTGCTCCCAAATTCGACATTATCCCGAGCGATCGCGCCATTGCCTACCATGCGGTGTTTCATATCCGCAGGCTTCCGTTGTTCTACGCGCCCGCGTTTTACAAATCGCTCAAGAGAACGCCCCGGCAAAGCGGCTTCATGCCACCGCACATCGGACATAGCTCGCTTCGCGGTTACATGTTCGGTCTAGGCTACTACTGGGCCATCAATCGCAGCTACGACCTGCTTTACGAAAACCAATACTTCACCACTCGCGGTTTCGCCCACACATTCGATTTCCGCGGCAAGGTGAAGCCCGGCACTGATTTCAATTTCAGCCTTTACGGAGTCAACGATCGCGGCGTCGATATCGGCAACGGAGTGATTCAGAAGCAGGGCGGGGTACTGTTCTCGCTCAATGGCCGCTCGCAGCTCGGCGACGGCTGGGAAGCACGCGGGCAGCTCAATTATCTAAGCTCATTCCTGTTCCGGCAGTCCTTCACCGAATCGTTCCACGAGGCGATCTTCTCGGAATCACATTCGGTGGGCTTCCTGACCAAGCATTGGGACAGTTACGGCATCAACATAGTCGCCGAGCGCGACGAAGAATTCCAGAGCGTGCTGCCGGACGACAAAGTGGTCATACGCAAGCTGCCCTCGATCGAATTCCTGGGGCGCGAGCGGCAGATCCTGGATGGAATTGTGCCGGTCTGGTTTTCGTTCGAAAGCAGCGCCGGATTTGTGGACCGCACCCAGCCCGATTTTCAAACGCGGCAGTTCGTCGACCGCCTGGACGTCAGTCCGCGCGTAACCACGGCTTTCCGCTTTGCCGGATTCAGCCTGTCGCCGAGCTTTTCCGTCCGCGAGACGAACTACGGCTCCTCCATCCGGAACGGTGTACTGAGCGGGGACAATATCCTACGCAGCTCGCGCGAGGTGCGGGTGGAACTGATCGCTCCAGCGTTCGAACGGATCTTCAAGTCTCCGAAATGGCTCGGTGGGGAAAAGGTGAAACACGTCATCGAGCCGCGCGCGGAATATGTGTTTGTCGACGGGATTCGCGATTTCCGGGACATCGTCCGCTTCGACGAGAACGATCTGCTGACTGACACCAACGAGCTGCGCCTGTCGGTGGCCAACCGCCTGTTCGTGAAGAATAAAGATGGCAACGTCAATGAAGTGCTGAGCTGGGAAGTTTTTCAAAGCCGGTACTTCGATCCGACTTTTGGCGGTGCAGTCGTCGCCGGCCAGCGCAACGTCGTGCAGAGTTCAGTGGAATTGGATGGGTTCGCGTTTCTCGATGGACCGCGCAACTACTCGCCGATCGTCTCAGCGCTGCGCTTCCAGCAAAAGGTCGGACTTGAATGGAGAGTGGACTACGATCCGCTACGCAAAGGAATAACCAACAGCGGGTTTACAGCGGACATGCGCCTTTCGAAATACTTTGTCTCCATCGGCCACACACAAGTGCGTAGCGACCCGGTGGTTTCGCCGTCGTCGAATCAGTTCCGGGCGCTACTTGGCGTCGGAAATGAAAACCGCAAGGGCTGGAACGCCGCAGTGAGCGCGTATTACGACTACAAAAAAGGAATCCTGGAATTTGCCACCACGCAGGTTACCTACAACACGGACTGTTGCGGCATTAGTCTTCAGTACCGCCGCTTCAATATCGGAACGCGCGATGAAACGCAATATCGGGTGTCTTTTGCGGTGTCCAACGTCGGGACGTTCGGCACGCTGAAGAAGCAAGAGCGGATCTTCTAGCTTTGTCCTTGCGAAACCCCTGGCTCTCAGCGCCCTTGTGGGCTCGCATGAGCGGCGGAAGCGTTCTCCGGATCGATGGCGCCGTCCAGCATCACGCGAAACTCCTGTGCTTTGTGCTCCACCTTCTGCTTCAAATCCGATAGCTGCCCTTCGAGCGCGTTGAGTTGATCCGCCAGATGCAGGCAGGCCAGCACCGCGGTACGTGTTGAGTCGACATTTCCTGCACGAGCAGCGATGCTGGACATCAAGTCATCCACTTGATGAGCGAGCTGCTCAATGCGCCCGGCTTCCTCGCTGGCCAGAAGCGAGTAGCTCTGGTTGAAAATCGTCACACGGACGGCTTCCGTGTTGGGCATGATTCAGCTTGCCATTTCTACGTGGTGCTAAGCAAATCCATCTGGCCGAGAAGCTTCTCGATTCGCGTGCGGACTTGCTTGCGCTCCGAGCGCAGATCTTCCAGCTCTTGGCGCACGTTGTCGCGCTCAGCGATCGCGGAACGCAACTGAGCTTCAAGATCCGCCTTCTCATCGCGGAGCGTAGTGACCAGATCGACGATCCGTGTGATGCGCTCCTCCAAGCTGGAGAGCGCGTCTAATTGTGGCTGTGCCGTGCTCATAGATTCTGTTATTGTGCGTGCGCGGCCTTCGCTTGCGCAACTAAGGCGTTGAATCCTACTTCGTCGTTCGCCGCCAGGTCGGCCAGAATCTTGCGATTCAGTTCCACGCCGGCCTTCTTGAGGCCGCTGATGAACTTGCTGTAGGAAATATCGCCTGCGCGGCAGGCTGCGCCAATGCGTACGATCCACAGCGAACGGAAATCGCGCTTCTTCCGGCGCCGGCCGACAAAGGCATAACGCCCCGCCTTCTCGACGGCTTCCTGCGCCGAGCGATTCAGTTTACTCTTGGTGAGAAAAAACCCCGACGCCCTTTCGAGCGTCTTCTTGCGGTAAGCTCTGCGCTTAATTCCTCTTTTTACTCTGGGCACGTTTCAACTCCTTGTAGATATTGAGCCGGCGAAAACGGCACGTGCGGCGCCGTTCCACGCGGCATTCCCGTTTAGTACGGGATCATTCTCTTAAGCTTCTTTTGATCGGAAGGATCGGCCACAACATCGTGCTTCAACTTCCGCTTGCGGGAGCGCGCCTTCGACGTCAAAATGTGTCGGGCAAACGAATGCCCCCGTACCACTTTGCCCGTTCCGGTCTTCTTGAACCGTTTGGACGCACCCTTATGTGTCTTCAACTTAGGCATTCAAATTTTCCTGGGTTTGGACTACGATTGACTTTTTTAGTGTAGCATCCGGGACGGAGCTTTGTCTCGGCTCCTACTTCAAACCAAGGTCGTCGAGGATCCGCTTAAACTTGCCTGACCTGATCAGGCGCGTGAGCACTCTGTACGGATCGTGATTATCGCCCTCTTTGCGCGGTGTGTCGGAAATGTAGAGCACCACGATACGCCGTGTCGCAGAGTCGGCCACGTAGCATATTCGCAACCGCCCCTTCTTGATGCGGAAAATTCCGGACAGGATTCCCGATAGAGCCCTCTCCGGTGCCCACGGATCATGCGGAATCAACCGGTCAAGCACGTCTTCAACGACGCGAAACTGTTTGACCTTGGAATTGTGTTCGTCCCCGCGCGCCAAGCACTTCTGGGCGTCCTCGTAGAGCCGCCGGTATACACTCTCGGCGACCTCACTCAATTCGATGACGTAGCCGGGCTCAACGGCAGTGCTCTTATTTTCTCT
>Ga0335082_10002586_pt1 | contig 19527 bp, 19 predicted proteins | sample Lox_Sample_41_FD_206718 | JGI IMG/M metagenome (GOLD analysis project Ga0335082, IMG submission 206718) | Soil microbial communities from Loxahatchee National Wildlife Refuge, Florida, United States - Lox_Sample_4.1 | ecosystem: Environmental > Terrestrial > Soil > Wetlands | place: USA...
TCGCAAGACGGGTGAACTGAAGTGGACCGGCACGCGTGTCGATCTCATCTTCGGTTCCAACTCCCAGCTCCGGGCCTTGGCCGAGGTCTACGGAAGCTCGGACGCGCAGGCGAAGTTTGTCCAGGACTTTGTGGCGGCATGGAACAAGGTAATGAACCTTGATCGTTTCGACCTCGCCTGATCGTAGCATAAACGTCTTCGAGAGCTTCTGACAGGGCGGTGATAAAACGATTTGTTGTGATTAAGATGAGTTTATGGTCAACGCAACTGATAAATTCTGAATGAAGTAAAGGTTCTGGTCGCAATGTATAGTAGTGGATACCTTGCCGACCCTTATGATCATCTCGGCCTACAGGGTGAGGTGCTATGGAAAGAGCGGGCGGCATAGGCAGCGAAGCACTTCTCGACTGTATAGTCATCGGGGCGGGCCCGGGAGGCCTACAGGCCTGCATCCACCTCGGCCGCTATAATTTCCGAGTCCTGCTGTTCCACAGTCCCGGGGGGCGGACCTACCACGCGAAACACATCGAGAACTACCTCGGCCTTCGTGAGGTCTCCGGCCCGGCCCTCCTCGAATCCGGCATCACCCAGGCGAAGAACTTCGGTGTTGCTGTGGAGAACGCCAAGGTGCAGCGCGTCTTGGCACGGGAGGGGCAATTCGAGGTGCAGGCTGAGGGGAAAACCTATCGCTCCCGTTTCGTCATCGCCGCCTCAGGTGCCCGGGAGACTCTCGCCCCCTTCAAGAACCTTCTACGCTTCTTCGGCAACTCCTACTTCACCTGCATGATTTGCGACGGCTATCGCACAACAGGCAAGAAGCTGCTTATCATTGACCGCACGATCAACGGGGTGCGCCTCAGCGTCGGCATGAAGCGGATGTTCACCAGCGACGTTACGTTCCTTGCCCACGGCTTCGCACTGGCTCCGGCGTACGCGGCGCTCCTCGAGGAGGAGGGGATCGGCCTTGTCGAGGGGCGGCCGGAAGAACTCGTCGGCGAGAAGACCCTTGAGGGGGTGCGGCTCAGCGATGGGCGCGTCATCCCCTGCGAGGTCATCATGGGGTGGGGTGGGATCTCCCTTAACGATGAGTACCTCGAGGGCCTCCCACTGGAGCGCGACACCGAGGGGTTCAAGATCATGACGAGGGGCGCGGGCGAGTCGAGTATCCCAGGCCTCTTCGTCCTGGGATCTCTCCGCCACGGCCACTCTCAGGCAATCATCTCCGCTGGCCAGGGTGCCGAGGCAGCGATTGAGATCAGTACGAGAATCGTCGAACTCTAGCAGGCTGTTGAAAAACCACCTGCTTCGCGTTTCTTCACGTCTTTTTTGTTTTTTTGTCGCCGATCGGCTGCATTTTTATCTGAACCTTTACTGTGTTGTTGCTTTTTCTCGTTCTGTTTCTGTAGCGAGTTCGGGCTTCCTGCGCAATCGTTTTCTGGGCGGGAAGCCCGAAAAACTGATTTTCGGCGAAGAGAGCCCGGACAACCTAATTGAAGCATATGACCTCGGAGAATACAATACAGGGCCTCTTACTAAACTTGAGATTCTGGATGAGGGATGCTAGGCGGCCTCCGTACGCCGGATAACCAATAACACTCAGAGGTCAAGTTCGCTCATGTAAGAGATCCGTCGAGCAAAAGGTGTAACATCCGCAAAGGATGCACAGTGAAGGAATGCCTTTAAACCGGCTCGCAAATTAAAAATGAATAAAGTTCCCGGCTTATGATTTATTGAAAGAGATCCTTGACAGCAGGAGTATAGGATGTATTCTTTACCCTTGTTATAATATTGACAGTGCAAGATTGTAGCATGCCATGTATATCGTATGACTAGTCGGTTCAAGTCCGACCGTTCATAAAACCCTACATTCGTATAAAAAAACTCTGTACTCCTGTTTAGAGATGTAGCGGTTTGTCCGACGGACGACGAGCTCGCTCGTAATATTAACGGTTATGCAATTGATGTGTCTGTTCTGGAAAAAAGTCGCTTGTCGTCCAGATCATGACAGCCGTTATTTTTTTTCTTCATCTTTTCTGAACGGTGCTGAGGCAATGCCATACTTCCTCATAAGGTGCTGGAGTGATTGACGCTCTACACCGGCTGATTGGGCGGCTAAGGAAACATTTCCCTCTGTGCGGCGCAGTAAGTTCGAAATATATTCAACATTAAATGCAGCGAGTACCTTTTTCCTTGCCTCCCTGTAGTCGAGGCTGTCGGTCTCAATGGCGCTGTTTCGTGAGGTGCACAATTCCGCGCTGGTTCCGAAGTCCACCGGGGCGAGCAGATCGCTTTTTGAAAAGATTACAGCCCGTTTTATCTCGTTCTGAAGTTCCCGGGCATTGCCTTTCCACTGGCGGGAAACAAGAAACTGTATCGCTTCTTCCGTCAACCTTTTCTGGTCCAATCCAAGCTCGCCGCAAAACAGGGTTAGAAAGTGGTAGGCGATGAGTGGTATATCTTCTGGTATGTCCCTGAGCGGCGGTGTATTGACCGAAACGACATTAAGACGGTAGTAAAGATCAGACCTGAAAAGTCCCGCGGCAACGTTACCCTCCAGGTCTCTGTTTGTGGCGGCTATGACCCTTACATCCACCCTCCGGGTTGTGGTATCGCCAAGCGGCTTCAGTTCCCTTTCCTGCAGCACCCGCAGGAGTTTTGCCTGTAAAGAGGAGGAAATGTCGCCTATCTCGTCCAAGAACAAGGTCCCGCCCTGGGCTGCCTGAAAAAGTCCTTCCCTATCAGAGTTGGCGCCTGTAAAGGCGCCTTTGCGATAACCGAAAAGCTCGCTTTCCAAGATGTTTTCAGGGATTGCCGGACAGTTGACCGCCACAAAAGGTTTGCCGGTCCTGTTGCTGAGATTGTGGATCATGCGGGCCGCCAGTTCCTTGCCGGTCCCGGTTTCGCCCGTGATAAGCACGGTCACGTCCGTCCCGGCCACCAGCTTAATTGTATCGATGAGTTCCTTCATCCGGCGTGACTCTCCGACAAAGAAAGTCTCCTTCTCTTTCTCCCTGATCCTTCTTTCAAGATCCAGGTTCTTTCGGAGAAGATGCTCATGCTCCAACGCCCTTCGCACCGTATGCAATAACCGCTCCTCCTCGAACGGCTTGGTGATGAAGTCATAGGCCCCCTCTTTCATAGCCTCCACGGCTGTTTCGATGGCGCCGTAAGCCGTCATTATTATCACAGGGAGCGAAGTATCTTTTTTCTTGATGTGCCGCATGAGCTCCATGCCGTCCATGCGCGGCATCTTCATATCGACAAGCAGGCAGTTGACCGTGTTCTCCTTGAGAATCCGAAGTGCCGCCTCTGCACTGCCAGCGGCTAGGGTTTCCAGATGGAGCGTGTTTCCGATAAGCCTCTCAAGCAAGCGGGTCATATCTGGATTGTCGTCAATAATAAGAATCTTTTGTTTCATCCTTGTCTCCTGCAAGAGGGAACCAAAGCGTAAAAGATGAGCCCTTCCCTTTCTCGCTTATGACCGAAAGCTCCCCTTTGTGTTCCTTCACTATCCCGTAACTTACCGCAAGCCCCAGTCCTGTTCCCTCTCCCGGCGGCTTTGTAGTAAAGAAAGGCTCGAATATTTTATCCCTGATCTCCTCAGGAATGCCACAGCCCGTGTCTGAAAAAACAATTCTCACGCCGTTTCTCTCTCTGTCGTAAGAAGTACTGACAGTAAGGCGCCCTCCGGGCTGCATGGCCTGAAGGGCGTTTAGCAGAAGGTTCGTGAAAATCCGTTTCAGCTTTTCCTCGTCCGCTGCCAGGGGAGGTAGCGCAGGATCATAATCGCGGATGAGAGTAATCCCTCCGTGGAGAAATGTTTCCTCCATCGGAACCAACGCCGATTCTACAGCGGCATTAATGTCGGTAGGGACACGGTTGGTTTTTGTCTGGCGTGAAAAATTGAGAAGATCATCGACGATCTTCTTGCACAATCGTGCGTTGTTGTAAACAATATCGAGGTCGTCCTTTATCTGCTTGGTGTCAGGACATTCCTTGCGCAGCATATTCGTGTAGCCCAAGACCAGGCTGAGCGGATTATTTATCTCATGGGCCACACCTGCGCCAAGGCGGCCTATGGAGGCAAGTTTGTCCGCCTGCAGCACCCGCTCCTCCATCTCTTTTCTTTCCTCTTCGGATTTTGTCAGGTACCCCATCATCCGGTTAAAGGATTCGGCCAGCTCGTGCACTTCATCATAGTCGCGCGAGTCGAAATGGATGTCGAGGCCGCGGTGTCCTTCTACGACTTCCTTGAAAAAGGAGCTTACCCGCTTCAGGGGGACCACCGCAAGCCGGTAGTGGAAGTAATTGAGACCGGCGAAGAGGGCAACCATCCCGGCTATTCCGAAAAGGAAAAAAGACATTGCTATATGCCGCAACTGCAGGAAGGTTTCGCTCACCGGGGCTGCGATAGACTCCACACCAATTACCTCGCCGACTTTCCGGTAACGTCCGTGCACCCTCCCGTAATGAAGGGTGATGGACTCAGGTGAAGAAGCAGGATCGCCGTGGCAGAGCAGACACTGCTCCTCCATGATAATTGCCTTGAGATGCAGAAAGTAATCCTCTCCATTTCTGGTGACTAGGCCCCGCCATTCCTTCGTCGACGTCGGGCTATTCCGAAACTGCATGATAAAATTTTCTTCAAAGGCATCCGCCTTGTTGATGGGATTCATGGGATCGATAGCTACTCTCCGGTAGATGTAGCGAGGGAACCTCTGTTTGAATCTCTTCATGATCCCCATGTTCATAAACGAACTAGACATGACCTGCTTGATGAAGACATCTCCGGGCAGAGCATGGAATATCTGGGGACGGAGCTCATCTCGGGCATATTCCATAGTAGCGTCAATATGCCCTAGCACAATATCTGTCTTCTCATAGGCTTCCTTGATGTACAATTTTTTCAAATACGAATAGGTCAGGAGGGAAATGGCCGAAATAGCGCACAAGAGGATGATGCCTAATCCAAACATAAACTTTGCTGTAAGCGATGATCCGCCCTGCTTTAGTATGTCGCCCAAGTTGCCCCCGGTGTATGCTGAAGATTTTTGCGAAAACTGTTCTCTATGAAACACAGTTAATCAAACGAGTCAATCTTTTTTTATTATAACCCTAAGCGGGTTGTTACAGCAACTCTCTTTTCATGGGAGTGTCTACGACATAGGCGCGATAAGTGAGATTTTGGAATCTTTGAAACGAAAGTGGGAGACACTATATCGGAAAGTGCATGACGTTGGCGATTTCAGGCGAGGGATAGCTTCGGACAAATTTCGGAAATACGGCAGGCCATATTGCGCGTGCATGCCGCGGTAAAATGGCCCTGTGAGAAAAAGAACATGTCTGCGAGTTCGAGGGGCATCAGATCAATACCCAGCTGAAAGTAAGGATGGCCGACTGAAAACCTCGGACATGACGGATAAAGCGAGAGAATCTGTAAACAGTATTATGAGACCGTTAAAAAACTGAGAATTACGCTTTGTTTTTCGCCCAATAATATATCGCCGACAATTTGCAAAAAATCAATGGCTCTTAATATACCCACCACTTTACCCTCGCTTATCACCGGCAAAATATTGACCCCGCTTTTCAATAGTTTGTGGATGGCCCGGCTGGCGGTTTCATCGTCCTTCACTGCCACCTTTACAACCGGACTCATGGCTTCCCGTACCGGTATATGAGCCAGCATCCCGTGCGGCAGGACAAGCTCACTGAAGAGGCCGCCAAAGGGCAGGCCCAGGCCCAGCAATTCCTTGTCTATGGCCTTTAACAAGCTCTGGATGGTAAGTATGCCTGTCATCTCCCCGGCCTTGTTGATCACCAAAACGGACGTATGCCCGCAAATAATCCCTGTGTCATCCCGGTAAAAAGATTTACGTAGTACCTTTACCACTTCCTCCAGGTCCGCGTCGTCGTTCACCGTGCTATAGCTATCAATAGTTATCATGATGTCCCGTACAATTTTTCCGGTCATCTTTTCCTTTCGGGCTACCTTCTTTAAATTTTTTATTTATTATGAGTACACAAATTGGATATTCTAACAACCCTCCCCAACCCCTCCCCTTAAGGGAGGGGTGATTTTACTACCCACTTCTTTGTGGGAGAAGGCAAGGCTGAGCGCGTTTAACAATTTATGGACGGACTTCAATTATTGACGGCTTTCTCTTCACCGGCGAGTTCCTGTATGCAGGAGTGCACACGGGAAAGCACCTTGGTCCCGGACATGACAATCAAATAATCCCCGGGATAAATAGTGGTGTCCCTGGCAGGGATCAACTCTGCGTCCCCCCGTCTGATACCCACTAAAAGACTGTTCTCCGGCCACTCAATATCACATATTTTTCTGTCACAAACCGGTGCACCCAGGCTGACAACTTTTTCTAAGATATGCATTTCCTCATCATGTTCCTGAGGGCTCGGCTTCTGGGTTGGCCTCCGTTTAGCCAAAATTTGGTTTAACAAAACATCATAAACAGGCTTGCCGTTAAACAAATCACTGGCAATATAGGCGGACATGCAAACGGTAATTAAAGGTAAAAGCTGCTCCATGTTGCCGGTCATTTCCATGATTAAGATGCTGCCTGTAATGGGCGCCTTGACAATGGCGCTAAAGTATGCGGCCATGGCCAGGATGATGAAGTTGTTAACATAAATGGGGTCAACATGAAGAAATTGGGCCACAATAATGCCGTACACATTGCCGCTTAAAGCGCCGATGGCTAAAAGCGGCATAAAAATGCCACCTGGGACGCCCGTACCATAGCTTAACATGGTAAATAAAAATTTACCTGCAAGAATGACCAGCAGTATGGAGAGCGCGTAATGCATTTGCGGTAACGTATTAATTAACCCGTCGCCGCCACCTAGCACTTGGGGCAGGACAAATCCCAGGAAGCCGCCCGCTACCAATGGAATGGCCGGCTTTAATTTTTGCGGCAGCAAGGGTAGCTTCTCGTAAAACGTCTGAAATTTAACCAAGCTCGAGTTGAAATATACCCCAAAAGCTCCGACTAAAAGACCTAAGACGACAACATACAGGTAATAATGAAAGGGCAGTACGGGAATATTGTGAAAGTCAAATACCGGACTTTGCCCGAAGACAAAGTGGGTGACAAAATCCGCTGTAACCGACGCGGCCACGGCAGAGGCCAGCACCACCGGGGAAAAGTTTTTGTGCAGTTCCTCCAGGGCAAACATCACCCCGGCCAGCGGGGCATTAAAGGCTGCGGACAGCCCGGCACTGGCCCCGCTGGTGAGTAAATACTTTTCCTCCATACTGGTGCGTCTCAAAAGCCGGCTGATCCCCTGACCTGCTGCCGCCCCTAATTGCACCGAAGGACCTTCCCGACCTAAGGAAAGGCCCGTCCCAATTGCCAATAGACCACCGATAAACTTTGCCCCGATTACTTTAAGCCAATCAAATCGCCAAAATCCCGCCAGTATGCCCTTCACCTGGGGGATTCCGCTGCCGGTGGACATAGGTACTAGCTTAATCAGCCAAGCCAAAATTAAGCCGCTAATAATAAGGAAAACAAACCATAATGCGGTCCAGCCAAAGGCACTTGACCTCAGAAAGGCAAAAAGCTTAGGCAGTTCCGCACCTGTCCAGACCAGCATAAGTCTAAAACAAACCACGACCAGACCTGCAAAAGCCCCGGTTAATATACCTTCAAAAATAAGCTTCAGGCGGAAATCATGCCAATGCTCCAGCAATTTTTTTATATGACTGTTAGATTTTGTCACATTCGCTCTCTTAGCTAACATTATTCAAATAGATCTTCAGGAATTATAAAACAATACTCATGACTTGCTGAACCGCCAGCGCCAGAATCATCAGAGCAAAGCTCTTGCGTAAAACGGCTGTAGGCATCCGCCGGTTGGTATAGGTCCCCAGCAAACTGCCCGGCAGTATGCCAATTATTAGAGGTATACCTAAGATCCAGGGGACGGAGGAAGCATGGCCCAGCCGGCCGATTAAACCAAAAAGGCCCGCCAGCATTACCAGTGCCAGCCCGGTAGCAATGGCCGGCCTGGTAGGAATTTTAAGAAAAACGATCATAAAGGGCACAAGTATCGTACCTCCCCCTATACCCACCAAGCCCGCCAGAAAACCTCCTGTCAAACAACCAATAGCCGTTGTAGTTATCGAATATTCAGGGATTTCTGTATACTCAACCTTAAGGGGCCAAAGCATTAAAAAACTAATAAGAAACAGCAGCGCTACGAAGGTTGTTAAGATCACATTGTGTGGCAGATAGAATTGCACTGTCCCTCCTGCCAGTGCCCCGATAGATGCACAAACGCCGGTTACGATCACCAGCCGCTTATCTATCTTCAAGTGCCGACCATGGGCCCAAAAACCGATGCTCCCCGCCACAAAGACGAAAAGAGTGGAAAGGGCGCTTATTTGATGTATCCCCATATTCAAATTTACACTCTTTTGAAAAAACAAAATAATAGGAATAATAAATATTGCACCCCCTATTCCCAAAAGACTGGACAAAAAAGAACCGCTTAAGCTACAACTTAGTAAGAACAGCCAACTTGCCGCCATAACGCCACCTCCATGGAATAATTTAGTGATTCAACAAACATTCGGCATAGCCGAATTGCACTGCTCACACCCAGACCAGAATGGGTTGCACCTAAGAGAACGGTCGTAAGGAATAAGCCATTTATGGCTCGCGCGAGAAGAAAGAAAAGAACGGATGAGAAAACTGCAATCTGCTCATTTTTAGATAACCTCCTTTTATAAATTTAATTTTAGGAATCTAAAATATCCTATTTCCTTAATTGACATTCGTTAACAGGCCAAAGGCCCAGTTACGCATACCGGTCCCGTGCTCGGTGACAGTATCGCCTTTAATGAAGAGCTTTGTTAAGAGCTCGCCATTTTTTCTGACATCAGCCTCCATCTGGTCCCCGCGAGGTATTACATCAATATCGACATCAGAATCATTGTATTTTTTCGCATAATAGGCAAGGGCCAGCTTTTGGGCCACTGAAGCTCTTTGTCCTTGTCCGGCAGAGCAATGGCCTGAATCCACAGGCAAGTTTTGCACTGTCTTCGGAGCAGAAAAGCTCCCACTACTCAATCGTGAAGAGGCGAAAGCACCTGTGACCCCTGTAAATAGAATAAGCATAATAAATAAAGCCATCCCCCTGCTTTCCTGACCGAAGCCATTAAAGAATCCAGAAGAAACAACTGCTGTTCTCGCTGCTTCATGATCTATAATGCCAACTGTTTTGCCTTTCCTCATAGATGAAAGGAATGCCGATAAAATAGTAACTGCCATAAGAACCATAATTACCATCATAAACCCGTGCATAATTGCGCCGTCTTTAATAGGCACCGGAATGCTGGTGTTGCTGAATACACGTTGAACATTTGGATACCCATTATCGGACAGGTACCTATGCTCCAGGGTAGTGAATATAACTCCTGATATGTTCACCCCGAAGATAAGCCCGAGGGACCGCATCATGTTCAGGACGCCTCCAGCCACCCCCAGTTTCTCATGAGGGGCTGATCCTATGATGGCGCTGTTGTTAGGTGTTATAAACATCCCCATGCCAACTCCAAGGAGAATTAACACCGCCGCCAGCAGGGGTAGCTGCACGGACACTCCCATGAATATGAGTGAGAAACATGCCAAAGCGGAAAGAAGCATGCCGGAAGTTGTCATAATCCTCGGACCGTATTTGTCCGAGATTTGGCCTGAGAATGGGGCCACTACTGCCATCGCAAAGAGAAGGGGTGTCAGCAGGGAGCCAGTGAGAGCAACACTGTAGCCTAGCGCTTTTTCGAGATAAAAGGGCATCAGGAACATGACCGCGAACAGGACATAATAAGACAGCATGCCGGTCAGGTTCCCCAGTAAAAAGGTGGCGTTCCTGAAGAGTGTAAGGTCTATCAGCGGGGACTCGACCTTCAGCTCAGTTACGATGAAAAGGGACAGGAGCACGGCGCCGGACACGAAATACATCATGATGGTATGCGAGCCCCAACCGAGCTTCATTCCCTCGTTGAAGGCCAGCACGATAGATGCCAGCCCAGAGGCAAACAGCGCTGTCCCAAGGTAATCAATCTTCTCCTTCTTTTCGACTTTCCGATCGGACGGAAGAATAAACAGGGCGGCAACGGTCCCCAATATACCGATGGGGATATTAACATAGAAGATCGCTCGCCATCCTACCGTCGCGATAAGCATGCCTCCCATAAAAGGACCGACTGACATTGCTATCGCCTGGACCGCTGCCTGGATGCCGATAGCTTTGCCCCTCTCGTTCGCCGGAAATGCGAGCGTAATAAGAGCAACGGAGTTGGCCTGCAGAAGCCCTGCCCCGACGGCTTGGATAATGCGAGCTGCGATCATGAATCCCGCCGTGGACGACATGCCGCAGAACAGCGAACCCGCGGAGAAAACCACAAACCCGATATTGTAGAGCTTCGATCTGCCGAACATATCGGCAAGCCTTCCGAATAACGGTAGGAAAATGGTCAGCGTAAGCATATACGCCATTGCTATCCATTCGATGACCGCCATCGAAACCCCGAAGGTGTTCTTTAGCGTCGGCATAGCCACGTTTACGATGCTTACATCAAGGGCCGACATGGTTGCGCCCAGCAAAACGGTTGAAAGTATGAACCACTTCCCGCCGGGATGCATGTGAATGTTATTGCGTATTGCTTCTAATTTAGCCTTCATTGCTGCCCCCAAATACTTAAGTTTTTTTGTTATTGCTGCCCAACTTCAGAGATGACTACAGCAATAGTCATGCCACATTATTGTCATCGTTAACCTCCAGATTTATATATAAAAATATTTTTTCAGGCAGTGGTGCACGTTTTTTTAGGGCAAAAAAAATCTGGCACTGTAATCTTTTTTAAGCTTACGACGAGTTAACTCTACTTTGTTAGATTAAAATAATCCAACTAATCTCTTTAAAATAACTTGCTACTAGATAAAAAATAGTATTAGAGTGTTTTTTCATCGAGGAGCGCGAGAAGGATAATAATAATAATGCGTAGTCCATTTTCACAAGCGATTCTCAAAGTACTTCGTTTCTAAAACCAAGACATTATCAACTCAATCACGGGACTACCTCAGCGGCCTCATGCAGGCGATCAAGAAAAACATCGAACGCCTGATCGAGGTTATTTCCGACGCAAACTGCCAATCCGCACACAATGTCGTTTCTGAATTACCGTGGGAACACGATCCGGTCACAGCTCAGGTTGCGAACGACTGCAATCGCTTGCTGAGCGGCGGTCTCGACACCGCGCTGATTATTGACGAAAGTGGCCTTACAAAGAAAGGGAAGGAACCGGTGGGGGTTGCCCATCAGTGGTGCGGTAGGCATGGGAAGGTGGATAACTAACAAGTTGGCGTATTTACCGCGCTTTCGAATGGAGTGCGAGTCCCCAACAGATGATGTCGTAGTTTTCTTGCTGGAGTCTGTGACAGTTTCATCTTTTTGAAATTACGGTATACATCTTGTTTTATGCGCATCAGGTTTACTCGTTAGAGTCCAGTATAGGGAGCCATAACCATAACAAGGACTGATTTTTCAGCAAATTGGCCTTTTTCTACTTTGTGATTGTTAATCATGCTGTTCCTTGTTCATAGAATTTTCTACCCAGATACGTACGCGAGGATTTTGTGCCGCAAGAAGCATCGTTGAGCATTTCTTCTAATGGAATCATGCTTTTTTACCCTTGGGCGTTGCAACGGGCTTTCTATCAATCGGCTTAGCCAATGATAGACACAATCACTATTTCGGTTCAGGGAAAGCAAGCGGTGTAGCTGAGTACGGTAGGCTCGACCCCACAGAGTAAGCGAAACCCATGAGAGTGAACTCTCTTTTGGTGATAGAAGTCCTGTAACATGAATTACGTGTCAACGATATATTTCAAAATTCAATTGGGCAACATTTATTTCCGGTCCATTAGCTCTCTGAAAAGAGTCTTGACTCCGATATTTTAACTAAGTATAATTCAACCATGAAAGGAATAATGCAAAAGAGAATTGCGCTTCTTTTTGTTGCTTTACTTCTCTTTCTCACGATTTTTCCCCTCTTCTATCCGGTTGAGGATGAAGGCCTCCTCAAAGACTCCGCTGCGTACAGGGCCTACAGCCATCTCGCTACCGCGCTTAATATTGCATATGATTTTGACTGTCATCTCGGCTGGACAAGAAATTCTTCGACGCTCGATACCTTGTGGTCTCTCCCGAGCTTTTTTTACTCATCGACTGAAACTCGCGCTCCTCCCGCTTAGGCATCTCCCGATTTCCCAATTCATATATCCAAGATAGACAGCGTAGTCAGGACCCTTACTCTTTTCGCGGATCAGCCTCGATGGTAATGCGAGAGTACTTACGTCACCTTCTAGACGCAATGATCCTTACGCCGAAATGATGGTATGGTGTCTGGCGCTTCTGCGCCGTCTTCGCCTTCAAACGATACACATTCATGGGGGTGAATAAATGCTGACATTTCAGGCTGAAGCTTACAGTGACGAACTACATTGTTGTAGCTTATGCAAACGCAGCTTTCAGGCCCGTATCGTTACATGGATTGATGTTGCCAGGACGCCCGGGATAAAAACGCTCCTGCTTAACGGTGCGTTTAATATGGTCACCTGTCCTCACTGCGGGAGCAGGATGCATTCGGACGCGCCTTTTTTCTATGAAGACTTCGCAGAAGGTCTGCTGGTAGCGGTATTTCCGAGCATCCCGGCAAACCACTTATCCGTTGAGGCGACCATCAGACAAAAGTACGGTTGCTATCCGACGCTCGAATTATTTTACGATATGACGCAGCTATGGTTTTTGATCTATCTGCGGGAATATTACAAAACAAATGTGAACCCGAATGCGGGGCCGAAGATTGGCGGGGGAGAAAAACGTCTACGGATGTTCCTGCACTTTCTCAAAAAAGACCCGTTTATGCTTACAATACGTGAAATGTTGAAGAAGACACGTTTGGGGAACAAAACGAACGAAGAGCTTGAGAAGATACTTTGGTGCGCACTTGATAAACTGGAGGGCATGTTTTCCGATTCCTCGGAAGTTTTTGCATTTATCGGGCCGAGGGCGATATAAGGTCCTTCGGATGTGGGCAGCCCAGCTCACGAGCATGGGACGTGATCTCGCATTATGCAGTTGATCCGCTGAAGGTGTTGTTCTAGCCACCAGCAGTATCCTTCTTGGAGGTAAATGGTTGTGTATGCCAAAAAATATGCTGTTTTTTTTGTTGTTGTTCTTGTAGGCTGCATCACGTATCTACAGTATTCGACGATATCTCCGGTCCGCACGCTTCACAACATTTACCGGGAATTGTACTATATCCCCGTGTTTATCGGAGCGCTGTCGTACGGCATTGTGGGCGCTCTGCTGTCGTACCTGTTGATCTTCTGCCTTTATTTGCCCTACGTCATCATGACCTGGCCCGGCTCACTATTTAGTGAGACGAATCGGTTGCTGCCACTGTTATTGCAGGGACTGTTCGCAGTTATGGCCGGTTACCTTGTTGACCGGGATAGAAAACGCAGGGCTCAATTCGAAAGGGACCGCTATCTTGCGGATGTTGGCCGTATTGCAACAGTCATTGTCCATGACTTGAAGAATCCCCTCATTGCTATCGAAGGATTTGCGAGACGAATTAAGGAAGGCAAGGGGAAAACCGATACGGCTGTGCAGGTGATACTTAGCTCGGCTAGCCAGATGCAGAAGATTGTGACTAGCGTGCTTGATTTTTCCCGGCCGCTCCACTTGGACATGAGACAGATTGATCTCAGGGATATCGTGAAGGACGCGGGAGAGTCATGCAGGATAAAAGCGGAGCAGAGGGCAGTGATCCTTTCAGTCGACCTGCCATCTATTCCGATTTACACGAGCATCGACAGCTTTCATCTGGAGAGGGCTCTCGTCAATCTCATCACGAATGCTATTGAAGCTTCAGTCAAAGATCAGAAGGTTTCAACACGCCTAGCGGTGGGCAATACCATGGCAACAATCATTATTGCAGATAAGGGTTCAGGTATGGAGAAAAAAATCATTGAGAACATTTTTGTCCCATTTTATACGAAGAAGCGCGAAGGTACGGGGCTCGGAATGCCTATTGCGAAAAAGATCATCGAAGGGCACCGGGGAAAAATCCAGATCAGCAGCAAGCCCGGAGAGGGAACTGCGGTGGTCATAGAATTGCCATTAGATATGAAAAGACAAGGAACGTGAATAGTACAGAAAGTCGGCTGTTCACGTGTTACTCCTGAGATGGCTGCAGAGGGCCCAAAAAGGGCCAATTTCCCAAAAATTGGCCCTTTTTTTATACTTTATTTTTGATTAATAATCACGTTACATCGCTCTCTGAGAGGCGCTCACGCGATCTGAAAATGTTTATTTCAAGCGGAATCATCCATTTCTGATATTGATTTTTATCTGTAATCTTGATTATTCGATACCATAATAAATTCACATATCCCTTCATTCCCCGTAACAACAAACAGTTCATCTGGTAGTTATTAATCCCCTCGCTTTTTGCAAATGCAACATAATGAAAAGCTGAATGTATTAGAAATTGATGAATCCTTCTGATATTTTTCGTGATATATTACGTATACATAAACTGATTATGAGGGAGATATAACCGATGAAGGGCGAAAGAAATCTTAAGGAAATAGTTGCACGAAGGATCGAGTTCTTCAGAAAAAAACCTGAGGCTGCAATCTACAAGCCGAAGGTCACCTCCCGTCATATTAAAAACCTCTATACCGAGTCCATTGCGCGTGAGCATCTTGTGAAGTCTGATTATGGTGAGGCAGCCGGAGGAGATAACCAGGCACCGAACCCAATAGAACTTCTCCTCGCCGCCATGGCAGCATGCATCGAGGCCGCATTTTATGAGTTTGCCGTGCATGAAGGTTTTACTATCAATTCACTGTCCGTAGATGTCGAAGGCACGCTCGACCTAAGAGGGCTTTTCATGCTGGATGATGTATCCCCTGGATTTAAAGACCTCCGGTATACGTTTAATATAGAAAGCCCTGATGATGAAACCAAGATACGAGAACTCGCTGAAAAGGTTATAGCCCACTGCCCCGTTCTGGACAGCCTGAGAAAACCTACCGAGGTGTCGGGCCAGATAACGGTCAGCAAGGGGTAAAAATATGATAGACTTGGGAAAAAAATATCTCAATTAATCCCCTCCCTTTGAGGGGAGGGGTCTGTAAATGGGTAATTCACGCAGCTACCACTCTTCTAATATTTATTACCCAAACATCCTTCCAAAGCTTTGCATCGGACCTTCGTATCCGAGTAAGACTTTTCTTTTTCCATCAACACATTATCCAAGTGCAATAAAGTGAAAAGTTGCATATTCTGTTAATTGACAACTCTTCATATCCATGATTGAATTTAACTAATCCCCGATAAAGCCAAACCCTTCGTGAGGAGGGCGCGGAACGCGGCGGATCTTATAAGAGACCAAGATGGCCGAGCTGCCGAAGGATGACCTTTAGGCAAGTTTGGCCATTTTTTTTACACCATAAATCTAAATTACGGATGTGTTCTCCTAATTAACGATGGTTTCGTCTGGCTGCTAGATCCAAGGGCGAGCATCTGATTCTATGATCTGAAAGGAGGTTGCTATGCCAGAGCAGAAGGATGGTTGTGTCAAAGCAGCACGCGGGCCAATTAAGCCCGCATCTGCATCTGCCACCCCTACAGGCGGGGCAGCATTATCTCAACAGGAGATGAGCAAAATGTTGGTGCGCGTGGGCAAGGAAGCCCCGGACTTTGAGGCAAATGCTTATGTGGAAGGCGTAGGTTTCAAGCCGATCAAGCTCTCTGACTATAAGGGTCGGTGGATCGTTCTCTGCTTCTATCCAGGGGACTTCACCTTCGTTTGACCGACTGAGCTGGCGGCGGTCGCCGCCCGTTATAGTGAGTTCAAGGCGCTGGATGCGGAAGTACTGGCAATGAGCACCGACAGCCGCTTCGATCACAAGATATGGCAGGAGCATGAGCTGTGCAAGATGGTGAAAGGCGGCGTCCCGTTCCCGATGCTCTCAGATGCTGGGGGCCAGATTGGCACGGTCTACGGCGTGTACGATGAGGCAGCCGGCGTCGATATTCGGGGACGCTTTATCATTGACCCCGATTTTGTCATCCGCGCGATGGAGGTGCTGACACCCGAGGTGGGCCGGAATCCCGAAGAACTGATCCGGCAGATTAAGGCTTTCCAGCATGTGCGGAAGACCGGAGAGGTCACCCCGTCGGGCTGGCAGCCGGGAGCAGCCACGCTGAAGCCGAGCCCGGCATTGGTTGGCAAGGTGTGGGAAGTGTGGAAACCCTGAGCATGGCCGTCTTCTGACAAGTATGGTGTAAGATTTTATACTTACTGCTGAGGCGAGACAAATGATTAAGACATTAATTCAACACTCTATTCATTTAGTTCGGCTCAGCACAATGAATATGCAACCGGAATTTAGTGCCCTTGTCACAAAATCGATTTTGTAGATTGTAGATACTATGAAGGAGGGTAAAAACAAATAATAGATGCTACCCTGTGATTAAAATGGTAATCAATCTATATTCCGTACAACGAGATCCTGAAAACTGAGAATCTCATGAAACTTCCCAAAGACGGGCCGATTATGCCCGCATCCGAATCAGGCGCCCCGACGGTTGGGGCAATACGGTCTCAACAGGAGATGAGCAAAATGTTGGTGCGCGTGGGCAAGGAAGCCCCGGACTTTGAGGCAAATGCTTTTATGGAAGGCGTGGGATTTAAGCCGGTCAAGCTCTCTGACTATAAGGACCGGTGGAGCGCATGATGGCGTACTATCGTGAAGTGATGGACGGTATTGGCAGGGCAATTGACTCTGTAGGGGTTCTTGTGATTGTCGCCGGTGCGATCCTCGCTACCGGTCGCTTCATTGTTAAACGACATGATAACACCGGCATGTCGTATCGACTTTACCGGCAAGATCTGGGACGGGCTATCCTATTGGGTCTTGAGTTTCTCATCGCAGGCGACATTATTCGGACTGTCGTTGTAGCGCCCACACTAGAAAACGTTCTGATTCTCGGCTTGATCGTCTTGATCCGTACTTTCCTCAGCATGGCTTTGCAGTTAGAAGTCGAAGGGCGCTGGCCTTGGCAGCGTTCTGAAGAAGCGTCCCCTTTAACTTCGACCAACCGCAAAAATGAGGGTTAACTCATGGGTTTAGTGGTCGTTGCAGCTGTCCTTTGAACCATTAATGTTTCAACCGGTATTCAGCAACATATTTAATCAAGTGCTTATGCAGAATAGGAGGCGAAGTCGATAAAAGTCTATTGGCTATTTGATTTAATTCAATGCTTCGAAATGAAATACCACGTTACAAATAGACAGTGATGATAGAACCCTTGTGATAAATTCTAGCAGCGACAAGAGTCGCGTGATAGTTATGGGAAGGATATAGATTAAATCGTCAGAGAAGTAATGTCTGCATATAAAATATGACTTATAAAGAATTTGGCGTCGGAATTCGACAGTTTATACCAATTTATAGCTATTTTTTACATTCTGGCGACTGAAATAATATATTGCAGGTATGTTTTTCTTGATAGGGGTCATTAAAAAGCCAAAATGGTACACTAAAGAGTTTTGCTGAGAGTCTCGCCCGGTGAGCCAGAGCCAAAAAGGGCCAATTTCCTGAGAGATTGGCTTTACACAGCTCCCAGAGAGGCACTCACACGATCTGCAATGTTTATTTCAAACGGCATTAGTCATTTCTGATATTGATTTCCATGTGTAATCTTGATTATTCGCTACCATAATAAATTCACATAGACGGGATGGGACTATAGGCCTTTGTGAAAACCATGGAAAACATACTTGATATGCTGACGGAAAAATATGACGCATGGTATGACTCCGAGGAGGGAAGCTCCCTTTATGAAAGCGAGCTCAAATGTCTGAAACCACTCGTAGAGCATGCGTTTACTCCGGTCTTGGAGATCGGCGTGGGCACCGGAAGGTTTGCCATGCACTTTCCAAACATCATCGGGGTCGATCCCGCGGAGAATGCCCTTAAAATGGCGGAGAAAAGAGGGATAAAGACCGTTCATGCCTACGGGGAAAATCTTCCTTTTGAGGACGAGACCTTTGGTTGTGTGCTTATCATTGCAACCTTATGCTTTGTGGAAGACCCACTTAAGATATTGAAAGAGGCAAAGCGAGTCCTCAAACCCGACGGCAGCATTATTATAGGGGTCATCCCCAAGGATTCGCCATGGGGAATATTCTACGAAGAGAAAAAGAAACAGGGGAGTTCCTTTTACACTAAGGCAAGATTCAATACATTTTATGATATTAAGAAGATGATAGAAGCGTCCGGTCTCATCGTTGCCGGAATCAGGAGTACGCTTCTACAACGACCGAGCGAACCCAGGGTGATAGAAGAACCCGTTGAGGGCTATTTCAGAGACGCCGGATTTCTCTGCATACGGGCAAAGCGAAATAAAAAGAAGATTGTGTAATCAGGCCCGGTGCGCGGAAAGTCGTAGGTGTACAGGCGCATGGATTGAACAGGAGATGCGGGATTACTTCACTTTCGTGCATAACGCATATGATATTTATCTACGGGAAACGACGCGCTCCTCCAGATGCTGCTACGCTGACGACGGTGACGGCGAAGAGCTATGGACAGCCTAACCCCGGCCAAAAGTATCTGTACATGCGCATGAGCCAGAAGGACCCTTTCGACATTCTCTATTGGACGCTAGCGCTGACGGCGATTGTAACTTCTGAGGACTGGAGTTATTCCCTGTCACCTGAGGTCGCCTACACGGGAATTACGAATCTCGAACTTCGGCTTAAGGCCATGGTCCTGGCGAGAGGCCGGCTGAGTGAATTCGGCGAGAAGCCCTATGACTATCGAGTGGAGTTGAGGGCGAGGTATTGTTTTTGATCGAGAAACCCACCATTGGTAAGCTGTTCTTTTCCTTCCTCAGGCTTGGCTTAACAGCCTTCGGCGGTCCTGCAATGGTTGCTTATATCCAGGAAATGTCGGTGAACCGCTACCAGTGGCTGGATGAAGATGCCTTCAAAGACGGCGTTGTGCTCTGTCAGTCCATCCCTGGCGCAACGGCAATGCAAACGGCTGCATATGTAGGATTCAGATCAAAAGGGATACCGGGAGCATTGGCATCGTTCGTCGGTTTCGGGCTACCCGCATTCATTCTAATGCTGTTCCTTTCATCGCTCTATGCCGAATATCAAGCAGTACCGAATATTGTCTCACTGTTTAACGGTCTTCAGGTAGTGGTAGTCGCCATTGTCGCAAATGCGACGTATTCATTTGGGGAAAACACATTCAAAGACTTTGGGGCCGTCGTCGTTGCGATAAGCGCCTCTGCTCTATTCTGGGCAGGCGTAAGTCCATTTCTTGTTATCTTGGGAGCCGCTCTTGCAGGGATTATTATTTTCAAAGATGCAAACGGTATAACCCTGCCTGAGCATGAAAGAGAAAAAGAT
>Ga0335082_10002587_pt1 | contig 19527 bp, 16 predicted proteins | sample Lox_Sample_41_FD_206718 | JGI IMG/M metagenome (GOLD analysis project Ga0335082, IMG submission 206718) | Soil microbial communities from Loxahatchee National Wildlife Refuge, Florida, United States - Lox_Sample_4.1 | ecosystem: Environmental > Terrestrial > Soil > Wetlands | place: USA...
GCCCGCCGCAGCTGCGCGTCGACGGCAAGCTCTCGCCGCTCAAGATGCCGCCGCTCTCGCCCGCCGAGACCAAGCAGATCTGCTACTCGATCCTGACCGACGCGCAGAAGCACAAGTTCGAAGAGAGCAACGAGCTCGACCTGTCCTTCGGCGTGCGCGGCCTCTCGCGCTTCCGCGCCAACATCTTCATGCAGCGCGGCGCGGTGGCCGGCGCCTTCCGGGCGATCCCCTACAAGGTGATGACGATCGAGGAGCTCGGGCTGCCCCGCGCGATCCTCGACATCACCAAGAAGCCGCGCGGGCTCGTGCTCGTCACCGGGCCGACCGGCTCCGGCAAGTCGACCACGCTCGCCAGCATCGTCGACCGCATCAACACCGAGCGCCACGACCACATCGTCACGATCGAGGATCCGATCGAGTACCTCCATCCGCACAAGAGCTGCGTGGTGAACCAGCGCGAGGTGGGCGCCGACACCAAGAGCTTCGGGGCGGCGCTCAAGTACATCCTGCGCCAGGACCCGGACGTGGTGCTGATCGGCGAGATGCGCGACCTCGAGACGATCGAGGCGGCGCTGACCGTGGCGGAGACCGGTCACCTGGCCTTCGCCACGCTGCACACCAACTCGTGCGTGCAGACCATCAACCGCATCGTCGACGTCTTCCCGCCCTACCAGCAGTCGCAGGTGCGCGCGCAGCTCTCCTTCGTGCTCGAGGGCGTGCTCTGTCAGGCGCTCTTGCCGCGCGCCAACGGCCCGGGCCGCGCGCTCGCCATCGAGCTGATGGTCCCGAACCCGGCGATCCGGAACCTGGTCCGCGAGGACAAGATCCACCAGATCTACTCGCAGATGCAGGTGGGCCAGGAGAAGTTCGGGATGCAGACGATGAACCAGTCGCTGGCCTCGCTCTACCAGCGCCGCCTGATCAGCCTGGACGACGCGCAGGCGCGCAGCCACGACATCGAGGAGCTGAAGACGCTCATCGGGGGCGGCAACGCCTCCGCCGTGAGCCGGCGCATGGCCGGCGGCGCGGGCTAGCGCGGAACGAAGCATCACCGGCGCCCGAGCGCCGAGCCACGAGGGGGTGAGTCATGCCGGTTTTCGCCTGGGAGGGTAGGACCCGCCAGGGCACACTGAAGAAGGGCGTGATCGAGGCCGTCAGCGAAGCGGCCGCGATGATGCAGCTTCGCGGCCAGTCGATCATCCCGGTCTCGGTCAAGCCGAAGGCCGCGCGCAACGTCAACATCAACCTGTTCAAGCGTCGCGTGAAGACGCGCGACCTGGTGGTGTTCACCCGACAGTTCGCCACGATGATCGACGCCGGTCTCCCGCTGGTGCAGTGCCTCGACATCCAGGCCGAGCAGCAGCCCAACCGCAGCTTCGGCGAGGCCCTCGGGCGGGTAAAGAGCGATGTCGAGCAGGGCTCGACCTTCGCCGAGGCGCTGCGCAAGCACCCGAAGATCTTCGATGAGCTCTACGTGAACCTGGTCACCGCCGGCGAGGTCGGCGGCGTGCTCGACACGATCCTGAACCGGCTTGCGGCCTACCTCGAGAAGGCCGACTCGCTGAAGCGCAAGGTGCGCAGCGCGATGGTCTATCCGTTGACGGTGTTGGTCGTCGCGATCGGCGTGATGGTCCTGCTGCTGGTCAAGGTCATCCCGGTCTTCGAGAAGATGTTCCACGACTTCGGCGGCGCGCTGCCCGGCCCGACCCAGATGGTGATCGACATGAGCCACTGGATGCAGCACTACGTCGGCTTCCTGGTGGTCGGCGGGGTCCTGGTGGGGATCGCCTACGGTCAGGCGCGCAAGCGCTTCCCGCGCTTCCGCTACCAGACCGACGCGATCTACCTGAAGGTCCCGGTGTTCGGCGCGCTGCTCAAGAAGGTCGCGGTCGCGCGCTTCAGCCGCACGTTCTCGACGATGCTCTCGTCGGGCGTGCCGATCCTCGACGCCCTCGACATCTGCGCCAAGACGTCGGGCAACCGCGTGATCGAATCGGGCCTGCAGAAGACCCGCACCGCGATCTCCGAGGGCAAGACGATCGCCGAGCCGCTGCGCGCCGCCGGCATGTTCCCGAACATGGTGGTGCAGATGATCGCGGTCGGCGAGCAGACCGGCGCGATGGACTCGATGCTCGCCAAGCTCGCCGACTTCTACGACGACGAAGTGGACGCCGGGGTCGCCGCGCTGACCTCGATGCTCGAGCCGCTGATGATGGTGTTCCTGGGCGGCACGGTCGGCACGATCCTGATCGCGATGTACCTGCCGATCTTCAAGATCGCGGAAGTCGTCAAGTAGCGGTCCTGGAGGCTCCGGCGCCCGCGATGCTGCGTCGGCGCCTCACGCACCTGATGGTCGCGCGCCTGGCGCTGTGCCTGGCGATCCTGGGGATCGCGCTCGGGCTGACGGCGCACGGCGACGGGGAGACCACGGACCGCGCCGAGCGCGGCGTCTACGCCACGGTGGTTTTCGCGTTCGCCGCGACGATCGCCTTCGCGCTTTGGCACCGGCGCACGCGGCGCGAGGTGGCGTTCGGCGGGGTCCAGGTCGCGACCGACGTCGGGATCGTGACGTCGCTCGTCTGGTTCACCGGCGGCAGCGAATCGATCTTCGCCTTCCTCTACATCCCGATCACGGTCTACGCGGCGCTCCTGCTCGGCCGCCGGGGGGCCTACGGCGCGAGCGCGCTTGCCGTAGTCGGCTACGGCGGGCTGCTCCTGGCTCCCCACTTCGGATGGCTGCCGGTGGAGGATCTGGCCCCGGCTCCCGGTCCGGTGCGCGGCGCGCTGTTCGGCGTCCACGCCGGAGCGCTCCTGCTGGTGGCCCTCCTCGCGAGCGCGCTCTCTCGCGAGCGCGACCGCGCCGGCCGAGCGCTCGACGAGCGAACGCGGGACCTGCGCAGCCTGCAGCGCATCCACGAGCGCACCGTCGAGAGCTTGACGAGCGGGCTCCTCACCACGGATCCGCAGCAGCGCATCACCTCGTTCAACCCGGAGGCCGAGCGCATCACGGGCGTCTCGGCGACGGAGGCCATCGGGAAGCCGCTCGAGGAGGTGATCCCGGGCGCCGCAGCGCTCGGCGTGGTGGTGGGCGGCGGCCGGCTTCGCCGCCGGCTGCGCTTCCGCAGCTGCGACGGGCGCGATCTCCACCTGGGGATCGCCGGTTCCGTGCTTCGCGCCGCCGAGGGCGGTCCCGGTGGCCACGTCGTGATCTTCCAGGACGTGACGGAGGTCGTGGAGATGGAGGCGGCGCTGCGGCGCCACGAGCGCCTCGCGGGCGTGGGCCAGCTCGCGGCGGACCTCGCGCACGAGATCCGCAACCCGCGCGCCGCGATCTCCGGCTCGATCCAGGTGCTGGAGGGCTCGCTGCCGCGCGCCGAGGACGAGGAGACGCGCAAGCTGATCGGGATCGCCGTGCGCGAGGCCGACCGGCTGAACGCGCTGATCACCGACTTCCTGCGCTTCGCGCGGCCGGCCCCGGCGAATCCCGAGCCGACGTCCGTGGCGACGGTCGCGGAGGAGGTTCTCCGCATGTTCGACGCGGTGTGTCCGGCCTCTGTCCGCGTCTCGCTCGACGTGCCGCGCGACCTCAACGTGCGCGCCGACGAGGGCCAGCTCCGCCAGCTGCTCTGGAACCTCTTCCTGAACGCGGTGCAGGCGATGCCGGACGGCGGCGCGCTCGACGTCACCGCGGCTCCGGCGCCGCCTCAAGCGCGCGCAGCCGGCGGCCGAAACGCGGGCGAGGAGGGGGCGTCCCAGGTGGAGATCGAGGTCGCCGACACCGGCTGCGGCATCCCCGAGGAGGTGCTCGACCGCATCTTCGACCCCTTCTTCACCACCAAGAAGGACGGCTCGGGCCTCGGGCTCGCCACCGTACACCGCATCGTGGAGGGCCATGGCGGCCAGCTGACCGTGGAGAGCCACGTGGGGCGCGGCACCCGCTTCCGGATCCGCCTGCCGCGCGCGGAGGCCGCGTGAGCGGCGCGGCCCGCATCCTCGTCGTCGACGACGAGCGCAGCATGCAGGAGTTCCTCGAGATCCTGCTGCGCAAGGAGGGCTACGAGGTCGCCACCGCCGGCGACGTCGACGGGGCCCTGGTCGCGCTCGAGTCCGACGACTACGACCTGGTGATCTCCGACATCCAGATGCCGGGCAAGTCCGGCCTCGACCTCTTGCGGGCGATCCGCGCCGCGCAGCCCGACGCGCTCGTCATCATGATCACCGCGTTCGCCACCACCGAGACCGCGATCGCCGCGATGAAGGAAGGCGCCTACGACTACCTGACCAAACCCTTCAAGGTCGACGAGATCCGGCTGGTCGTGCAGAAGGCGCTCGAGAAGAAGCTCCTCGCGAGCGAGAACGCCCGGCTGCGCCACGAGCTGCGCAGCGAGCGGCGCGAGCGGCCGCTCGTGGGCAACAGCCCGCGCATGCAGCAGCTCTACGAGATGATCTCGCGGGTCGCCGCGACCAAGACCAACGTCCTGATCGTCGGCGAGAGCGGCACCGGCAAGGAGCTCGTGGCGCGCGCAATCCACGCCGAGAGCGACCGGCACGAGCGCCCCTTCGTGGCGCTCAACTGCGCCGCGATTCCCGAAAACCTCCTCGAGTCCGAGCTCTTCGGCCACGTGAAGGGCGCATTCACCGGCGCGGTCGGACACAAGGCCGGTCTCTTCGAGATGGCCGACGCCGGGACGCTCTTCCTCGACGAAGTCGGCGAGCTCACCCCGCCGCTCCAGGTGAAGCTCCTGCGCGCGATTCAGGAGAAGACGATCCGCCGGGTGGGCGCCACCGCCGACAAGCGGATCGACGTGCGCATCCTGGCGGCGACCAACCGGCGGCTCGAAGACGAGGTGAACGCGGGCCGCTTTCGCGAGGACCTCTACTACCGGCTCAACGTGATCCAGCTCCAGCTGCCCTCGCTGCGCGAGCGAATGGAGGATCTGCCGCTGCTGGTGCACCACTTCGTGGAGAAGTACGCGCGCGAGCTCGGCAAGCCGGTGCGCGGCCTCTCGGACCATGCGCTCGACAAGCTTCGCGCGCACGCCTTCCCGGGCAATGTGCGCGAGCTCGAGAACGTGATCGAGCGCGCGGTGGCCCTCTCGCGCGGCGACTGGATCGAGCTCGACGCGCTGCCGCCGACGCTGCTCGAGCCTCCCGAGAGCCGTCCCGCGCTGCCGGCGCCCGGGGCCCCGGCCCAGCTCGACCACCTGGTGGCCGACTACGAGCGCGGACTCCTACTCGAGGCGCTGCGCCGGGCCGGGGGCGTGAAGAAGCGAGCCGCGCAGCTGCTCGGCATCTCGTTCCGCTCCTTCCGCTACCGGCTCGAGAAGCTCGGCCTCGACGAGCCCCCCGGCGCTCCGTAGGCGCTGCCGTGCGGCGCACCGGGACCGTCCGACCGGGCCTACAGGCGGAGGTCGTCCTCTCGCTCGGCCTGGTGATGGCCGCCGCGACCGTGCTGCTCGCAGCGACGCTGATCGGCGATAACGAAGGGCGGCTGCGCGATCTGCTCGGCCGCGCGCTGCTCGCGGAGTCGCGCGAGCTGCCGCCGCCGGAGACCGCGTTCGTGCAGGGAACGCGCTGGTGGCGGGTAGTCACGAGCGCGGGGGCGTCGGGCGCCGGTCCCGGCGAGCCGGTCGGGCTCGGGCCCACCGGCGAGCCGCTCGATCCCGAGACGCTCGCCCTGGCCGAGCAATCGCGCGCGCAGGGGGAGACGCTTCTGCGGCCGGGCGCGCCCTGGCAGGCGGTCCGCTTCGCGACGCCGCTCTCGGTCGGGGGCGACGTGGCCGCGGCGCGGCTCCCGGCTTCGGCCTCGCTGCGCCTGCGCGCGCTTCCGCTGCTGCTCGTCGTCGGGCTCCTCGCGATCGACGTGGCGATCTTCACGGCGTTCGGGGCGTCGATGCTGCGGCGGCGCGTCGTGCTGCCGCTCCGCCGGCTCGGGGAGGCCGCCCGCGGGCTCGCGGACGGGGCGTTCGACGCGAGGCTTCCGGTCGAGGGGCCGCGCGAGGTCGCCGAGGTGGCGGGCGCCTTCAATGACATGGCGGAGGCGCTCGAGCGCCGCACGTCCGCGCTCGAGAAGGCAGTGGCGGAGCTGCGCGACGCCAACACCGCGCTGCGCCGCGCGCGGGTGGGGCTCGATCGCGCCGAACGGCTCGCGGCGGTGGGCCGGCTCGCCGCCGGCGTCGCCCACGAGGTCGGCAATCCGATGGGCGCGCTGCTCGCGTTTCTCGACCTCGCCGCGCGCGACCCCGGCATCGCGCCGGCAACGCGCGAGCATCTCGAGCGCGCGGGGCAGCAGGGCGGGCGGGTGCGGCGCATCCTCCGCCAGCTCCTCGAGTTCTCGCGCCCGGCCCAGATGGCGCGGGCGCCGCTCGACCTCGCGCAGCTCGCCGACGAAGCCGTGGCGCTGGTGCGCGCCCAGCGCCGCTATGCGCGGATCCGCTTCGCGGTGGAGCGGGTGGGCGCGCCTGGTCTCGCCCTGGGCGACCCGGGCGCGGCCGCCCAGATCCTGCTCAACCTGGTGCTCAACGCGGCGGACGCCGTCCGGGAATCGGGACGCGTGGCGCTGCGCGTGCAGGGCGCCCCGCTCGAGCTGCGCGCGGGGGCGTCCCGCGAGGCGGCGGCGGCGCGCCGCCGCTTCGACGCGGTCGAGTGCCTGGTGCTGGACGACGGCTGCGGCATCGGCGAGGAGGACCGCGAGCGCATCTTCGACCCCTTCTTCACCACCAAGCCGCCCGGGGAGGGGACCGGGCTCGGCCTCTCGAACTCGCTGCGTCTGGCCGAAGAGCAAGGAGGAGCGCTCGAGTGCGTGGAGCCGCCGGAGGGATGGCGCACCGCCTTCGCCCTGCGGCTGCCGCTCGCTGCGCAGCCGGACGCCACCGCAAGCAGTTGCGAGGTACGCAGCGACGTGCAGGGCAACGGGGTGCAGACGGCGGCCGGCGAATCGACGAAAGCCGAGCACTGACAGGGGGTTGTGTATGAGGGCGAGGCTGGCACGGCGCTTGCTCCATGGGTCGCTCGCAATGCCTGCGAGCATGCGACGACGACGGACTTCGCGCGGTGGCTTCACGCTCATCGAGCTGATGATCGTGGTGGCGGTGATCGGCATCTTCGCGGCAGTCGGCGCGCCGAAGCTCGACCAGTTCTTCGCGAACCAGCGCGCGAAGAGCGCTGCGCGCTCGATCGCCGACGCCTTCCGCACGGCTGAAGGCAACGCGATCCGCACCGGCGATCCGCAGATCGTGTTCCTCTCTGCGGCGGCCGGCGGCAATCCGCCCGCCACCGACACCGCGGGCACGGCGCTCGGCAACGACCCGGAGGGACGCGTCTGGCCCGCGGTCATCGTCGACGACGGCGCGCCGGCCGCCTCGAACTGCAGGATCGACGCGAACGAGATTCAGGCCACCATCAAGCCCGAGCTCGGCGTGGCGTGGGGCGTCTCGCGCCCGGCGATTCCGATCGCACCCGGCGACACCGGCAGCGGGAACCGCTTTGCCGGCTCGACCTTCTCGACCCGTGCCGGGGGCGCCCCCACCACGTGGGTCATGTTCCGCCCCGACGGGATCCCTGTCGGCTTCGACGCCGCCTGCGTGCAGAGCCCGATCGGGGAGGGCGGCGGCGCGGTCTACATCACCAACGGCGTGCGCGACTACGCGGTGGTGCTGACGCCACTCGGCGGCGTGAAGGTGCACGGCTGGAACCCGGAGAACAACGCATGGACCGACTGAGGGGACTTCGCAGCCGGGCGTCGCGGGCGCCCCGCGGCGAGGGCTTCACGCTGCTCGAGGTCGTGGTCGCAATGGGCATCCTCGCGATCGGACTGCTCGGCGTCGCCGCCGCGCAGATCCACGCGCTGCACGGCGGCAAGACCGGCCGCCACACCACGGACGCCTCGACCTTCGCGCACACGCAAATCGAGCAGTTCCAGCGCATGAACTTCACCGATGCGGCGCTGAACGCCACCGGCGGCTGGGTGCCGGTGGGCGGCCAGGCGGTCCAGACGACCGTGCAGTCGACCGTCGGCCCGATCGCCGAGCAGAACTACACGGTCCAGTGGCGCATCACCGACGTGGTGCCGAACCAGCTGAAGGCGGTCGACGTGCGGGTCACCTGGAGCGAGCCGAACCGCCCGAACCGGATCTTCACGCTCTCGACCCAGCTGCACAACGATCCGAGGACGTCGTCATGAGGATCAACACGTGTCCCGCAGCGGACCTTGCGGTGGGACGGGTAGCGGGCTTCACGCTGATCGAGATGATGGTCGCGGCGGGCATCCTCGGCCTGGTCGTGGCGGGCGTCATGCAGACCTTCGTGGCGCAGAACCACGCCTACACGGTCGTCGACCAGACCACGGAGGCGCAGCAGAACCTGCGCGCGATCTCCAACCTGCTCGAGCACGACATCCGCGCGACGGGCTTCATGGTGCCCGAGGGAAGCGCGGCCTGCGCGGTCGACCAGACCAACGGTGCCGACACGCTGTGGGTGACCGACGCCGACCCGATCAACCCGACGAGCCAGACCCGTCCGCAGCTCGGGGCCACCGTCAACGGCGGAAGCTACACCGGAGCGCTCGGCAGCAAGACGATCAACGTGGACAACGTCGTCCTCGACGGGACGCCCTTCTACGACACGAACAACGACGGCGTCGCCGACGCGGACTTCCGGATCAACGGCGGCGCGATCCTGATCGACGCCGACAATCCGGCGCGTGGCACTGCGTGCGGGGTGGTGACCGCGGTGAACCCCGCGGGCAACACGCTCACCATCAACTGGCAGACCACGATTGGAGCGCCGCCGCTCGGCGACCGCATCGTGGTGGTGCCGGCGCACGTATACGCGATCGCGCAGCGCGGCGCGGTCGCGAATCCGACCTTCACGCTCCAGCGGGACGGGCGGGACATCGCGGCCGACGTCGAGGACCTGCAGGTCGCCTTCTTCTTCGACGTCGACAACAACGGCCAGATGGGCGCGCCGGCGGCGGAGAACCCCGGCAGCACCGCCGGCAATCCCTACGTCTCGTCGGCCTGGGACCACCGCCAGCTGCGCGAGGTGCGGCTCAACGTGGTGGTGCGCTCGCGCGAGCCGGACCCGACCGATCGGCAGGGTCTGACGCAGGCGACCGAGAACCGGGTCGCCGCGGCCGGGACGGACCAGTTCCGGCGGCGCGTGCACACCGCGACGGTGCGGCTGCGCAACGTCGGGTTCCGAGGAGTTGCGTCATGAGGGGTCGTGAGACGCGGCGCGAGGCGGGCTCGGCCCTGATCCTCACCGTGCTGATCCTGGTGCTGCTCGGGCTGATCGGGCTCGCGGCCCTCGACACGGTGATGCGCGACCAGCAGGTGGCGGGCTACCAGAACCGCTCGAGCCTGGCCTTCTACGCGGCCGAGGCCGGGGTCGCCGACGCCAAGAACCGGCTCCAGGCCGTGTTCGCCACCAACGCGGTGGTGAACTTCCCCGCGCAGGCCGCCGCCATCCAGCTCGGCGATGCCACGATGTTCCCATACGGACGCCCGCGCTACTTCGGCGATCCCGCCGCGGCAGGCGGAGCTCCGATCCTGTTCATGAACGCCGGCGCGCGCGACACGGCCGGCGGAAACGACCTGCGCGAGGGCCGCCAGCAATGGTTCAACACGCTGTGGCGGATCCAGGTCGAGGGCCAGACGGCGGACGGCGCGACCTCGCGCCTCGACGTGATGGCGACGAAGCAGCTCGCGGGCGGAAACGCCTACTAGCGGGAGTGAAGGCCTCGGAGGGGGTGAGGAGACCGGGATGAAGGCGAACCATCGACACAAGGCGTTGGCCGCGCTCCTCTTGCTCGCGGGCGTCTGCCTGCCGCGCGGCACGGTGCGCTCGGACGACACCGCGCTCTTCAGCTCCGCGGTGGCGCCCAACGTCCTCCTGCTCCAGGACAACTCGGGCTCGATGAACAGCATCGTCTGGTATCCCGGCTTCGACCCGAGCCAGGAGTCGACGTTCGCCTGCAACCACACGAACGGCGGCTACACGGCCGACCAGGCCTACACCAGCACGACCACGGCGACCAAGTGCGGGAAGTCGCGGACCTACTACGTGGACCCGCGCGTGAAGGCGCAGGGCCAGCAGACCCGCTATAGCTTCGAGTACCTGAACTGGCTCCACTCGCTGCCCAACGGCTCGGCGATCCTCACCGACATCGCCTCGACCACCAACGGCACCTACTCCGCGTGCCTCCAGGCCGAGGGCTTCACGGCGAGCTTCTCGAAGTACCAGCGCTCGCGCACCACGGCCGCGCGCGACACGCTGCGCGAGGTGGTGTGCCAGGTCAACCAGGCGGGCAAGGTCCGCTTCGGGCTCGCCGAGTTCCGCATGCCGGGCGGCAGCAACGACCCGAACGGCGGCTTCGTGATCGTGCCCATCCACGATTACACGGACACCTACTCGCTGAACGGCAGCGCGACGCTGACCCACGGGCAGCAGCTCGACACCTACTTCCAGTCGATCGACGGCCTCACCTGGACGCCGCTCGGCGAGTCGCTGTTCCAGGTCTACACGTACTTCATGAGCCGGAACACTGCGAACATCCCGAAGGGCAAGGACGGCGCCACCAAGTTCCCGGCCTACGTCTACAACACCAACGTGACCGGCAACTGGGGGAGCGTCGGCTCCGGCTCGAACATCCCGCCGGATCCCGTCCAGTACTCGTGCCAGAAGAACTTCGTGATCATCATCACGGACGGCGAGCCCACGATGGACACGTTCGCCAACGCGAACTCGGGCGACAACACCTCGCAGGGCTTCTCGAACTTCGTGAGCAAGCTGATCGGAGCCTACGCTGGCGACGTCGCCACGGCGCCCTACGGCACGATCCCGAAGGTCCAGGGCCCTGACTGCGTGGATCCGCCGTCGTCGAACTGCGCGCTCTACCTCGACGACGTCGCGGCGTTCATGCACCAGAAGGACTTCCGGCCGGACCTCTCGGGCACCCAGACGCTCGACGTCTACACCGTGGGCTTCACCACGAGCCCGATGGCCAACGACCTGCTCGGCAAGACCGCGCAGAAGGGCGGCGGCCTCTTCTTCCACAGCGACACCGCCGACGGCCTGGCGACCGCGATCATCAACGACATCACCGACATCATCCAGAAGTCGCAGGCCTTTACGGCCGCGACCGTCCCGGCGACGCGTACCTCCTCGGGCGGCAACATCTACACGAGCCTCTTCATCCCGAACAACACGGCGTACTGGGAGGGGCACCTGCAGCTCTTCCAGTTCACGGCCTCGGGCGACATCCTCGACTCGACGGGCGCCTGCGCGCTGCTCAATCCCTCGCCGCCGGGCACCTGCCAGACCGGCCAGATCAACCCGAGCGCGGTGCCCTTCTGGGACGCGGCGAACCAGATCCCGGCGCCCGCACTGCGCAAGCTCTACACCTCGATGCCGAGCGGGTCGGTCTCCGTGCGGACCACGTTCGACAACTCGGTCCTGAGCGGGCCGCTCGCCGCGCTCGGCGATCCGTCGACGGCCGCCGACGACCTCACGCTGGCGAACAAACCCTCCTACGCGCTCAGCAACGCGACGACTCCGCTGATGCTCGCGCAGGAAATCATCCAGAACGTGCGCGGCTGCCAGTTCGGCACCGGCGCTCCGGGCGAGGGCGCCTGCATCACGCGGAGCCCGCTGCTCGGCGACATCTTCCACTCGAACCCGATCGTGGTCGGGAGCCCGCAGGGCTTCCTCTCGGAGGCGTCGTACGGCGCCTTCCGCACGACCTACGGGACCCGGCCCAAGGTCATCTACGCAGGCGCGAACGACGGGTTCCTGCACGCCTTCCAGGCCGGTACCTGGCAGACGAGTCCGCCGGCCGCGCAGGCGGGCTACGACCGCGGGACCGGCACCGAGCTCTTCGGCTTCATGCCGTGGCCGGCGCGCCGCAACGTCCGCTACCTGCCGACGCAGAGCGGCTCGCGGACCTACTACTTCGTGGACGGGTCGCCGGCCGTCGCCGACGCCTGGTTCTACTCGACCGCGACGCAGACGGCGAAGGCGTCCGACGGCCACGAGTGGCACACGGTGCTCGCGGGCGGGTTGCGCCAGGGCGGCAACGCCTACTACGCGCTCGACGTGACCGACCCGTCCTCGCCGAGCTACCCGGCCTACCTTTGGGAGTTCCCGGCGGAGGGTTCGCCGTCCTCGCTGACGAGCTACATGGGCCAGACGTGGGGCCAGCCGATCATCACCAAGATCAAGGTGGAGATCGCGAGCAAGGCGTACGAGCGCTGGGTAGCGATCGTGACCGCCGGCTACGACAAGACCAGCGACCCGAACGACTCCGTCAATTACAGCGCCACCTCGAAGGCGGGCCGCGGGATCTTCGTGATCGATCTCTCGAACGGGAAGATCCTCGGGCAGAAGCTCTTCAACGCGGCGGCGCCGGCGAGCGATCCCACCTCGCAGATGCTCTACGCGTTCGCGTCGACGCCGGCGGTCTACGACCTCGACGGCGACGGCTTTGCCGACCTGGTCTACGTCGGTGACCTCGGCGGGAACGTCTGGAAGTGGGTGATCGCCGACGACCCGGCGCACGGCAACTACGGGACCGACCCGATCAACTCGACCGGCGACGTCAACCAGCCGAACTGGAAGTTCAAGAAGTTCTTCCAAGCGACCGCGACTCCGAGCAGCTCGCTGGGAGTCACCGTCGGCGGCGTGACGTACTACAAGAGCTTCTTCTTCCCGCCGGCGGGTACCTTCAAGAACTCGACGCTGTGGCTGAGCTTCGGCAGCGGCGAGCGCGCCAACCTGCAGCGGGCGGGCGACGCTACCACCGACGCCGAGAACAACCGGTTCTACTCGATGACCGACATCGATCCCTTCGAGCGGTCGGCGACGGTGAACCCGGTGCTCACCGAGCAGAATCTGTACGACGCCACGAGCATCGGGAGCTGTCCGGACCTCTCCACCTTCCGCGGCTACATGGTCAAAACGGCGGACAGCGAAAAGTTCGTGACGGACATCGACCTGTTCTCCTACTACGTGATCACGTCCTCGTTCACGCCGGCGGCGTCCTCGGATCCGTGCAGCTCGGGCGGAACCGGCACGCTCTACATCTTCCGGGTGTACTGCGGCGAGGGCTTCTTCCCGGGCACCGGGCCCGCCACGCGGCAGCTGCAGATGGGCGCCGGCATGCCGACGGACCCGAGGGTTTCGGTCAGCCCCAACGGGACGCGGGTGATCGTGACCCAGCAGAACGGGAAGATCGACAACCCCCCGGGTCCGCCGCAGACCGGCAACGGGCTCGGTCAGCTCTACTGGCGCGAGATGAACCAGTGACCGGATGGGTCGGAGCGCCGGGGCGCCGGTCCCGGCGCGGAGGACGAACGATGAGGCTTCGAGGAATCGTGTTCGGGGCGGCGCTGGCGATGGGAATCGGAGCGAGCGCCACCACCCAGGCGGGCCAGGGAAACGCCAACGTGGATGCGGTCCTGCTCCAGGACAACGTCGTGGTGCTGAACGGGCGGGCCTTCCGGGTGAACGAGCAGACGGCGATCTCGAGCCACGGCGGCCAGAAGATCACGCTGGCGGAGGTGCCGAGCCGGGATCGCGGCGCCTCGCTGGACGAGACGGCCGCGTTCTACGAGTCGCTCGAGGAGTCCGCTCAGGGCAAGCCACTGCTCTACCGATTGGAGCTGACCGGGAAGGTTCCGCGCTGACAGCGCCAGTCGCAGCGGTCCGAGCGCGGTCATGACGAGGAGGGGGGAGCCATGACGGGAGCGAAGACGGTCGCAGCGGGGATCGCCTGGGCGGCGATCGCCGCTCTCGCCGGATGCGGCGGCCAGGAGCCGACGCCGACGGGCCGCTCGATGGACGCGCCCGCCCAGCAGTCGACCCGGCAGTCGAACGGGACACCGCAGATCACGCGGGTCACGATCGAGCCGCGCGAGGCGAAGCCCGGCATGTCGCTGGTGGCGCGCGCGGAGGGGACCGACCCCGATGGCGACGCGCTCCACTTCGAGTACCTCTGGAGCGTCGACGGGCAGCGGGTCGAGGGCCGCGGAGCTTCGCTGCTCGTCCCCGAGGAGCCGAAGGGTACCCGGATCGAGGTCGAGGTCGCGGCCAGCGACGGCCGCGCTCGGAGCGAGCCGATGCGCGCGGAGGCGCGCGTCGGCAACCGCCCGCCGGTGCTGGTGAGCGTGCGGCTCGACCCGTCGGACAGCGTGAAGATCGGCAAGGACGTGATCGCGGTGCCGGAGGCGCGCGATCCCGACGGCGATCCGATCCGCTTCCGCTACGAGTGGCGCGTGAACGACAAGCTCGTGCCGGGCGATCGCGAGCGCCTCGCCACGAACGGCCTCAAGCGCGGGGATCGCATCGAGGCGCGCGTGGTGGCGAGCGACGGCGACGAGCAGAGCCCGCCCAGCGACAGCGCCCCGGTCGCGGTCGCGAACACGCCGCCGCAGATCACCTCGACCCCGGGCCGCGCCGCGTCGCCCGACGGAGCCTTCCGCTACGCCGTCGAGGCGCGCGATCCGGACGGCGACACGAATCTCCGCTATCGCCTCGCGAGCGGGCCCGACGGCGCGCACATCGACCCGGTGCTCGGCGAGCTCGTCTGGCAGCCGACGCGCGACCAGGTCGGCACGCACCCGATCGAGGTCGTCGTGGACGACGGGCACGGTGGCGAGACGCACCAGAAGTTCGAGGTAAACGTGCGCGAGGTGCTCGCCAAGCAGCAGGACGGCGAGGGCGACGACAACACCGCCGCCGCGCCGCCGGCGCGGACCGGCGCGTACGGACGCGCGCGCGCTGCGGCCATGAAGCGGCAGCAGGAGCAACAGCAGCAGCAGCAGGCAGAGCCGCCGGCGGCGCCGGAGTCGCAGTAGCGGCCCCTAGCGAGCTAGTTGCGGTCGGGGCCGGGTTCGATGCGGCAACTAACTCAGTCGCGGATGCCGTATTCCTTGAGCTTGTAGAGCAACGCGCGGTGGCTGATGCCGAGCGCGCGTGCCGCGTGCGTGCGGTTGCCGCGCGTCGCGCGCAGCGCGCGGCGGATCACGTCGATCTCGGCCTCGCGGCGGGCGCGCCGCATCGAGAGCTCGCCGCTCTCTGCGGCCTCGCCGAGCGAGGCGGGCTCCGGGTGGACCACGTTGGCCGGCAGCTCGCGCAGCGTGATCTGGTCGCCGCGCACCAGGATCATCGCCCGCTCGATCACGTTCTCGAGCTCGCGCACGTTGCCCGGCCAGGAATGCGCGACCAGCCGCTGCAGCGCCTCCTCGTCGATCCCGCGCACGGGCTTGCCGAGTCCGGCGCGGAACTGCGCCAGGAAGTGATCGACGAGGAGCGGCACGTCTTCGCGGCGCTCGCGCAGTGGGGGCACGCGCACGCGCAGCACGTCGAGGCGGTAGAAGAGGTCCTCGCGGAAGCGGCCCGCGGCGACCTCGGCCTCGAGGTCGCGGGCGGTTGCGGCGATCACCCGGACGTCGACGAGGCGCGGCTTCGACTCGCCGAGCGGCCGCACCTCCTCTTCCTGCAGGACGCGCAGGAGCTTCACCTGGAGCGGCAGCGGGAGCTCGCCGATCTCGTCGAGGAAGAGGGACCCGCCGTCCGCCTCGACGAAGAGTCCGCGGCGCGCGCGGTCCGCGCCCGTGAAGGCGCCCTTGGCGTGGCCGAAGAGCTCGCTCTCCAGGAGCGCCTCGGGGATGGCCCCGCAGTTGACCGCGACGAAGGCGTCGGCGCGGCGCGGCGATTGGGCGTGGATCGCCCGCGCCAGCACCTCCTTGCCGGTCCCGCTCTCGCCCTGGAGGAGCACCGTCGCCTTGAACTCGGCAGCGCGCTCGACGAGCTCGAGGGCCGCGATCATCGGCGCCGACGCGGCCACGATCGGGCGCTCGCCCATGGCACGCTCGATTTCGCGCTGCAGCAGCTGGTTCGCGCGGCGCAGGCGCTCGCGCTCGGTCGCCTTGCGGATCGCCAGCAGCGCCTCGGAGGGCTGGAACGGCTTGGCGAGGTAGTCGTACGCGCCGCGCCGCATGGCCTCGAGGGCCAGCTCTTCGGTCCCGTAGGCCGACATCAGGATCAAGGTGGCCTCCGGCCGGCGCCGCGCCAGCTCGGGCAGGAGCTCGAGGCCGTCCTGACCGGGCATTCGCAGGTCACACAAGACGATGTCAGCCGTCGAGGCGTCGAGCCACGCAAGCGCTTGCGCACCGTCGGCGGCGCCCATCACCTCGAACCCCTCCGCGCCGAGCACCAGGCTCAGGCTGTCCCGGAGGGACTCGTCGTCGTCCACGATCAGCACGCGCTGCGCCATCGCCTTCCCTCATCGCTGCGGCAGCCCTCCTTTCATCGGATGGGCACGCAGGCGGTCTGAGGGCGATGGGCTCCCACCGGGGCAGCGTCGAGGGAATCGCCCCCCCGCTGCCTCAAGTCCGCGTCTGCCCGGACCGATAGTCCCGACGGGCGCACCGCGCAGGGGACCGGGGGGGATCTGGGCCCTGTGCGGGAGGGGGAGGCCGCGTGCCGCGCAACAACGTCCAGCGCTATCGCGAGGCGCTCATGATGAGCAAGGCGGAGCTCGCCCGGAAGGCCGGTCTCTCCACGCTCACCATCGATCGCGTCGAGGCGGGACGCCCGTGCCGACTCGACACCAAGCGTAAGATCCTGCTCGCGCTCGGCAAGCGCATCTCCGACAAGGACGAAATCTTCGCAAGCGAGGCGGGGGAGCTGCCCTTCGAGCTCTCGACGGCCGTCGAACCGGAAATGGAGCGCGCGCGCTGATCGCTTCGGCGGCGCGCGAGGAGAGGGGTCCGTGCAGCTTCCCTTCCTGAAACTCGGATCGAAGTCGGTCGTGGGGCTCGACATCGGCTCGTCGTGCGTGAAGGCGGTCGAGCTCGCGCCGCGCGGCAACGGCTTCGAGCTCCTGCACCTCGGCGTGGCGCCGCTGCCGCACGACGCGATCGTCGAGGGCGCGTTCTTGAACTCGGGCGCCATCGTCGACGCGATCCGCGAGGCGCTGCAGCGCTCCGGCACCCGCGCCAAGAACGCCGCGGCCGCCGTCTCCGGCCACTCGGTGATCGTCAAGAAGATCAGCGTGCCGGCGATGACTGTCTCGGAGCTCGAGGAATCGATCCGCTGGGAGGCGGAGCAGTACATCCCGTTCGACGTGAACGAGGTCAATCTCGACTTCGAGGTGCTGCAGCAGGGCGACTCCGAGCGGCCGATGGAGGTGCTCCTGGTCGCCGCCAAGAAGGACCTGATCGACGACTACGTGAACCTGATCAGCGAGGCGGGTCTCATGCCCGCCGTGATCGACGTCGCCGGCTTCGCCGTCGAGAACGCCTTCGAGGCGAATTCCGACGGGAATCCGAACGAGGTGGTCGCGGTCGTCAACATCGGGGCCCAGGTCTGCAACATCAACGTCGTGTCGAACGGCGTGCCGGCGTTCACTCGCGACGTCGCGGCGGGCGGCAACCAGTACACGGCGGAGATCCAGCGCGCGCTCTCGATCGGCTTCGACGAGGCCGAGCGCATCAAGATCGGGGAGCCGCACTCGCGCGACTCGCAGGACGTGGTGCCGCAGGAGGTCGAGCAGGCGATGCGCTCGATCACGGGCAACCTGGTCGGCGAGATCGCTCGCTCGCTCGACTTCTTCGCCGCGACGGCCGCGGATACGCGCATCCAGCGCGTGGTCCTGGCGGGCGGCAGTTCCCGGGTCCCGGGCCTGGACGTGATGTTCCGGGAGCGGACCGGCCTCGAGGTCGAGACGCTGAACCCGTTGGCGAAGATGCTGCCGTCTTCGCGCTTCGATCCGGAGTTCCTGGCGCAGGTGGGCCCGTCGCTCGGCGTGGGCGTCGGCCTGGCGCTGCGGAGGGTGGACGAGTCGTGATTCGAATCAACCTGCTTCCGGTTCGCGAGGCGCGCCGCAAGAACGAGGTGCGGCAGCAGCTGTTGATGCTCGCCGCGAGCGTGGTCGGCGCGGTCGTGGTCTGCTTCGGGATCCAGCACGTGATGAGCGGGCGGATCGAGGACGCGCACGAGCGGGTGAAGTCGCTCGAGCAGCAGCTGCAGCAATTCAAGCCGCAGCAGGAGCAGGTCGACGCCTTCAAGAAGAAGAAGGCGGAGATCGAGCAGAAGCTCGCGGTGATCGAGCGGCTCGAGCGCTCCCGCTCCGGCCCCGTCCACATCCTGGATGAGCTGGCGAGCCGCATCCCGGAGCGCGTCTGGCTGACCTCGCTCTCGGCCAACAACGGCCAGGTCGAGCTTGCCGGATTGAGCCTCGACAACGAGCTGATCGCGCTCTTCTTGACGGCGCTCAACGATTCCCCGTACTTCACGAACGTGGAGCTCGGGGAGACGGAGCTGAAGACCGTGAAGGATCTGAAGCTCAATACCTTCAAGATCCACGCGCAGCTCGAGTCGCCGGACGCGCCGGCTGGCGCGGCGCCCGCGGGCGCCCCGGCACCCGGAGCCGGCGCGAAGGCGGCACCCGCCAAGGCCGTGGCGCCCAAGCCCGCGCAGTCGTCGCGCGCGGCCGGGCTGTAGGGAGGCGAGCATGGACTTGGGACTCAATCAGATCCAGTCGCAGCTCGAGCGCTTCGCGAAGCTCCCGAAGCCGTATCGCATGGCGGCGATGCCGCTGCTCGTGATCCTGGTGCTCGGCATCTACACCTACTGGTTCTTCCTCCCGGCGCGCGACGAGCTCGGCGCGGTGGAGAACCAGGAGCGCGAAGTGCAGCGCAAGGTCAGCGAGGTGCGCTCGATCGTCGCCAACCTGGCGGCCTTCGAGCAAGAGCTCGGCGACATGGAGAAGAAGCTCACGATCGCGCTGCGCACGCTGCCGGACTCCAAGGAGCTGCCGGTACTGCTCACCGACGTCTCCAGCCTCGGCAAGGACTCGGGCCTCGAGTTCAAGCTGTTCCGGCCGCAGGACGAGATCGCGCGCGACTTCTACGCCGAGGTGCCGATCGAGATCGAGTTCAGCGGGAACTTCCACGACGTCGCGGGCTTCTTTGACAAGATCTCGAAGCTTCCCCGCATCGTGAACGTGAGCAAGCTCGACATGTCGCCGGCCGACAAGGAGGCGGAAACGTCGAGGCTCGTCGTGAAGGGACAGGCCACCACGTTCCGGTTCATCGAACACGATGCCTCGAAGGCGCCGGCGCCCGCGGCTCCGGGCGCGCCGCAGAAGCCCGGCGCCGCGCCGCCCAAGTCCGCCGCTGCGCCGCAGCCGCACGGAGGTCGGTCGTGAGCTGGAAAGTCGTCGGAGGGATCCTCGTCGCGGGGGCGCTCGTGGCCGGCTGCGACAAGGTCAACCAGAGCGCTCCTTCGGTGAAGGAGTACGAGGAGAAGCGCGCCGAGCTGCTGAAGCGGGCTCCCGAGGGCCCGACGGCGGTGGCGAAGCGCGCCGCCAGGCCCGGCGAGGAGAACTCGGGTCTGGTCGCGAGCGCGGCCGGGTACAGCTACGACCCGACGGGCAAGCGCGATCCGTTCCGCTCCTTCATCGCGGAGCAGCAGCAGGCGCGCGCGAAGGAAGAGCGCGGTCCGCTCGAGCAGTTCGATCTCAAT
>Ga0335082_10002588_pt1 | contig 19525 bp, 16 predicted proteins | sample Lox_Sample_41_FD_206718 | JGI IMG/M metagenome (GOLD analysis project Ga0335082, IMG submission 206718) | Soil microbial communities from Loxahatchee National Wildlife Refuge, Florida, United States - Lox_Sample_4.1 | ecosystem: Environmental > Terrestrial > Soil > Wetlands | place: USA...
TCCATTTCTTCATCCCGCAACTCGAAGCATGAAGTGCGCATCCTGCCGAAAATCCGAAGCGGTTCCGACGACCTGGGACAAAGTCAGGTCCTGGTTCCTGCGGCACCTCTTCCCGCAGGACCTCATCGACGAGAAAGCCGGCTCCCATACGCAGGGATTCGCCGACGGGCACCGGTACGGGGTCCTTGCGGAGCGCGAACGGACGCAGAACACCATCCGGGCCCTGCAGGATGAAATCGAGCGACTCCGGACTTCTGCTGCCGTGTTGCCCCTCACCGCTGCGGTCAAAACGACGGACGTCATCGAAACGCACGACGGGAAGGTATGGCTCGGCGGCGAGGAAATCACCGGTCCGGAATCCCAGCAGCTGCAGGAAGAGGCGCTCCACCTGAAGGAGATGCGGCTCTGGAGCGTGCTCACCAACACGACCGCGCACAAGGCGGTCGACAAGGCGGTCCTGAAGAGCACGACCTGGGAGGAGAATCTCGCCGGGAAGCTCATGCTGCACACCATCGGCATCTTCCGTTCCATCGTCGACGTGCTCGCCGGTTTGCATGTTGACAAGTGAGTGGTATAATCAGCGCATTCACAACTCATCAACCGTGACGACCGTCGGGGCGATGTACCTCGACGTGAGGGATTCACGGTTTCCACTCACGTCGTGGATACATCTCCCTGAAGGGAGATGTTTTCTTACCATGCAGGACGCATGAGAAATCCGGGGGGCTCGTCCACCCGAGAACTCACCGTGTGCATACACGAGAATGGCAGAAGACGTGGAGAAGCCGGGTGAAGCAGGTCAGCCCGCCCCTGACCCGAAGCCCGAGGAAGCGCAGCACGAGCTCACCGAAGAGGAGCTCCAGCAGGAGGTCGACGTGTTCCAGCGGGAAGAGAACCGACGGGGCTACGAGCAGCGGAAGGCGCGGAAGCCGAAGGATGAAGAGCCGGAGCCTGCGGGGCAACCCGCACCGGCAGCGGTCGACACCGATGCGGTAGCGCATAAGGTCGCCGACATCCTCGCTCCCCGCCTTGAAGGTTCGCTCATCACGCAGAAGATTGACGCGATGACGCCGAACCCCGCGATGCGGAAGCTCATCAAGTTCCACTTCGAGAACACGGTCACCGCCAGCGCCGGAGACCTCGACGCGCGACTCGAGGCTGCCTGGGCCATCGCTAATCGGAAGGCCCTGAAGAAGCAGTCGCAGGAAACAATCATCGCCGCTCAGAGGCGAGCGCAGATGGGACAAGACGGGCAAGGGACGCATCAGGGAGGTCCGGTTCCGCAGGGCGACAAGCTACTCTCACCAGAACAACTTGCCGACCTGAAGAAACGCGGATGGCCGGATGCGAAGATTGAACGGTTCAAGGCCAATCTGCTCAAGAACTCGGGGCGGATGTAACAATGGCAACAGGAGACATTCTTCTCTACACTCCCGTGGACCGTGTCGGCACGGTCAAAATGAAGGTCACGTCCGGCACGACGGCCTCCATCCACGCGGGTGAGTTGGTGCTGACCTCTTTGGGCAGTCCGTACGTGACCGTATGGACCGCGGGCAACTCCGCGAAGCCGGTGGTCGCGACGGACTACGTCGCAGGGCTGGCAATGAGCGCCTCGACGGAAACGGCAAGCGCAGCAGGCTACGTGGAAGTCCTTCCGCTGATTCCGGGCGTCATCTACCTCGGCAACCCCGACACGGCTGCCACCTGGGACACGCAGGCGGAATACGACCTTCTGGTCGGAGACCGCGTTCTGTTGGCTTGCAGCGCAGGTGGGGTGCAGACCGTTCTGGCAACTGATGGTGCCGGCCAGGGACTCATCGTCGAGCCTCTCGACGTGTCGAAGTATCCCGGCAAAGTCGCCTTCAGCCTCCGCTACGGTCTATCGCCGTTGGCATAACCCTGGAACTAATCTCTAACTCACTAAACGATGTTTACAGAGCAACAGAACTTCGCCATCGTGCAGACCGAGCTGGACACCGTGTTCTTCCAGGAGTTTGCCTACGATGCGACTGACCCCGGTGTCGCGTCCGCGAAGTCCGGCGAGCTGTTCAAGCCCGTCCAGACGACGCACGCCGCGTACATCGGCGAGGTCAACAAGGCGGTCGGTTTGTTCCAACAGACCGGTGAAGTGGGCCAGGTGCCGCTCGACACCCCTCACGTCACGAACAAGTACACCATCTTGGTGTTGGATTACACCAAGGGCATCGAAATCTCGAAGAACCTCTTCGACGACAACATGCACGGTGTGTGGTCCGAGGACGTCAAGGACTTCGCGCTCAAGGCGCGCGTCACGCAGGACTTCAATGCGTTCGGACTCTTCCGCGGCGCATTCACCACGACCCTGACGGCGGACTCGGCGACGTTCATCAGCGCAGCGCACACGCTCATCGGCGGAGGTTCCACCTCCAACCTGATTACGGGTGTGCTGAACTCGACGAACCTCAACAAGGCCATCGTCGCCCTGCGCGAGCAGGTCGACCAGGCGGGCGTCGTGCTCGGCGGCGTGCCGGCAATCCTGTTGGTCCCGGCGGCCCTCTTCAAGACGGCCATCGAGCTGACGGACTCGGCACTCGTCGCTGACAGCGCTTCCAACGCCATCAACGTCTACCGCAGCGCGTACGGCTTCAAGGTGATGACCTCCCCGTACCTCGGCGCGACGGCCGGCGGCTCGGACACGGCATGGTTCTTGCTGACCCGTAATCACAGCGTTTCGCGCTTGATTCGTCAGGACATCGAGACCTCGCTGCGCCCGTGGCAGTACAGCAACAACCGCACCTACTTCTACCAGGCGAACTTCCGTGAGAACTACTTCGTGCCGGATTATGCTGGCGCTGTTGGTAGCCTCGGTACCTGAGTAGTTGGTTCGTTGGGCTTGTAGTGTTCCTTGACATCCGCTAGAATGGAGGCATGAAAACCTCCAGACTAGAAAAAATGTGTTTGGTCTGCGGTAACAGCTTCCGCAAAAAGTCGTTCGAGTCGCGACGGTACTGGAAGATGAAAAAGTACTGCTCAAGGAGATGTTCACTTGTAAAAACATCTATACGACTTCAGAAGAACTGCTACTCAATTCCCCGGGGTTCGATTCCTTGGAACAAGGGCGTGAGATATGACCGCTCGATGAAGTCGCGACTGGATATCTCGGGACTCAAGATTGGGCGTGGGTATATGAAGGGGAAACACTTTCCTCAAATGCAGGGAAAAGAGAACCCACGTTGGTCTCGGAAAGAAACACTCTGCGCATATTGTAGAAAGGTGCTTATCCTCCAGCCGTGTCAGGTGCGCTCCCGCAACTTCTGCAATCGGACTTGCTGGGCGCTTGGCACTCGGGGTATCGGAAGTCCCGTCTATCTCGGCGACCTCGCCACAAAGCCATTGCGAGAACGCATCATGGCGATGGACGAGTATGGAGCGTGGCGGAACTCATGCCTCAAGCGCGACCACTGGCGGTGTCGAATGTGCCACTTCCGAAACAAGGGCTCGGTCCGACGAATGATGCACGTCGACCACATCAGACCGTATGCGGATATTATCCGACAATACGGCATCAAGACGCTGGAAGACGCGCGCAGCTGTGGAGAGCTCTGGGACCCGAAGAACGGTCGAACGCTTTGCGAGGACTGTCACCGCAGAACAGACACATACGGACGAAAGAATAGGAGTCTTGCCGGGTCCTCTCCAAAGACCCGGCCCGATAACCACGACCTTTGGCCTCCAAGGTCGCACCAGAGGAAATGAGGCCACAGCTCTCTCTCAAGAACTCGACCAAGGCGGAACGCAGGTTCGCGGAGCTTCTGAAGAACCACCGCATCCCGTTCCGGCATCGCGTCAAGCTCCTCGGTCGGGAAGTCGACTTCCTCATCGGCAGGTACGCGGTGGAAATCGACGGCCACGAGCAGGACACCGTGAAGAACGAACTCCTCGCCCGCGCCGGCTATATCCCCGTTCACCTGAACAACGCGGAGGTCGGTACCAACGCAGCTCACACACTCATCTCATGCCTCTTACACGATTCCCCCATGGCATTGCAGCGTTCCCGGTGATTGGTGCCACCGAACGACAGATGTTCGCCGGCTCGCTCGTCCAGGGCGACAACAACGGCAACGTCTGGTTCGTCGACGGCGACAACGGTTCGGACGGCAACGACGGGCTCTCGCCCGAGTCGCCGCTCCTCACCATCGCGCAGGCGGTCAGCAATGCGACCGCGGGCGCAGTCATCTACGTCAAGCAGCGCAAGACGGTCGCACTCTCGACGGACCCCGCGGTCTACGCCGAGACGGTCATCATCCCGAACACCAAGCCGAACATCAGCCTCATCGGCGTCGGCACCGGCCGCGTCCAGGGCGGCATGCCGGAAATCAAGAAGGGCTCGGGCACGACCGCGCTCATCACCGTCCGCGCTCCCGGGTTCCACATCGAGAACTTCGTTCTCAATGGAGCCAGCTCGACCGGCGGCGGCATCCTCCTGGATGACGACGGGACCACGAAGGTCGCCTTCGGGTTCAGCGCCTACAATAACCACTTCAAGAACTGCGCCGGTCACGCGACCGACGGCACGAAGGGTGGTGCTATCACCTGGTCCGCCAACGGCGGGGCCTGGCAGGCGCACATCTACGGCAACCGGTTCTACAAGAACCTCGCCGACATCGTACTTCTGGGTACCGCTCAGTCGGTTCCGCAGGATGTCGTCATCGAGAAGAACGTCTTCAGCGGCCCCGCGGCCAGCGTGGACGTGAACCTCTACCTCGCCGGTGGCTCCGGTATGAACGGCGTCATCATCCGTGACAACGACTTCACCTGCTTCCCGGCAGCTGCCGGCGGTGCGGTCGGATTGTTCATGGACCTGACGGGTTGTGTCGGGCTTCTCTCGAACAACAACTTCGCCTCCAACGCCAAGACCTTCAAGGCGGCAGGAAGCGGCGCGAAGGTGCCTGCAACCGTCTTCATCGGTGCGAACTGGCAGGAAGCCACCGCGGCAGGCGGTACGACTTCCGGTATGTTCGGACGCTCATCCTAATCCGATTGAGTCTCTCCCGAGCTCCGACCGTGAGGAGCTGGGATAGGGACTCACATCACTCACCATGCCTAAGACACTCGCAACCGCAGCGCTCATCCTCCCCGCGACGTCCAACTACATCGTCGCCTCCGTAGCCATCGCGAACGGCGCGCAGACCATCGCGCACCAACCGGATGTTCCCAGGAACATCACCATCACGGTGACCGACGCGAACGCTTCCATCGACGCCGGTACGGTGACGGTCACCGGAACCGACATCTCCGGCAACCCCGTCTCCGAGGTGATGACGATGCCAGCGAACCTCACCAAGACGGGTACCAAGACGTTCAAGAAAATCACCTCCGTCGTCGTCGCTTCGCTCCACGGACAAGAAGCCGGTGACACCATTGTCGTCGGCATCGGTGCGAACGCGCAGCTGACCATCGGCGCAACCCATCTCGTCTCCGCGGTCATCACGGGCGGAGCGGGTACCAGCGGACCCTACACCATCATCGACGGGACCTCGGGCACCACGGGCAACGTCGCGGTGCTCAAGGCGGGCGTCCGCGAGCAGACCTATCCCTACGACTGCATGCTCGGTTCCGGCCTGCGGGTGGTCGTTGCGGGCACGGAGTCGGTAACAATCAACTACGAACAATAACCATGCTCAAAGACCTCAATTCGTACGCATACATCAGCACGGGAACCACGACGCAGGTGCTCACCGGTCCGGGCGTGCTCGTCGGCATCATGGTGAACACGACCGCAGCGGGGACCATCAAGGTCATCGACGGAACAGCGGGCGTGACCGCCAACATCGCGACGCTCAAGGCGTCCATCGGTGAGGGCTGGTACGGCTTCGGCGCCAATGGAATCGCCATCAGTGCGGGCATCCGAATCGTCACCGCGGCGGCTTCCGACATCACGGTAGTCTATCGAACCTAACCTATGAATGCCTACTCGGTCGGCGACCTGAAGCAAGACCTCACGGGGATGCTTCATGGAACGAATCTGAACCAAATCACCGGCCTTGACGCGGCAATCAACCGCGCGGCGCGAGACGTGCTGCTCGATGTCGACCCGCAGGAGACCGCGAAGACCGTCCAAATCGGGCAGGTCTTCAACTCCATCTACGACTACGCCTGTCCGTCGGACCTCAAGGGGAACCGATTCATCGACATCTACCCGCAGGTGAACCGCGGACCGAACGATATCTTTCCCCTGCACTACAGCCAGGACTTCGACGTCTCCAAGCAGACGAGTCTCTCCGACCAGGCGACCATCGTCATCAGCAACTTCCTCAAGAGAATCCGCATCAGCGCGCCGCTGTTCCCCGCGCCGGTCGTCGTCAATGACTGCTCGGCGCTCAACAGCTCGGGTCTTTGGTCGGCCGTCCCGAACGCACAGAACCTGACCGCGGACAATGTCAACTTCGTGGCGCAGAACGGTGCGCTGAAGTTCGATATCGCGGCGGGCGGGGCGACGGGAGCCCTGGTGAACTCCACCATCCCGGCGCTGGACCTCTCGTCGCTCCTGGACCAAGGATACCTCTTCCTCTGGACGTATCTTCCGACCGCCGCCGACTTCACGTCCGTCACGCTCCGATGGGGCACATCGTCCACTGCCTACTACCAGGTCGCTGCAACCGTGACCCAGGAGGGGACGGTGTTCCAGGACGGCTGGAACCTGCTCGCCTTCCCCTGGCTCGGCGCGACGGTCGTGGGAGTGCCCGACCCGACCAGCATCTCCTACCTCGAGGTCATCTGGGCGTACAACGGGAGCCTGCAGACCGCGGTCCGGCTGGACCAAATCACCGCCATCCTCGGCCAAATCCTGAACATGGACTACTACTCGCGGTTCATGTTCCGTGACTTCTCCACCGGCGCGTTCCAGGAGACGGTGACCGACGACACGAACCTCATCAACCTGGACACCGAGGCGGTCGGCCTGATGCTCTACAAGGTCGCTCCTCATGTCGTCCAGCAGCAGCAGGGACTGGACGCCGTCTTCTACGACGCAGGATACTTCCAGGGACTCTACCAGGAGCAACTGCACCGCTACAAGGAGCTCTACAAGAGCCAGGTGCAGAAAGCGCAGACGACCTACTATGCCATGCCGAAGCCGGGCCAATTCCAGATGCCCCGGACGCGCCGAGGATTCTGATACCAACCGACGATGCCGCCAGCTGCACCAACACAAGGGTTCACCACGGCTCGGCGCATACGAGCCGCCAAGGCTGTTGAGTTTTCGGTCATCTCGGCATATCCGAACGGCTACCGGAGCCGCGAAGATGTGACCCTGCTGCCGGCGCACACGCTCGTTCCGGGTTCTCAGAACGTGATGACGAACGTCTACGGGCGTATCGGAATCAGGAAGGGCTTCGTACGTGACGATGCGACCGATATTGCCGCCGGAACGGGAGGAGTGGTGACCGCATTCGACTGGGAAAGGCATGTCGGAGACATCAAAAACCTCCGCGCAGGCGGTTTGACGCCTTCCGGCAGCGACGGCGTGCTCCAAATGCGCTGGACCGACCCCAATTCCGTCGCCTATGGGGCCAATGTGCCCGTCTGGATACCGATTTTGACCGGTTTGTCGTCGGTTTCCTTCAATTTCGCCAATTTCTGGGACTTCAACACCGAACTGAAGGACCTTTTGCTCATGGTGAACGGCGGGTTGAGCGTCTACGAGTGGTCGGGAGCCACGGCGACCTTCGCATCGGCCACGCTGAACACCGTGACGCTCCAGGGGACGAAGACGTGGGCGGAATTGGGCTTCTACAGCCAGGGAACGAGGGGATTCACCATCATCGACGATTTGGGGGCTCAACACGCCTACACCTACACGGGCGGTGAAGACACCGATACGCTGACCGGAGTGTCCGGCGACCTCACCCTGCTCACCCTGACGCCTGGCGCACCCATCTTCCAGACGGTCCGCACGACCTCCAACGGGGCCATCACGAGCCTCCCTGCAGCCGCGCCGTGGTCCAACGACCTCATCTCGAACCTGAAGAACCAAATCTACTACGGATGCCTCACCCAGAACTCGGTGTACGTTTCCCAGGTCAATAATTACAAAACCGTCGCCTTCACGACTCCCGTCCGGGTCGTCGGGGAAGGTTCTCGGCTCGACCTGGACGCTCCGCCCGTCTCCTTCGCGCCCCAGGAAGACCAGATGTACATATCCGCGGGCAAGGACCAGTGGTACACGACGCAGTTCACGCTCTCGTCGGACCTTTCCAAGGAGTCGCTGAACGTCCAGCGGCTCAAGACGACCGCACGGCAGGGGTCTCAATCGCAGGCGCTCACGACCAAAATCCGCGACAACGTCGTCTTCGTCTCCAACGAGCCGGTCATCTCGGTGCTCGGCCGCGTCTCGCAGACCATCCCGACGCCCATCATCACGGACATCTCCCACCCCATCATCAACGACATGACGGGCTATGACTTCACCGGTGGCTCGGCATTCTACTTCCAGAACTTCCTCTACGTCACCGTGCCCAGCACCGGGAAGGTCATCATTTTCAACATGACGAATCCCCAGAGCACCTACTGGGAGCCGCCGCAGTTCATGTCGCTCTCCTGCTTCTCCATCATCGACGGCGCGCTCTACGGACACAGCTCGGGCACGCTGCGCAGCTACAAGCTGTTCGAGGGATACAATGACGACGGATTCCCCATCGTCTCCAAGGCGCTGTTCGCGTTCAACTCGAACGGCATGCGGCCGACGCTCAAGGGCTTCAACCGCTTCTACGTCGAAGGGTACATCTCCTCGAACACGAAACTCACGCTCGGCATCCAGTACGACCTCGACGGAAAGGCCACCATCACGAGCTACGACATCCTCGGCAACGACGGCAGAATCGTGGCCCTCCCGGTCTCTCAGGCGCCAATCGGCAAGATGCCGCTCGGCAAGCTGCCCATCGGCGGCGACATCGCGATTCCGCAACTACCCCCGAAGTTCCGTGTCGTCAAGACCTTCCCGCGGAAGTCGCACTACGAATACCAGGTCGGCTTCAGCAGCGAGGGGCTCAACCAGCAGTGGGAGGTTCTCGCGTTCGGACCGGCGACCGTACCGACCAGTGAACAGAACGTAGCTATCACTGAATGATGAAGTGTGTCATAATATCATCAACCAAGCGTACCGTGCGCTCTAAGCTCCGTGGCTGACAACTTCCGATTCGTACAGAATCAAGCGACGACGCTCTACGGAGCCGGAGCCTCTGCCGGTGACGCGACCCTGAAGCTGCAGTCGTTCACCATGAACGACGGGACGCCGCTGACGATGGCTGCGCACTTCGGTACCATCGGATTCGGCACCATCGAGCCGGGGAGCGCATCGCAGGAAGAACAAATCGCCTTCACGGGTATCACGCAGAACGCGGACGGCACCGCGACGCTCACGGGAGTCGTGAACGTCGGGGACGTGTATCCCTACACGCAAACCGCAGGTCTCGCCAAGAACCACCCCGGCGGCGTCACGTTCGTCGTCTCGCTCACGGCCGGGTTCCTGGACAAGATGACCTCGAAGGCCGACGATGAGACGATTGACGGCTCGTGGGAGTTCACGAAGAAGGTCCAGATGGACGCCGGCTCCGACCAGGGAAGCCAGCTCATCACGAACGTCAAGGACCCGGTGAGCGCGCAGGATGCCGCGACCAAGGCCTATGTGCTTTCAATAGTGAGCGGCGGGGCCGTCACATTCGACCAGAACGTCATCTCCGGCACGTCCGGCGAGGCGTTGGCCGTCGGCAACATCGTCTACTTCAAGGAGTCCGACCAGCGCTGGTGGAAGACCGATGCGGACGCCTTCGCCACCGCGGACCAGGTGAAAATCGGCATCGTGCAGACCGTCGCCGGCGGCGCAGGAGTCCAGACGAACATCCTCATCGGCGGACTCGACAAGACCCAGGCCGGACTCGTCGCGGGTACCAAATACTATCTCTCGGGTACGGCCGCCGCGCTGACGGCGACACCCGGCGTCATCTCGCGCTTCATCGGCTGGGCGGTCACCGCCACCACGCTGTTGGTGGCTATCGACGAACTGCCGACGAACTGCATCACGGGACTGTCCGGTGCAGCACTGACCGTGGGGCAAGTCGTGTATCTCAAGGAATCCGATGGACGGTGGTACGTCGCCAAAGCCGACGCGCTTTCCACCTCGGTGGGTCTCAAAATCGGTATCTGTCAGGTGGCTGCCGGTGGCGCCGGAGTCGTCACCATCATCCGCATCGCAGGGGTCGACAAGACCCAGACGGGTCTCACGGCTGGTACGCGGTACTACATCTCAAGTTCCACGGGTGGCGCACTGGCATCGACCGCCCAGACCTTCCCGCGACTGGTCGGCGTAGCGACGAGCACGAACGAGCTTCTCATGACGGCAAGCGATGAAGATTCCGTCACGGTGCACGGACAGCAAATCTACGGCGCGTCTTCGGGGGGCACCGACACCTACGCCGTGACGCTTCCCTCGGCACCCATCGGCTACTACGCGGGGATGACCGTGCGGTTCAAGGCCGATGTCGGCAACACCGGTGCGGCAACGCTGAATGTGAACGGCCTCGGCGCGGTTGCAATCAAGAAGAATGTCTCCGATGACCTCGCGACCGGCGATATCCGCGCGGGAGCTATCGTGGTTGTCGTCCACGATGGTACGAACTTCCAAATGGTCGCGCCAGATAAGTTGTTTATCCAAAACGAGGTAAATATATATCCTCTTGCCGTTTGGGCACCGATTGGAAAAGTCGCACCATCGGGACATGTTGTGACGGATTACGGGACATTTGGCGGAGCGACTACACTTCCGGCAAGCGAACCTCCTGGATTACTCATTCCATTTGCGGGGACGGTAAAAACACTCTATGCACTCGCTGGTCAGGCAGGTGGAACCGGTTCGACTATGACAATAAAAGTTAGGAAGAATGCTTCTGACACTACGATGACCGTCAGTTTTAGCGGTGGTGTTACATCCCTACAAACAGATTCAGCTCATCCATTTACCGTTGCAGTTGGTGACCTCTTGACCTTCAGCGCAGCATTCAACGATAACTCTACGGGGTCGGACTACAATCTCTCTGCTGTATCTTTGCTGATAGTTCCGACTCAACCATAATCCATGGCAACCCCTGTCTCGACAATCGGCGGCATCCCCTCCAACCTCTATGCCTCGACGGTTTCGAGCGGCCAGCCGACCGATGTGCCCAGCTTCTTCATGCCGCAATTGCTCACGCCGCCGCCAAAGGCTCCTTCAGGGCAAATCGCCGTCGTCACCTCCGCGCCTGCGTCGGCAAAGTTGGGCGCCGCCAAGAGCACACTGGACAACGCGAGTAAGGCCATCACCGAACAGAGCCAGCGCAACTTCCTGACCCAGTACGCCGGAGGTCCGACGACCGTGGACGAGGCGGGCAAACTCGTGGGCCAAATCAAGGACGCACTCACCGCTTCTGATACCTCGGAAACGACACCGCCTGCGGGACAGACGGGAACGGGAACCGAAACGGGTGCCGGGACAGAAGCCGATACGGGGACCACGACCGACGAGACTGCTGCCGCCACGAGCGGCCTCTACACCGATAAGAGCGCCGCCGATATGCAGAAGGCGCTCCAGGATGCCCAGGACCAGTTCTATGCAACGACGCAGCAGTATGCGTCGGGTACGCTCCCGCTCACGCCCGACCAGCAAGCACAGCTCGACGGGCTTACGCAGCAATACAACAACCTCATTCACCAGCAGACGGTTGCGAACCAGAACATGGTCGGCGGCGTCACCCAACTCGGCATCAACCTCGGCATCAGCCGTTATGCCGCGGACCAGGCGCTCGGTCAAATCAACCAGGCGGTCACCGACGGACTGCAGAAGGTCCAGACGCTGGAGTCCCAGATGGCCTCCGCTCTCGCGCAGATGCGGCAGGGCTTCCAGGACAATAACTACAAAGCTATCGACGCGGCCTACACCGCATACTCGGACTCCGTCGCCCAGCGCGAGAAGTTCATCCAGGACTCCATCAGCAACGCCCAGCAGCTCATCAGCACCCAACTGGACCAGCAGAAGAAGATTGCCGACATCCAAGCGGAACTCAATAAGCCGGCGACGGATGCTGATGCACGGACACAGGATGCCATCATGTCGCTCTTCACTAAATACCCCGACGCTATCGCGGGCCTCTCACAGGACGACCTCTCGAATATGACGCTCGGCAAAGCGGCCGCACTCGTGCAAAGTTCCCCTTCGTATCGGGCAGAGGTAGCGAAGGCACAGGCAGATGCCGCAAAAGCAGCGACGAGCGTTCCCGGTACTGGTACGGTGAACGGTATGTCGCAGGAGGCAACCGACTTCTGGTCCCAGGCCGCGCTCGCCGGAGCCAACATGAACGCCATCCTTCCGTCGGTCGGCATGGGCGCGGCTGCGGTCGCCATCAAGGTCGGGCTCCTCAACAACATCGCAACCGTTGCGGGGAGTCTGGGCCTTACTGGCGGTGACCTCGCCGCGATGCTGTCGAGCTCGAAAGCCATGCAGCAGGCGATGAAGAACATCACGACACAAGGCGCCCAGATGAAGGTCAACGAAGCCTCCGCCAATAGTTACTTCCAGCAGCTCGAACGTATTCTCGCATCGGCGGATGCCAGCACCATCCAGACAGGAATCCCGATGCTCAATGACTGGATTCGTACGGGTCAGGTCATGCTGACCGGCGACCCGGATGTCAATAACTTCCTTGCCACCCTGACCGAAGCACTGACCGAATACGCGAAGGTCATGTCAGGCCAGACGACGGGTGCCGGTGTCACGCAGTTCGCCAACGAGCAGGCTCAGACGCTGCTCACCAGGGGTGCCACACCCGCGATGCTCTCCGCATTCGCCGAGAACGCGAAGACACTGATGAAGACGCGAACGGACAACTACGGTTCGGAGGTCGACGAGCTCGGTAAATCCATCAGTGCGCTCGGTACAGAACCAGCAGATGCGAATATGGGGAATGGTACCGTCAGCGAGGCGGACATCCAAGACACGGTCGATGCGCACAAGGGCGAGTACACGGGAGCGACCCGAGAACAGCTCGTTCAGAAGCTCATCGCCGCAGGAGCGGACAAGGATATTGCCGCGCGTATCGTCTATCAAGCAATCCCCGATAATGACTGACATCTTTGCACAACCCACCCCGCCCGGCAGCACGGCCCCCGGTCGCGACATTCTGGCGGGCGACCCGACCGACCAGGCAATCGGGCACGTCCAGACGCTGCTCAATCCCGCTCCCTCCGGTTGGCTCGGCAAGATTTCTTCGCTCGTCACCGGACTGGTCCCGGGTCTCGAGGGTACTGCCCGTGCCGTCGGTTCAGCTATCGGACTCCCCATCGCGACACAGATGGCGAACGAACAGGTCAAGCAGGCACAGGACATCACGAATCAGGCGCTCAAGCTCCCGCACGGTGACCCGCAGCGGACGGCGCTCCTGAAGAAGGCAGGAGACCTCCTGGCGCGCTCCGGCGCGGCCCAAGAAGAGAACCTCGGACAGACTCCGACGCCCAAAGAGGCCGCCGGCAGCATGGCCGAGCTCGGCGGTTCTGCCGCACTCTATGGCGGCAGTCTCGCCGCAAAGGTTCCGGGACTCCTGGGAACCGCCGCACGCTCCGCAGAGATGGGCGGCCTTGTGGGTCTCATGCAGGCGGCCGGGAATGTCGGTGAAGGAAAGCCGGCCGGCCAGGGAATGGGCACCGCCATCACGGTCGGCGCCCTGATGCCCCCGCTCTTCGAGGGCGGCGCGAAGATACTCGGCAGCATCGCCTCCAAACTTCCCGACTCGCTCATCAACAAACTCATCAAGCCGCTCTCGAAGGACTTCCTCTACGGAAAAGACCCAGGACGCGGCATCGTCGACGAGGGAATCGTCGCGAAAGATATGACGAGCCTGAAGAACCAGGTTCTCGATGCTATCAAGCAGCGCGGCGCTGAAATCGGTGCCGTCTACGATAATCCCATCCTCGCGAAGAACATCACGGTCGACGCATCCGACGCGCTCAAACCGATTGACGACGCCATTGCGAAGGCGCAGGAGTCGCCGCGCACGAATGCGGGTCTCATCACCCGCCTGCAGAACGCACGCCTCGACATCCTGAAGGCTCCGATGCCCGGCGAGCAGGGCGCGGTACGGACGCTGACCGACCTCACCCCGAAGGAGGCGTTCGACCTGAAGGATGATGTCGGGGACCTCACCCGGTGGACCGGCGCACAAAGCGATGACGATATCGTCAACAAAGCATTGGCTCAGACGTACCGCAACATCGACAGTAAGCTCGACACAGCCGTCCCGGGTCTGAAGGATATGAATGCGCACTACGCAGACCTGAAGTCAGCCCTGAACTCCGTCAACCACCGAGAGATACAGCTCAAGAAGGCGAACTTCATCGGATTGGCACCGACCATCGCCGGCGGCGGCGCCGCGCTCTGGTCGCTCGCCCACGGGGACTACAAGACCGCAGCAGCCGAACTGGCCGGCGCGGGAGCATACGAGGCACTCTCTTCTACGGCGGGGCGGACAATCCTTGCGAAACTCATCGACTCGATGGCTCCCGGTGAAAAGGCTGCCGCACTGCGCGAGGCGCCGATTCTGAAGCGATTGCTTGGTCCCGGCGCCGAGACTGCCGAAGAAGGGGCCGCCCTCCCAAAAGGTGAGGGGCCCCTGGGCCCCGGCGTCCAGGTTCCCGTTCGTAGCGGCGCCGGAGCTGCGCTTGGCGGTACTGACCTCGCCGCCGAGGTCCCCGTCCATGCCGGCGGAAGCATGCAGGTCGGCCTCACGTCGGCACAGCCGGCGAACCCGAAGGTCGCCGAACAGCTCCAGAAGGCCAACGACCTCTTCGCGTCCGGGAACTACGAAGGAGGCATCGCCGAAGCCCAGAAGGTCACCGAGGCGACCCGCGGCGAACTGGAGGCGACCCTGAACGACGGCTCGACGAACATCGACCGCCTTGAAACGAATACGCACGGTCTTTACTTCGGGAACCCGGAGCCCTCCTACTGGCTCCAGGTGAGCACGAAGGACAAGGACGTGACGCTCGGCTCTCTGGCAAAGTTCGCACAGGCCAACCGCCAGGAGAGCTTCATCACCGCCGAGGTCGCGAAGACCGGTACGCCTGGCGGCAAGTACCTTCTCCCGAAGGACCTTTCCGCGAAGCAGGTCCAGGAGGTCCAGGCAATCTTCAACGATTCCGGCATCGGCATCACGCTCAATCAGAAGACCGGCGAGGTCGTCACCTATAACATCAACCAGTTCGACGGCATGGAACCCACCACCTACCTGATGAAACTGGACGCAGCGCTCGAGAAGCTCGACGCGAGGGGATACGACTTCAAGAGCGCAGGAGCCGAGTTTGACAATCATCGTATTGGGGTGTATACTGCCGCTGACTATGAAGGACTCATCCAAAAAGGGAATGACGCTCGAGGAGTTCAAGGCGAAATGGACCAAGCGGGGTCTCGTCTTCAGACCGGCAAAGCCGGGCTCGATGCAGGTGGTCTTTCGGCCGCAGGTGCCGCAGCAATCTCGACCGCCGGCTTCCCCAAGTCCACAGAAGTAACGCTCCCGAAGGTCGGAACCTACAAGTCCACGGATACGAGCCGTGGCGCTTTGGATGCGCACGCCGCGGTCGTGGCCTCACGCAACGACCTGCCGCCGGCCCTCCTGACCGCCGTTCTCGAGAAGGAATCCTCGTACGGCACGAACACGAAGAACAAGGCCAATGACGTCGGCAAGTACGGATGGCTGGTCGGGTTCACGAAGACCGCCGCGAAGGAGTTCGACCGCCTCGGCATGACGTACAACACCAACACGGTGAAGGGAGCCATCCAGGCGGCGGCCGACTACCTGAACCTCATGCAGAAGCGATTCAAGACCTCGGACCCGGTGGAGCTCTACATGCGCTATAATGGAACCAACAGCCCCGGCGTCCGCAGCAAGTTCCAGCAGATATACGAGAAGCACAGTACCCGACTGGCACAGGCGAAATGAGCGACCCCTTCCTCATCACGGTCATACGGCATGGGCATACCTCGATGAACGCGACGGTAGGTGAATCCCGCGACATGATTCGGGGCTGGAAGGACGTTCCGCTCTCTCTGGAGGGCATCCAGGACGCTGAGAACGCCTCCAAGGCGCTCCAGGGAGCGCAGTTCGACATCATCTATGCCTCGGACCTCTCCCGGGCCCTGGATACGGCAGAAATCATCGCACAGGCCCAAGGAACAGAGGTCCGGAAGGTCCGCTGGCTCCGCCCCTGGGACCTCGGGAACTTCACCGGGATGGTCTCGTCGAAGGCGTTCCCCATGATGCTCGAGTTCATCAAGAACGAGCCGGACCAGAAGGTCCCCGGCGGCGAATCGTTCAATACGTTCAAGAAGCGCTTCCTGGACGGACTCATCGCGGCTCTCACCGGGAATCCCGGCAAGAAGCTGGCGTTCGTGACACACCACCGGAACGAGCGCGTTCTGGATGCCTGGGTCAAGAACAACTGCGACAAGGACTACGAAATCGACGTCGACACGTTCATCCAGTACGGCATCGACCCCGGGAAGTGGGAAGAAATCTCTATCCAGCTCCATGCCTGACAAAGCACAACTGAGGGCGGCAGCCATCCGGATGCTCAGGCATCTGGACCCCGAAGCTGCGCGGCAGTTCGAGCGGAATCCCGCACAGGATGCCGCCGCCGTCATGCGCGAATACTTCCGTGGAGAACAGGGAATCACCGGCAAAGACGGATACACGCCGAAAGCAGGGACCGACTACCCGACGCCGGAACAGGTCAGGAGCTATATCGAGTCGCTCGTGACCGCCATGATGCCTATAAAGGGCGTGCACTACCACGACGGAGCGCCGGGCAAGGATGCCGACCAAGCCGCCATCATCCGCGAAATCCTCAAGCTGATTCCCATTCCCAAGGATGGTCGTGATGGCCTGAACGGGAAGCCGGGCAAGGCCGGCAGGGACGGCCAGGACGGTATCAGCCCCTCCATCACTGCAGTCATCGCGGCGGTCATCGACTACATCAAGAAGGAGCAGCCTATCGACATCACGCATATCCGGAACTGGCAATCATTCCGGTTCCCGACACGCACGGGCAAGGGCATGACCATCAAGACCGAGGAGATGCTCCACGGAGCGCCGGCTCCCGCACAAACCACGACGCTCGAGAAGTTCGTCACGACCGGAGGACCGCAAGACGTCACGCTCACCCACACGCCGTTGCTGATTCTGAGCGTGGTCGTCAATGGTCAGGTGCTGTCCGACGATGCCGGTGACTACTCGGTGGTCGGTGCAACCATTTCATTGCTCAATGGGGCAACTCCCGCCGGTCTGTATGGAACTATAACCTATACCTATGCGTAGCATCCTTGCCAAAATCGGGTTGTTCATCGCCGCGACGGTCGCCTCCTTCACGCTCCACACGACCCCGCTACCCACCCAATCGCCGCCTCTTGAAACACAGAAACTGGGTTCGACCGTCTTTTTGCCCTACCAGGGCGGCACCGGCATCGGTTCCGCTGCGGGCGGTGACGTCGGCAAGTGCCTCCAGGTCTCCGCCGCTGCGCCGTTCACCTTCTCGTTCGGTGCCTGCGGCGGCGGGGGCGGCGGTTCGATGATTGGCCTCCGCGAAGGCTACGGAGGGGCATTCACGAATAAATCCAGCATCTCGTTCGATGCTGGCGCGTTCAACCTCAACCTCGCCAATCCTGACGCCCGGCTCTCCCTGGACTACGCGAACGGTCCCGCCTCGCGCAGCATCGCCCAGACCATTGCCGGCGCCTGGACCTTCACCGCGGCATCGAACCAGTTCTCCAACACGCTGGAGGTGGGGACGGCGAGCGTCTCCACTCTGAACATCGCCGGCACGCCCTTCCTCCCCTCCAACTACCTCCCGCTCTCCGGCGGCACCCTGACCGGCAATCTCTTCGGCACCAACGCATCGCTGTCGGGGAATCTCGAAGTCTCCGGTACTGCCTCCGCCTCCAAGACTTTCGGCTCCGGGCTCTCGTCCTGCACCGGCAAGCTCCTCTGGTCCGGCGGTCTCTTCTCCTGCGGCACCGACCAGTCGGGCATCTCCTCCATCGCCGTCCGTGAGGGCACCGGCACCTTCGTCCACGTCACCAGCATCAGTTTCGATGCCGGCGCCTTCAACGTCACCAACACCGCCTCCGAGTCCCTGGTGAAGCTCGACTATGTGAACGGCCCCGCGTCCCGGACCCTCTCCAACCTCTTCACCGCCGCTTCCAACCAGTTCTCCAACACGCTGGAAGTGGGGACGGCCTCCGTGTCCGCACTGGACATCGCCGGCACGCCCTTCCTCCCCTCCAACTACCTCCCGCTCTCGGGTGGCACCCTGACCGGCAATCTCTTCGGCACCAACGCTTCATTCTCCGCCACCGTAGAAGCCACGACCGGCAAGTTCACCACGCTGACCAGCGACACCAGCCACATCGGCATCACCGGCGCCGCCTCGGTCTCCCAGAACCTCGAGGTCGCCGGTGCGGCATCCGCCTCCCAGACGTTCGGCTCCGGGCTGACGGCATGCGATACGGGTTACTTCCCGAAATGGGCTACGGGGACGTGGAGCTGCCAGTCTATCCCCCTGGCAGGGCAGCTCTCCTACTATTTGGCCAGCTCGTCTTCCGACGTCGCGACGTATCTCGTGCAACGGGCGCAGCCGCAGAACACGAAGACCACCCTGCTGGTCTCGGGCGTCAACTCGACGAGCGTCCTCGCGAACTTCATCACGCCCGTCGGAAAACCCGGGCTGAGCTTCATCCCCGCAGGCACCTATACATTCCACGTCCACGTATCGTCCACGAATCCGAACTCCGGACAGGTCTACGCTGAAATATGGGAAGCGAACGCGGCGGGGGCAGACATCGCGAAGATAGGGACGACCGAGACGACCGCCATCTTCGGTGGGCTGAGCACCTCGGAAACGGAATACGAGCTCAAGTTCACCGACGCGAACGTCTACACGCTGCAGTCATCCGCGTCGCGCATCGTGACCCGCGTCTGGTTTTTGCGGAACTCGAGCTCGCACGACGTGAGCCTCTACATGGGCGGCGAGGCGGACGCCCACACGTCGCTCCCGTCGAACACCGTCGACGCGACGAACTTCGTTCCCTACACGGGCGCGACCGGCGACGTGAACCTCGGCGCATACAATCTCTTCACGACGAATGCCTCGGTATCGTCGAACCTTGAGGTCGCGGGCAAGGCATCCGCCTCATCGTTCTTCGGCGCGGGACTCAACGTGATGACCGGTACGACGGGATGTACCGGCGCGACGACCGACAAGCTTCTCTACAACGCGACGACCGGCATCTTCTCCTGTGGTGTGGACCAGGGAGGAAGCGGCATGTCTTCTCAGGCCGGCATCGCCGCAGGCCAGGTCCAGTTCTTCCAGAGCTCCACCGTGTCTTCCGGCTCCGCGAAGTTCGTATGGGATTCCACGAACAAACGGCTGGGGATAAACGCCGGGGCAGCCGTCGATACAATGTTCGAGGTTG
>Ga0335082_10002592_pt1 | contig 19515 bp, 14 predicted proteins | sample Lox_Sample_41_FD_206718 | JGI IMG/M metagenome (GOLD analysis project Ga0335082, IMG submission 206718) | Soil microbial communities from Loxahatchee National Wildlife Refuge, Florida, United States - Lox_Sample_4.1 | ecosystem: Environmental > Terrestrial > Soil > Wetlands | place: USA...
TAACGGCGCAGCGCCTCGCGCGGGATGCGCAGCAGCGGGCGCACCAGCACGCCGTCCGGCGATCGCTCCGGGATGCCGGCGAGGCCGTCGGGACCGGTGCCGCGCAGCAGGCGCAGCAGCACGGTCTCGGCCTGGTCGTCGGCGTGGTGGGCGGTCGCGATCCGCGAGGCCCCGAGCTCACGGGCCATCTCCCGGAGCGCGCCGTACCGGAGCTCGCGCGCGGCCTCTTGAAGAGTGGGACGCGCGCGGCTCGAGCCGGCCGCGCGTCGCCCGCGCGGATCGATGCGGCGGACGCAGACCGGCACCCCGAGCTTGGCGCCGAGCGCGGCGACGGCCTCGGCGTCCGCGTCGGCCTCGGCGCCCCGGAGCCCGTGGTGCACGTGGCCGAGCGCGACCTCGATCCGGAGACGCCGCGGCGCGGTCGCGAGCGCGTGCGCGAGGACCGTGGAGTCGAGTCCGGCGCTCGCCGCGACGAGCAAGCGCTGGCCGGAGAGCCCGAGGCGTTCTGCCTCGCGCGCCAGTTCCCGCGCGACGGCCGAGCCCTTATGCTGGGCGCCCGCCTCGCGTCGACGGCGAAGGCGCGCGGAGGACCCCATGGCGGACTCGCGCTCCGACATCGGTCGGATTCTCGCGCTCGACCGCGACCACGTCATCCATCCGATCGCCCTGCTCGCGAAGCACGAGCAGCGCGGGGCCAAGCTCTTCACGGGCGGGCGCGGGGTCGAGCTCGAGCTCGCCGACGGGCGCCGCGTGCTCGACGGCTTCTCGGGCCTGTTCAACATCAACGTGGGTCACGGGCGCACCGAGATCGCCGACGCGGTCGCCGCGCAGATGCGGAAGCTCGCCTACTACCCGTCCTTCTGGGACTTCGGCAACGAGCCCGCGGCGGAGCTCGCCGGGCGCCTCGTATCGCTGCTGCCGGCCGACCGGAAGTTGCGTCACGTGCTCTTCCACTCGAGCGGGAGCGAGGCCAACGAGGCGAACTTCCGCATGGCGCGGCTCTACCACGCGGTGCGCGGCAAGCCCGCGAAGAGCCTGATCCTGTCGCGGCGCTGGGGCTTCCACGGCGCCACGCGCGGCGCCGGTGCCGCGACCGGCATCGCCGCCTACCACGCGCTGGTCGCGCAGGATCCCGGCCACGCGCACGTGGCCCCGCCCTACTGCTACCGCTGCGAGTTCGGGAAGACGCACCCGGGCTGCGGGCTCCCGTGCGCGGGCGACCTCGAGGCGGCGATCGCGCGCGAAGGCCCCGACCGCGTCGCGGCGTTCATCGCAGAGCCGGTGATGGGGACCGGCGGCATCCTGGTCCCGCCGCCCGACTACTTCGCCGAGATCGCGGCGATCTGCCAGCGCCACGACGTGCTCCTGATCCTCGACGAGGTGATCACAGGCTTCGGCCGCACCGGGCGCTGGTTCGGCATGGAGCACTGGGACATCCGACCGGATCTGGTGTCGCTCGCGAAGGGGCTCACGTCGGGCTACCTGCCGCTCTCGGCCTCCGTGATCTCCGACCCCGTCTACGAGACCCTGCGCGACCGGACGCCTGCGGGGCTCCCCTTCATGTTCGGCCTCACCTCCAACAACCATCCGACCTGCTGCGCGGCCGCGCTCGCGAACCTCGACATCCTCGAGCGCGAGGATCTGGTCGGAAATGCTCGAAGGACCGGCGCCTATCTGCTGGAGCGGATTCGTAAATCGTTCGGCGACTCGCCGATCGTGGGCGAAATCCGCGGGATCGGCATGCTGGCGGCGATCGAGATCGTGCGCGACCGCGAGGCGAAGACGCCCTTCCCGAATCCTGGCGACCCGGCCTGGATCTCGCGCACGGCCTTCGAGCGCGGCCTCATCGCGCGCGCTCTCTTCCAGTGCGTCGGACTCGCGCCGCCGCTGTGCGCGACACAGAGCGACGTCGACCGCATGGTGGCGATCCTCGAAGCGCTCTGGCCGGAAGCCGAGCGACACGTGCTCGGCGCCCACTGACCATGGCCGCGAAGAAGAAGGCGCGACGCAAGAAGGCCGCCCCCGACTCGCGCGGGCTCGCGCCGCGGCAGACCCGCGAGGAGGCGCCGCCGCCGGAGTTCGCGTCGCTCGAGGCGCGCGTCGAGTCGGCGGGCGGCGAGCGGATCGGCCACTACCGCGATCCCCTCGGCGGACACTGGCTCCTGCTCGCCGCGCTGCCGATCGGCGCGATCGCGCCGACGCCCTTCCAGCGCGATCTCTCCGAGGCGCACGTGAAGCGACTCACCGACGTGATCGAGCGCGTCGGCGTCTTCCTCGATCCGGTGATCGCGGTCGCGTCGCCGGACGGCAGCGACGCGCCCTTCTGGACGCCGAACGGCAACCACCGGCTGACCGCGCTGCGAAAGCTCGGCGCGCGCACGGTGACGGCGCTCGTCAGCGCCGACGCGGCCATCGCCTACCGGATCCTCGCGCTCAACACCGAGAAGGCGCACAACACCAAGGAGAAGTCGCTCGAGGCGGTGCGCATGGCGCGCGGGCTCGCGGAGGTCGACGACTCGCGTCCCGAGAGCGAGTTCGCGCTCGAGCTCGAGGACGGCTCGCTCGTGACGCTCGGCTTCGCCTACGAGGAGAAGCCGCGCTTCGGCGGCGGCGCCTACGCGGCGGCGCTGCGCGCGAGCGACGAGTTCCTCGACGCGCCGCTGCGAAAGACGCTCGCGCTGCGCGCCGAGCGCGCGAAGAAGCTGCTCGCGATCGACGAGCGCGTCGGCGAGCTGGTGAAGACGCTCCAGGAGCGCGGCTTCCAGAGCCCGTATCTCCGCAACTTCGTCGTCGCTCGCATCCGCCCCTTCCGCCCGCCCGGCAAGCCCGCACCCGACGCCGACGCGTTGCTCGAGCACATGGCGAAAGCTGCGGAGAAGTTCGACCCGGGCAAGGTGAAGGAGGGACAGGTCGCGAAGGCGGCCGGAGGCGGCGGCGAAGAGGGATGACGAGCGCGCGCGCCACGGCTTTCGCGTGCCTGATGCTCGCGGGCGTCTCTGCTCGCGCGCAGGTCGTCAACGACGGAACGCTCGGAAGCACCGGCCCGGGTCTCGTCGGCCACGCGCCGAACGCGTCCGGCGGCACGAATTATTTCCTGACCCCCGCGGACGGCTCGCAGGTCGGCTCGAACCTCTTCCACAGCCTCAGCCGTATGGACCTCGGCAGCGCCGACGCGGCGATCTATCAGGGCGACTCGTCCATCCACAATCTCATCACGCGCATCACGGGCGGCCCCTCCTCGATCGACGGCGAAGTTCGGTCCGAGATCCCGGGCGCCAACCTCTTCCTCTTGAATCCCGACGGCATCGTCTTCGGAGAGCACGCGAGGCTCAACGTCTCGGGCAACACCGTCGTCTCGACCGCGCACGAAGTGGCGCTCGGGACGTCGGGTCGCTTCGACACGCGGGCGGCGGGGGGCGACATCCTGACCGTCGACCCGCCGAGCGCGTTCGGGTTCGCCGAGCCGCCCGCTCCGATCGTCCTGAACGGCAGCCAGATCCGCGGAGCCGACAGCCACTCGCTCGCGTTGATCGCTGGCGATCTCGATCTCTCCGGCGCGCGCTCGGACGGTCAGCCCGGCCTGCTCGAGGCGCGCGGCGGCCGCATCGATCTCGTGAGCGTGGGGTCGAGCGGGAGCGTGCGCATCGTGGAGAGCACCCCGCCGGACCTCGAAGAGCTCGCCCAGCGCGGCGACGTCTCCCTCACGGACGACTTCGTCGTGTCGTCGAGCGGTGTCGCAGACAATCCGCTCGCGCCCGCGTTGAAGCCGGTCCCCGGCTCGGGCCCGATCTTCGTCCGCGCCCGGAATCTCCTCGTAGAGGACTCGGAGATCCGAGCCCTCACGGTGACGAATCAGGCGGCGGGCGACGTCGACATCGGTCTGACCGGCGACCTCACGGTGCGCGGCACGGGCGTGCAACGCTCGGTGATCGACTCGGGGAGCGGGCTCACGGTCCCTCCGCCGCCGGATCAGACCGTCACCAGCCTGTTCCGACAGGTGGACGCGAGCATCGGCCTGATCCGCGACTTTCTCATCTGTGGCGGCGTCGTGTGCGGAGTGACCTATCTGACTCCTGCACCCGCTGGCGACATCTCGATCGCCGCGCACGACGCCACGCTCGAGAACGGCGGCCAGCTCGTCTCTCGGAGCGAGTTCGTGGCCAGCTCGGGAGACCTGTCGCTGGAGCTCGGCGGCGACCTGACGATCCGGGGCTTCGCGGCGGACGGAAACCGGAGCGGTCTCTTCAGCAACGCAGTCGGGTCGGGCAATCAGGGCCGGATCGCGCTGCACATGCCCGATGGCGCCCTTGCGATGAGCGACACCGGCGTGATCGTGATCGAGAACGGCGAGGCCAGCACCGCCACCAGCGCGCCCGGGCACATCGAGATCGAGGCGGCGTCGCTCGACATGTCCGGCAACGCGCGCATCGACAGCAGCACGCGCGGCGCCGGATCGGGCGGCGATCTGTCGATCGACATCCATGGTCCTGCCCGTCTGCGCGGCGCGACCAACGGCGACGAGTTCACAGGGATCACCACGCTCTCGCAGCCCGGCAGCACGGGCGACGCCGGCAGGATCGACTTCAAAGCAGGCTCGCTCGAGATCCTGGACGGAGCCCAGATCTCCGCGCGGCCCGTCGGCACGGGAGCCCTCGGCAACGCGGGCAGCATCGCCATCCACCTGGCCGACGACCTCGTGATGCGCCGCGGCACCATCTCGACGCAGAGCGATGTCGCGGCTGGCGGCAACATCGACGTCGCGATCGGTGGGATCGCCGATCTTCGCGACTCGGCGATCACGACCAGCGTCACACATGGCCTCGCGTCCGGCGGCAACATCCAGCTCGTTCCGAAATCGACGGCGGTCGTGCTCCAGAACAGCGAGATCGTCGCCAAGGCCGACGAGGGCGCCGGCGGCAACATCCTGGTCTCTACGGACGCGTTGCTCCGCGACGTGGACTCCACCATCTCCGCCAGCTCGAACTTCGGCGTGAACGGCGAGGTCGTGATCGATTCACCGCAGGGCCAGATCGACGTCGAGCAACCGGAGCTCCCGGTGCCGCCGATCGACGTCTCCTCGCTGCTGCGCGAGGCCTGCTCGATGCGCAATCCCGGTGACGCGAGCACGTTCGTCGTCGCGTCGGATCCGGGTCCGCGCGTGCTCGAGGGCGACATCCTTCCGGCGTTCCTCTCCGGCGCGCTGCCGCCGGACGATGGACATGCCGATCCAGCCGCGAGCGCTTCCGGCCCGAACTGCCGCTGAGTCGGCGCGTGGGTCGGGCACTGCTGCTGACACTGGCCTTCGTGCTCTTCGGGCCCGAGCTCGCAGCCGCGCAGGCGCCGGTCCGGATCCCCCGCAACCGCCCGAGCGAGCGGCCCTTCGAGCCGCCCCCGCAACCCGAGGAGCAGCCCGTCGAGCCGCAGGTCCCCGCGGTTCCACCGCCCGAGTCGATCCCCGACTCGCTCGCCGCGGGCTCGGTGTGGGTCGACCATCTCGCCCTCTCGGGAAACGAGGTCCTCTCCGACGGGACGCTCCTCGCCGCGGCGCGCCCGTTCCTGGGACGCCACCTGTCCCCCGCACAGCTCCAGCAGCTCGTCGTGACCTTGACACAGGTCTACGTCGACGCCGGCTACGCGAACTCCGGCGCGACCCTCCCCGATCAGGAGGTTCACGGCGGCGTGCTGGCAGTCCAGCTGGTCGAGGGCCGGCTCGGAGAGGTGGAGGTCGTCGGCGCTCGCACCTTTCGCGCCAAGGTCCTCGCGGATCGCCTGCGGCACGCGATCCGCGAGCCGCTGCGCGTGCAGCAGATCGAGCAGACGCTGCGTCTGCTCGAAGGCGATCGACGCATCCACCGGCTCGACGCGCGCCTCGTGCCGACGAACGTGCGCGGCGTCGCGCGTCTCGTGGTTCACGTCGAAGAGGAGGTGCCCTACTGGGCGCAGCTCGGCGGCGACAACTACGAGCCCGAGAGCGTGGGAACGGGCGCGGGGCGCGCGTCTGCGGGCGACGACAATCTGCTCGGGTTCGGCGATGACTTCCGCGTCGACGTCACGGCGACCGAGGGCATGTGGCAGCTCGCGTCGGCCTACCAGATTCCGGTGAATGCCAGCGGCACCACGCTCGGCGTCGAAGGCTGGGGGAGCCAGGCCGACGTGGTGCAGAACCCGTTCGATCAGCTCGACGTCGAGAGCGACGCCTACACGCTAGGCGCCACCCTGGATCAGCCCCTGCTGCAGACGCCCGCGCAGGATCTCTCCGCGGGGCTTCGCTTCGAGTATCGCTGGGGGAAGACGTCGCTCCTCGGACGCGGCTTCACCTTCGAGCCGGGTGCCGAGGATGGAGAGGTGAAGATCACCGTGCTCAGGCCGCTGCTCGAGTGGTCGAGCCGCGGAGAGAGCTATGCCCTCGCCACGCGCAGCCTCTTCTCCGTGGGGCTCGGTCTCCCGGGCACGACCCAGCACTCCGGCGACACTCCCGACGGCCGGTTCTTCGCGTGGCTCGGCCAGATCCGCGGCATCTACCGGGACGATCGGACGCAGATCTCCCTCCACGGTCGGCTCGACGTGCAGCTCTCGAGCGTGTCGCTGCTTCCGCTCGAGCAGTTCGCCGTCGGCGGCCCGGACAGCGTCCGGGGCTATCCCACCAACTTCCTGGTGCGCGACCAGGCCGTGCAGGGCAGCATCGAGGCGCGCTGGCCCGCCTGGACGTGGAGCCACGGGAGGCATCGCATCGAGCTCGCGACCTTCTTCGACGCGGGGCACGCCTGGAACCGCGACCAGCCGTCACCGGGACGTGACACCCTCTACGGAGTCGGAGCGGGCCTGCACGTGCTCCCCTTCTCGACGCTCGAGCTCGGGCTCGAGTGGGCCTATGCACTGAAGGACGTTCAGTCCGGGAGCAGCCTCCAGGGACGAGGGCTGCTGCTGTCGGCGCGCTGGAGCTATCCGTGGTGACCCGGCTCGTCCGCTTCGCGCTCGCCGCGCTGTGCCTCCAGCAGGCCGGCTGTGCGTCGCTCCCCTTCACCGGCCCGCAGCCCGAGCCGGCGCCCGAGGTTCGCGACGAGGCCGCCGACGCCGCCTTCGTGTCGCGACTGCTGCGCGAGGCCGAGGCGCGCCAGCAGGCCGGCGACTTCGCCGAGGCCCGGCGCCTGGCCGAGCGGGCCGCGAGCGAGGCGCAGTCCGTGCAGCAGCCGTGGCTGCGCGCCGCCGCCGACGCGGTGCAGGGCCACATCGCGCTCGACGCCGGAGACCGCGCCGGCGCTCGCGAGCATCTCGAGCGCGCCGCCGCGGGAGCCGCGGGCGCACAGCGCCCCACCATCGAGGCGACGGCTCGGTTGAATCTCGGAAATCTGGAGCGGTTGGAGGGATCGCTTCCGAAAGCGCTGGCCGAGTACGACCGTGCCGCCTCGCTGGCCGTGAGCGCAAGCGATGCGACCCTCGCCGCGCGTGCGCGAGCGAGCGCCGTGCGGGCGCGAGCGCTGCTCGGAGACGCCGCCTCCGGGTCGTGGCTCGGATCCGAGGCCGGCCTGGCCAGCCTCCACGAGGCCGAGACACGGATTCGAGCGGTGGAGTCGCCCGCCGTCCGCGGAGCGCTGGCGCTCCATGCGAGCGAGTCGATCGAGATCGCGCTCGAGCAGAACGGTCCGCCCGCGCAGACGCTCGTCGCCGCAGCCACCGGGCTGCTGGACCTCGCCGTACAGGACGCCGGAACCGCACAGGATCTCGCGCTCGCCGCCGAGGTCACGGGCTCTCGCGGCCGGCTCGCGCGGGTCGAGGGTCGACCCGACGAGGCACTGCGTCTCACCGAGAACGCCCTGCTCGAATCCCAGCGCGCGGGCAGCGAAGCGAATCGGATCCGCTGGCACGTGCAGGCGGCCTCGCTGCTGCGCGAGGCGGGTCGCCCGGAGGAGGCGCTCGCGCAGCAGGCGGAGGCCGTGCGGCTGCTGCAGACGCATCGCCACGCGCTGGCCGAGGAGGCGCGCTCGCAGCCCGGTGGGTCGCGCGCGTTCGAGGGGATGCGAAGCACCTACCTCGGCTACGTCGACCTCCTGCTCGAGAGATCCCGCGCGACCGACGACGCGCAGGCGCGCGATTCCGATCTCCTCCGCGCGCGCGACACGCTCGAAGCCTTCAAGGCGGAGGAGCTGCGCGACTACTTCGCGGACGAGTGCGTCGATCGATACCGGCGCCGCATCGCGCGCGTCGAGGAGGTGGCCGGTGGCACCGCGGTCCTCTACCCGATCCTCTTCCCGGATCGCCTGGAGCTGCTCGTCTCGGACGCCCACGGCATCACCGAGCGCCGGGTAGACGTCGGCGAGGCGGAGCTGCGGGACACGGTCGCGCGCTTTCGCGAGCTGCTCGTGCTGCGGACCACGCGCCAGTATCTGATTCCCGCCCGGACGCTCTACGACTGGCTGATCCGACCCGTGGCGGATCTCCTCGAGAACGGGCACGTCACGACGATCGTGTTCGTGCCGGACGGTGTCCTGCGGACGATTCCGATCGCCGCGCTGCACGACGGCGAGCACTTCCTGATCGAGCGCTACGCGGTCGCGACGACGCCGGGCATCGAGCTCACGGATCCGAGGCCGCTCGGCAGCGGACATCTCGCGGTGCTGCTCGGCGGTCTCTCGGTGGCGCGCGAGGGCTTCGCGCCGCTGCCGAACGTGGCGACCGAGCTGACGCGCATCCAGGCGCTCGTGGGTGGCGAGCTGCTGCTCGACGATTCGTTCCGGAGTGAGGCCGTGTCGGAGGAGATCTCGCAGCGCGACTTCGATCTCGTCCACCTCGCGACGCACGCGAAGTTCGACTCGCAGTCGTCGTCGGGATTCCTCGAGACCTTCGACGGCCGCCTCGCGCTCGACCAGCTCGCCGAGTCGCTCGCCGGCAAGCGCTTCCGCGAGAAGCCGCTCGAGCTGCTCGTGCTCTCCGCCTGCGAGACGGCGCGAGGCGACGAGCGCGCTGCGCTCGGACTCTCGGGCATCGCCATCAAGGCGGGCGCTCGCAGCGCGATCGGCAGCCTGTGGATGGTGAACGACCAGGCGACGGCCGACCTGCTGGTCGCCTTCTACGCGGCCCTGCGTCAGCCCGGGACGAGCCGCGCCGAGGCGCTGCGAAGCGCTCAGCTCGGACTGCTGCGGCAGCGCGAATACGAGCACCCCGCCTACTGGAGCGGATTCCTGCTGCTCAACAGCTGGCTCTGAGCGACACCGACCTACGCCGGCGCCGCTCCAGCACGACCAGGCAGAGGACGCCCGATGCCAGCAGCGTCGTGGCTCCCGGCTCGGGCAGGCAGACGAGCCCCCCGTTGGTCGGATCGAAGTCGTTGTCCTCCTGCGCCATGCTGCAGAACTTCCCGCCGGTGCACTGCTGATTGGAGAGACATGGGCCGCCGACGGCGCTCCCGTCTGGTGTCACGCACGTGCCGAGGAACGGGCCGTTCGGGACGTTCACGCAGTTGTCGCACGGATCGAAGAAGCCGTCGCCGTCGGTGTCCGGGGGCGGAGACGCGAGGCTCTTGTTGATGAAGAAGAGCGCCTGTCCGCTCCCCGTCGTTCCCGTGGCGAGCGAGTCCATCTGCCAGGTGCAGCAGTCGAAGCCGACGTAGGAGGGGCTCCCGACATAGGCGTAGTGGTAGGGAAGGCTGTAGATGTTGTCGGGAGTGATATCGGCGGGATTGATGCTGCAGGTCCCGAGCCGAGCGTGAGAAGTGGGCTGAAAAGTCTCGAGGGTGAAGTCGTGGTTCGCGTCGTAGATCCAGCGGAAGTTGGCGGCGTCCGTGCAGAAGGGGACGCGATCGAACGGGAGATTTCCGTCGACCGTCCCGCCGGCCGGATTCACGACCGTCTGCGCCGTCCCCGTGACGGGCTTGGTCTCGCCCTGGATCTGGAGATTGAAGTGCGCTGGGGACCCGCCCGAGCCGAAGTTCGTGGCGGTGACCTGCACTCGGCACTCAGGAGTCGGATCGCCGGTGATGTTCGCGTCGCGAGGAGCCGGCATGCATTGCCAGACGGGGGCGACCCAGTTCACCGCGCCCGGCGCCGAGGGGGAGGCCCACGGTTGGGCCTCCGCGCTACCAACGAAGCAATTATCAGGACTCCCGAACAGGGGACACTGATCGACCTGGATCTGGAGCGTCATGTTCGAGTGGCCCGCGTCCGGCGTCGCGATCACCCGCAGCTGTGGCCGATCCGGAGCCGTCAGCATGTTGAGATTGACCGTGAAGGTCGGACTCGCCGTGCTGAGCGGGATGTTCGTCGACGAGAACGGGATGGCCTGCGCCTGCGCTCTCGCTGCCTCCGGGTGGATCGCCAGCGCTAACAGGCCGAACCCGATCGCTCCCATGCGAGTCCGAAGTCTCAGGCTGTCCATGGCTCCCTCTCCATTTCGCATTCGCCGCACCCCTTCGCAGCCGCGTACCGGCGCCGCTGCGAAACCCACGCTAACACCGGCGCAGCCCCCTATACGTGAACCATTTCACACCGGTTCCCATTTTTCTCGAGCGGGCGAGCGCCGCTCAGACCACCGCGCTCGCGGTACCGGCCAGGACTCGCGTGCCGTCCTGCTTGTCGACCCATACCTCGCAGTGGACGCGCGTGCGCGCTCCCTCACGCGTCTCCTCCTTGACCTTCGCGCGCGCGGTCACGCTCTCGTCGACCCACAGCACGTTCACGAGCTTCACGTCCATGCGGCCGCCTTCGAGCCAGCCCATGCCGAAGTGGTCGTGCATCACCTGCGACACGAAGCAGGTCGTCATCATGCCCTGCACGACCACGTTCGGGAAGCCGAGCTTCTCCGCCTGCTCCTTGTCCGTGTGATAGGTCCGACCCGGTCCCGAGAACATCCAGCAGCGGCGCAGGTCGACCGTCTTGTGGACGGCCGGCAGCTCGGGGCCCGTCGCGGTCGGGAACTCCGGCGCCGGCGCCTTCGCGCGCGCGGTGCCGCGGTCGACGACGAACCCACCGCCGGCCTCCGTCTTCCGCGGCAGGAAGCTCTGGTGCGTGCGCCCGCGCACGAGCAGGCGCCCGTCGGCGGCGTCGCAGAGGTCCGTCTCGTTCACGACCCAGTTGCGGCCGCGGTGGTCGTAGCGCTCGACGATCGTGGAGCGCGAGCGCACGCGGCTGCCGATGCGGATCGGCGCGAAGCTCCACCACTCCTGGCGCCCGTGCAGGTTCCCGAAGAGGTTCTTCAGGTACCACTCGAGCACGTGCTTGTAGCACTCGGAGTGGTGCAGCAGCGGCGGCGCGAGCTGCTTCCAGTCGGGGTGGTGATCGTCGAGCGCATCCGCGTAGAAGGTGACGACCTCGGGCGTGACGTCGTAGGTGTTGCTGCCGCAGTGGCGGCCGACGTGGGCGGGCTCGCCTCGCAGGTTCACGCGCACCTCCGGTCTGCTATCCACCGCCCGCGTGTCGACTCCGCGGCCCGGCGCATCGCCCGTCCACAACGTCGCCGCCTGGACCGATCGGCGCGCCGGCGCGGGTGGCGACCGCCTCGCGGTCGCGGACGCCGAGCGTAGCCTCGATCGCGCGGCCTTCCATGCGCGCAGCGTGCGCTGCGCGGGCGCCCTGGCTGGCGCCGGAGTTCGCCGGGGCGATCGGGTCGCGCTGCTGCTCGGGAACCGCAGCGCCTATCTCGAGCTGGTCTTCGCCGCGGCGCGCCTCGGCGCGATCGCCGTGCCGATCAACGCGCGCTTCACCGCGCCCGAGGTGCGGCGCGTGCTCGACGACTGCACGCCGCGCCTGCTGGTCCACGAGGCTTCACTCTCAGGTGTCGCCGAGGCGGCGGTCGCCGGCGCGGCGGCGCCGGCGCAGCGCTGGGAGTGCCCGACCGACTACGAAGCCCGCCTCGCCGCCGCGGAGCCGCGCATGGCGATCGAGCCGGTGACACCGGACGACGCCATGCTGCTCATGTATACGTCCGGCACGACGGGCTCGCCGAAGGGCGCCCTGCTCCCGCACCGGAAGACCCTCTACAACTCGCTCAACGCGCAGCTCTTCTTCGAGCTGACCGCGCAGGACCGCGTGCTCGTGATCCTGCCACTCTTCCACTCCTTCGGGCTCTGCATCCTGTCGCTGCCGGCGCTCTACGCGGGCGCCTCGCTCGCGCTCGAGCCTCGCTTCGACCCGGCGCGCACGTGGCGGCGCGTCGCCGAGCAGCGGATCACCTTCTTCGGCGCCGTGCCGACACAGCTCACGCAGCTCCACGACGACCTCGCGCGATCGAGCGCGCGACCGGATCTCTCGTCGCTGCGCTTCGTCTTCGGCGCGGGCGCGGCCGTTCCGGCCGAGCAGATCCGCGCCATCGAGCGACAGGGGATCGGGCTCAAGCAGGGCTTCGGCCAGACGGAGACCTCCATCCTCTGCTGCCTCGAGGCGCGCGACGCGGTGCGCAAGGCCGGCAGCGTCGGTCGGCCGGTCTTCCACGCGGAGCTGCGCGTGGTGAAGCTCGAGGATCTCGACGGCGACCCCTCACGCTGGCGCGACACGGCAGACGGCGAGACCGGCGAGATCGTCGTGCGCGGGCCGATCGCGATGCTCGGCTACTGGAACCAGCCGGAAGCCACGGCGGAGACCTTGCGCGGCGAGTGGCTCCGCACGGGCGACCTCGCGACCCGCGACGACGAAGGCTTCCTCACGCTCGTCGGGCGCGCGCGCGACATGTACATCTCGGGCGGCGAGAACGTCTACCCGGCCGAGATCGAGGCGGTGCTGGCGCAGCATCCGTCGGTGTGCGAGGCCGCGGTGGTGGGGGTGCCCGACGCGCGCTGGGGCGAGAGCGGCCGCGCCTACGTGGTTCTGCGCGACGGTGCCGCGCTCGAGGCCGAGGCGCTGCGCGCGTTCGCGGCGCAGCGGCTCGCGAGCTTCAAGCTGCCGCGCGAGATCGTGGCGGTGGCGTCGCTGCCGCGCACGGAGACGGGGAAGGTCCAGAAGCACCGGCTGGGCGAGTCGACCGCCTGACCGACGCGAGGCGCCGACGTCGATGACGCGGCGAAGGAAGGGCCGATGGAGCGCACTCGCATCCTGATCCTCGGTGCGGCAGGTCGCGACTTCCACGACTTCAACGTCGTCCATCGCGACGACCCGTCGGTCGAGGTGGTCGCATTCACGGCCACGCAGATTCCGGGCATCAGCGGGCGCCGCTATCCGCCTGAGCTCGCGGGACCGCTCTATCCGCACGGCATTCCGATCGAGCCGGAGGAGGAGCTCGAGGCGCTCTGCCGGCGCGAGCGCGTCGCGCGCGTCGTCTTCGCCTACAGCGACTGCTCGCACGCCGAGGTGATGCATGCGGCGTCGCGCGCGCTCGCCTGCGGCGCCGACTTCGAGCTGCTCGGCCCGGCGCGCACGCAGCTTCGCTCGCGGCGCCCGGTGATCGCAGTCTCGGCAGTTCGGACGGGCTGCGGCAAGTCGCAGACCGCGCGCTGGATCGTTCGGCGTCTCGCGGAACGCAGCGTGCGCTGCGCGGCGATCCGGCATCCGATGCCCTACGGCGATCTGCTCCGCCAGCGCGTCCAGCGCTTCGCGTCGCGCGACGACCTCGCGCGCGCCGGCTGCACGCACGAGGAACGCGAGGAGTACGAGCCGTACCTCGAGGCGGGGGCCGTGGTGTTCGCCGGCGTGGACTACGCCGCGATCCTCGCGCGCGCGGAGTCCGAGGCCGACGCACTCGTCTGGGACGGCGGCAACAACGACTTCCCGTTCCTCGTGCCGGACCTGCACATCGCGCTCGTCGACGCGCTGCGACCCGATCAGCTCGACACGCACCATCCGGGCGAGAGCGTGGCGCGCATGGCCGACGTGATCGTCATCAACAAGGTCGACGCGGCGCGGGGCGAGGACGTCCAGCGCGCGCACGAGACCGCGCGGCGCCTGAATCCGCGCGCGCGCATCGTGCGCGCGGCCTCGCCGGTGGTGCTCGACGATCCGGCCGCGGTGCGCGGGCGGCGCGTGCTCGTGGTCGACGACGGCCCGACCTTGACCCACGGCGGCATGGCGTACGGCGCCGGCTACGTGGCGGCGGTCGCGGCGGGCGCCGCGGAGATCGTCGACCCGCGCGAGTCTGCCGCGCCCGAGATCCGCACCTGCCTCGAGCGCCATCCCCACATCGGCCGCGTGCTGCCCGCCGTCGGATACGACGCGGCCCAGCGCGACGCGCTCTGCCGCACGATCGCGGCGTCGCGCGCGGACGTCGTCGTCTCCGGCACGCCCTTCGATCTCGCCGCGCTGCCGGTCGGCAAACCGGTCGTGCGCGCGCGCTATGGCTTCGCGGAGGCATCCGAGCCCGGGCTCGGCGCGGGGATCGACGCGTTCCTGGCGGAGCGCGGACTGGTGTGAGCGACGCCGGGCTCGCGGTCGTCGCCCTCGGAGGCAATGCGCTGTGGCGGCGCGGCGAGCCTCTCGACGTCGCGCGTCAGCGCGAGCGCCTGCGCACGGCGGGGCGGGCGCTCGCCGCGATCGCGGCGACCCGACCGCTCGTGGTGACGCACGGCAACGGACCGCAGGTGGGACTCCTCGCGCTGCAATCCGAGGCCTGCCGCGAGCTTCCGCCCACTCCTCTCGACATCCTCGGCGCAGAGAGCGAAGGCATGATCGGCTACCTCGTCGAGCAGGAGCTCGCGAACGCGCTGCCCGGGCGCGATGTCGCGACCTTGTTGACGCAGGTGGAGGTCGACCCGGACGACCCGGCCTTCCGCACGCCGAGCAAGCCGATCGGTCCGCTCTACGAAGAGACGCGGGCGCGCGAGCTCGCCGCATCGCGCGGCTTCGCCATCGCGCGCGACGGCGACGGGTTCCGCCGCGTGGTGCCCTCGCCCGCGCCCCGGCGTGTCCTGGAGCTGCGCGCGATCGCGCTGCTCGTCGAGCACGGCGTGATCGTGGTGTGCAGCGGCGGCGGAGGCATCCCGGTCGTGCCCACGCCGCTCGGCGTGCGCGGCGTGGAAGCGGTCGTCGACAAGGACCGGTCGGCGGCGCTGCTGGCGAGCGCGCTCGGCGCGACGCACCTGCTCCTGCTGACCGACGTGCCGGCCGTCTACGCGGACTGGCCTGCACGGACGCGCCCGCTGCGCGATGTCGCCCCGATCGACGTCGATCCGGCGGCGTTCGAAGCCGGATCGATGCGGCCGAAGCTCGAGGCCGCCTGCGCCTTCGCGCTCGCGAGCGGCGGCGTTGCGCACATCGGGGCCCTCGAGGATGCCGCGCTCCTGATCGAGGATCGCGCGGGCACGGCGGTGCATGCCGGGACGTCCGCGGCTCCCGACGTCGACCCTACCGGGTCCCGCTAGACCCGCAGCATCAGCGCCAGGATCTGCTCCGCCTTCGCCAGGTCCGGCTTCTCGCCCGAGATCATGTCGGCGTAGACGAACGACTCGACGATCCGGACGAGCGCGAAGGCCATCGTGTGCGCATCGACCGGCAGCTCGAGTTCTCCCCTCGCGACCTCCTCTTCGAGCAGCGCCTCGACCAGCGCGATGCTGCGTCCCTGCGCCGGCCCCTCCTTCGACGCGACGATGCGGAGCGCCTTCTGCGGGTCGCGCGCCAGGAAGGCCTGATAGGGCTTCGAGGCGACGATGTACCGCATGCCGCGCACGAGCGTATCGAGCACGCGCTCGGCGCCGCGGCCGCGCGCCTCGCGCAGCGTACGCCGGTGGGTGTCCTCGACGATCCCCGCGATCACCTCTCCCACGAGCTGCTCGGCGTTTCCGACCCGGCGGTAGACGGTCGCGCGCGGGATGCCGAGCTCGGCCCCGAGCTGCTCGGGGCTGATGCGCTTCCCGGCCAGGAAGCGCCGGCGCGCCAGCGCGAGCAGGTCGGGATCGCCGGGAGCGGGTGCCGGCGCCTCGGGCGCCCGCTCGCGCCGGACCGGGGATCGGCGAGCCATGAAATCTCCTGTTGACAGGGTGAGACGTTTCTGTCAAACGTCTCATTGTGAGACACTTCAATCAATCGTCTCACAGCCATCCAGGAGGGGCAACCATGGAGCGGACCGATCATCGCGAAGCGCAGCCGGAGGCGAAGGGCATCTCGCGGCGCGGACTCCTCGTGGGCGCGGCGTCGGCCGGCGCGCTCGCCGCCCCGCTCTTGCGGGCCAGCGCCGCGGCCGCCGACGGGAGCCCGCTCTCGCTCTCCGGCGGGCTGCTCCAAACGGAACGCGGCGGCGTGGTGTCGGGCGGCTATGCGCCGGGCTTCAAGCGCGTGCGTGACGAGTTCGTGCGCAACTTCGCCGAGCGCGGAGAAGTCGGCGCATCGGTCTGCGTGATGCTCGGCGGGATCCCGGTCGTCGATCTCTGGGGCGGCACGGCGGACCCGAGCACCGGCTCGCCCTGGCAGCGCGACACCCTGGTGCACGTGTGGTCGTGCACGAAGGCCGTCACCTCGCTGTGCGCGCACCTGCTTGCGTCGCGAGGTCAGCTCGACCTCGACGCGCCGGTCGTGCAGTACTGGCCCGAGTTCGGCCAGAACGGCAAGCAGAACACGACGGTCGAGATGCTGATGAGCCACAAGGCCGGCGTCCCGGCGATCCGCGAGCCGCTTCCTATGGGCGCGCTCTACGACTGGGACTTCATGGTGGACGCGCTCGCCGCCGAGGCGCCCTTCTGGGAGCCGGGCACCCGACACGGCTACCACGCGCTGACCTACGGCTTCCTCGTGGGCGAAGTGATCCGGCGCGTCTCGGGCAAGCCGCTCGGCGACTTCGTGCGCGACGAGATCACCGGGCCGCTCGGACTCGATCTCTGGATGGGGCTCCCCGCCAGCGAGGACGCCCGCGTGGCGCCGTCGATTCCGGCCGATCCGCCGACGCCGCCCTTCCCGAACTGGCTGCTGCTCGCGCTCACGGATCCGACTTCGATCCCCGCGCTGATCTTCTTCAACAACGGCGGCTACCTCACGCCCGGCGAGGCCGACACGCGCGCGGCGCGCGAGGCGGTGATGGGCGCGGTCGGCGCGATCACCAACGGGAGGGCTCTTGCGAAGATGTACGCCGAGATCATCCGCCCGCGGCTGCCGTTCCGGCCGGCGCTGCTCGACGACGCGAGCCTGGTGCGCATGTCGCGCGCGATCTCGTGCGGCTTCGACATGTTCGGGCAGATTCCGTCGCGCTTCGCCTGCGGCTACACGAAGACGATGAACAACCGCCGAGGCACGCCCGGCAATCTGGACTCGCAGGTCCTGTCCGAGGACGCTTTCGGGCACCCGGGCTTCGGCGGCTCGCTCGGCTTCTGCGATCCGCGCATCGGGCTCTCGTTTGGCTACACGATGAATCGGCAGGGACCCGGCACGATGCTGAACCCGCGCGGCCAGAGCCTCGTCGACGCGACCTACCAGTCGCTCGGCTACGCCGAGAAGGGAGGCAGCTTCGCGCACGCGTGAGCGTGCGCCTGGAGCACGGGCTGCCAGAGCTCGATCAAGGTGCGGATGTGCGTGCGGACGTCGGCGCGCCGCGCGAGCTCGAAGCCCTGCTGGCGCATCTCCTCCGGAAACGGCCGTCGCAGGATCTGCGCGACTTCCTCGAGCGAGTCGTAGAGGAAGCCGGCGGGACCGACGTAGTCCTCGAGGTCCGGCCGCAGGTTTCGCATGCACACTCCGACGCCGGAGGCCTGCGCCTCCGCGATCGCGATGGGCCAGCCCGTCGTGCCGAGCTTCGGACACGCGGTGTACACCAGCCAGCGATGCCGCTTGTACACGGCGGGCATGCGGTCCGGCTGCACGGTCCGGCGGATCCGCACGGGCCGCCCCGCGACGCGGTTGCGCTCCGCGATCGCGTCCTCGTCGTAGCCGATGGGATAGAGATCGAAGTCGAGCTCCGGGACGCGCGCGGCGAGGTCGATGTAGTCGCCGAAGCTCTTCTTCGGCAGCGCCGCGCCGCAGTTCATCACGCCGTCTCCGTTCGCGTTGCGGTCGAGGAAGCGCCCCACGTCGACGCAGGGGAAGCACTCGTGGATCCGGTCGGGCGCCAGGCCGGCGCGCTCGAGCGATGCGCGCGCGAACGGAAGCGCCAGCACGCCGAGGCAGAGCGGATCGCACAGCAGCGGCGCGATCGAGGAGAGTCGCGCGTGGCGCTCCGCTTCGGATCCACCGAGCACGTCGAAGGAGTGCGCGCGCAGGGTGAAGGGAACGCCGAGCGCCTTCGCGGTCTTCGCGACGCGGGGCGCCGTTGTGAGCCAGTGGCCGTGGATCACGTCCGGGCCGAAGTCGCGCACGGCCTCGATCAGGCGATCGTCGTCGCCGACACGCCGGTAGCGGTGCGGCCTCCGGTACGGATGGCCGGGCCGCTTTCGCGTGAACACCAGCACGTCGTAGCGCTCGGCGAGCACGCGGATCTCCGAGCGCATGTACGTCTCGGAGAGCTGTGGGTAGCGGTCGATCAGAACGGCGACGCGCGGCCGACGCACCGCCGTGAATGATACGCCCGCAGCTCCGCCGATCCTCGATTCGTTTTCGCGCCGAGGGAGCCGCCTTACGACACTGTCACCTTCGATCGAGGTCGCGAATGCGCGTGGTAGCGGTGGTTGGACTCGAACCAACGACCTACGGCTTATGAAGCCGCCGCTCTAACCGACTGAGCTACACCGCCCCGACGCCAGGCCGCCGCGCCAAGCGAGGCTCGCCAGGCGGCGCCGAACCGTAGCGCGAGCGCCCCTCCCGGATCAGTGCCCGCGGATCAGAGCTGGCCGGCGGTCTTCGGCCCGCGGCCGCCCGCCGGCGTCGGACCCGAGGGCGGCGGCGCCGGAGGCTGGTTCGGCGGCGGCACGGGGACGGACTCGTCCTGGCCTTTCTGCGCGGGAGCCTGCGTCTCCTTGGCCACCGGCGCGGCCGTCTTTCCGTACACGGTCCGCTCGAGCGCATCGACCCGGTCGAGCAGATCGCGCAGCGGCGCCGCGTTGCGCGCGCGCTCGCCGACCGCCGCCTTGGCCTGCGTCTCCCCGAGCACGTAGTAGGCGATCTTGTCCGCCACGTCGTCGAGCTTCGGGATGATCTCGCCGATCGCGCCCGACTGCACGAACAGCGTGCGCGCCGCGGCCGCGTCCTGGGACTTCACGGGCGCGCACTGGAGGTCGAGACTGGCGCCGTCTCCAAACTGCGTGAACGACCCGAACACGACGTAATCGACCGAGAGCGAGCCGCCGCGCTCGACGGCCTGCTCGAGGCGCGTCGTCGCCGCCTTGGCATCCTCGTCGCGCATCACGCGCATCCCGCCGATCTGCTCGAGCCGCGCGGCGAGCATGTCGGCCAGGCCGTCGGAGAGATAGGCCGGGTCGGAGGCGGCGCTGTGCACCACCAGCGGCAGGATTGCGATGCGCGGGACGGCGCCGGCCCACGCAGGAGCGAGCGCGGCCGCGCACGCGACGAGCGCGCATAGCCGACGTCTCATGGCCGCCCTCTCCTCGGTGGGTACGAAAGCGGCGAGATTGCTACCCGACGCGCTGGTGGGGGTCAAGCGGGCGCTGCGGCGCGCGCGCGTCGATCGGCCAGAAGACGCTGAAGCACGTGCCCTCGCCTTCGCGCGAGCGCACCTCGATCG
>Ga0335082_10002593_pt1 | contig 19513 bp, 18 predicted proteins | sample Lox_Sample_41_FD_206718 | JGI IMG/M metagenome (GOLD analysis project Ga0335082, IMG submission 206718) | Soil microbial communities from Loxahatchee National Wildlife Refuge, Florida, United States - Lox_Sample_4.1 | ecosystem: Environmental > Terrestrial > Soil > Wetlands | place: USA...
GATCTTCAACGAGTGAGGGGCGTGTTGGAGCCGCTCTCAGAGGTTGCTGCATTCTTTCTCCTGTCCGGGAGCTCAAATTCTCTCTGCATACCATACAGGAGTAACATGGCGATGATATTACCGCCGTGTAAATTCTTTGTAACGATGGAGAGGGTATGCGTCGGCACAGGTCTTGACGATATGTTACGGTCGGTCACGAGAAGAAGAGATGAAGGGGAATGCCCCTCTGGCACCCGGAAACTGAAAGGGGATGGGAGGGTGAAAATCCACGTTGTTCTTTGGAGCCGGATGACGCGAGTCCGCTTTTGCAACAGACGCAGGGTCTTTCCACACGGGAAAAAATCAGAGAAGCTGGCGGTCCGAATGCGGAAAACCGTTGTGAGCCGCCGGCCTGTCCGTGGGTTCCCCAGCGGAATCTCCGGCGCCTTCCCCCTCGAGAATGTCCCGGATCAGCTCATCCTTTTTCCTGTTTCTCGTCTTGATCCCTCTTTCCCGGGCGATGAGCTTCAATTCGTCCAGCTGCACGATTTTTCCTCCTTCCCCGGCGGGAGACTGCCCATGCTGCCGCTAACCTCGCATGCAGTCCGTACGCCACAGGCACTCAGTCTGGTCACAGGGCCTGGCCGCCAGCAGGCCAAAGCAGTCGCTGTTCCCTTCCTCCCGCTGGATGGCCCGTATCAGTTCCCCCTTGGTCATTTTGCCGGACTTGATCCCCCGTTCACTGGCAATGGTTCTGATTTCTTCCACACGCATCTGATGGTCTCCTTTCAACGTAATCGATGCCGGACATGCCGGAACCGGGCAGGAATACACAGGGATGAAACACGAAAAGCCGGGTAGACAAGGCCACTGAGATTCCCCACCGCAAACCCGCAAGAGTGGATCTCCATGTCAGGTTTCCTGCGGCCCATTAATGTACTATATACGATCAAGCGCCCAGGGCGTTGACATCGCCACCGCCCTCCCCTGACGGCACCCCCGTCCCGCTTCCTGCCTGGCGGCCACAGAAGGCGAGGAGGCTTCTGACCATTTCGCCGTCCACGGTCGGATCGACGTGGGGAATCTTGCTCTGGCCGCCGAGTTTTCCCCGCACTTCCTTGGACCAGCGGTAGATCGTCTCTTCCGTCACCACGATGGCGAGGGGCTCGTTGATCCTCCCCTGGCCGCGAAAGGTGGCATAGTCGGCGTTCAGCACCTGGAGCTTCCGATCGAGCCGTTGTGCCAGCTGCCGTTCGCCGATGGCGCTTCTCCCGTCCATGGCGAGGACCCAGAGGTGTCGCCTTCCGGGAATGTCCGGACCGATGATGAACTCCCGTACGTTGATTCCCGGCAGCCGGTTCAGTCCGGCGACCGCCTCTTCCACCTCTCCCTGGGTGACTTTCTCCTCGAAGCGGTCGAGAAATTTGTCGCGTCCGGTGAATTCGATCATGAGGGGGTCGAGGGAGACGAAGCGGATGGTGTCGCCGATATGGTAGCGCCACAACCCGGCGCAGGTGGTGAGGATAACGGCATACCGCTCCCCGGCCCGCACCTCTTCCAGCGGAATGGCGGCAGCATCCGGGCGGGGAACCCCCCGCTCGTCCAGCTCACTGCACGAGACGAACTCGAAGAAGACCCCGTACCAGGGGGTGAGGCGCATCCGGTCTTCACCCGGAATCTGGAACGCCATAAACGCCTCCGAAGAGGGGAGAAGCTCCAGGAAGCGGGGGGCGGAATGGCCGAAGAGGGTGGTAAACTCCCGCTGGTAGGGTTTCATGCTGGTGCCGCCGTGGATAATCAGCTCCAGGTGGGGGAGACATTCCGGGAGTGGCCGGCCGGCAAGCTCTTCACAGCGTTTCAGGAGCAGCAGGATCCAGGGAGGAACGCCGGAAATGGCGTGGATCTCCGGGTCGGCGAGGAGGAGGCGGGCGAGGCGCTCCAGCTTCTCCTCCCATGGCAGGGCGGATACGGCGGGGTCAGGAAGGATGAACGACCGGAGATACGCCGGCGGGTGGCGCAGAGTAATGGCGCTCATGTCACCGCTCATCACGCCGTTTCCCAGGTCGGTGAGGTCGGTGTTTCCTGCCATGTAGAGGAGTTTTCCCCGGGGAAGGCGGCTGTCGCGGTGCGCTGACAGGTAGCAGGCGGCGAGATCGAGGGCAGCCCGTTTGTTGGCGGCGAACATCTCCTTGCTGAAGGGGATAAGCTTGGTCGGTGCGGTGATGCCGGAGGTTGTACCGGAGGTCTCGCAGAAGAAAGGAATCTTTCCCGGCCAGGTGACGCCTTCCAGGCTCATGCTCGGCCCCCCGTGGGACTGGCGGTACTCGGCGCCGAAGTAGTCGCGCCAGAAATCCGCGTAGGTCCTGATGGGCACCCGCTGCCGGTAGCTCTGGTAGAGCCGGTCGAACGGCTTCCCTGTGAGTTCGGAAAGTCCGTGGTCCCTGCCGAAGCGAGTGGTACATCCACTGGCAATGAGCCGGTGGAGGATGGCACTCTGGACGGCTATGGGATCGCGCCGGGCAAAATCCCGGGCCCGGTAGGCGGCCCAGGCATGCAGCAGCAGTTCGAAGCCGGAAGCTCTCAGGTCGGTAAACGACGAACGCATGGGAATCATACCGCCGCGAACAGGCGAGGTGCCTGGAGCTTGTCGTACCACGCCTCGATGAGAGGGTTGTAGCAGTGGTGGTGGAAGATGAGGGAGGCATGTGCCACCGCGTCACCGTCCGTACGGGAGCTGACGGTCTTTACCTTGCCGCGGGGGAGGAGGCGCAGCCGGGCGTCCGGGTCCCGCAGTATGCCCAGGGTAGGTGAGGCGGGGACCAGGATGTCCTCTTCCGCTTCCGCCAGGAGCACCAGGGCCGGGCCGCCGAAGAGAGGTTCGCTGTCACCGGGAGGGGCGAACTCCCGAAGGGCCAGCACTCTCTGATAGCCGCCGTCTGCAGGGGTCTTTTCCACCACCTCCATGATCTGCCGCCGGATGGAGAGGTGCCTGCGGGTAAGGGTCCGGTTCACCGCACCGGCCTCGAAGAGGGCGGTGAAACAGCGTCGGGCCCGTTCGATGGAGCGGCATACGTCCTCGGCATTTGTCCCATCCGTCCTCAGTATCCGCTTCAGGTTGCTCTCCAGCATCCGCACGCCGCTCCCCTTTGCCCGCTCAGGCCTCACCAGATCGGCAGTGCAGAAGACCGGACTCGCCATCACGATTCCCTTGATCCTCAGGAACGGATCGTTGGCCGGGGAACGGAGGAATTCCTTCACCAGCCCACACCCGAAGCTGACGCCGAACAGGACCGGTTTCTTGCCGCGCCGGTTGATGTCTTCGATCAGGTCGGCGAGCTGGGCGCAGAACATCTCCAGGGAAAAGCCGTGGCGGGCATAGTTGAGGTAGTAGATGCTGCCGTTGCTCTTGAGGAGGGGGCGCTGAAACTCCACCGCCTCGGTGGCATCGGGAACGAAGCCGCCGATGACGATGGTGGGGATGGTCCCCATTCCCTTTTCCTTGAAAACCTGGTTGCGCACCGCATGAAGGCTGGCGATCCGGTCCCTCAGGCCGAATTCCCTGCTCCTGGTCTGGGGGGTATACGGCTTGATCGCCATCTGGCGCATGAGGCTGGTGGCGCCGGCGGCCATGGAAACGACGGCGGGGTGGCTGCTGAACGGCTTCTGCAAGAGGGGAATGACCGGTGTCTCTTTCATGACGCTTCCTCCTGTTTTCTCCGGTTATCTCATACGCGGGTTACGGCTTCATTGCGGAGAGGCAAAATGTCTGTAAAAATCGCACAACCCGCCGGTCATTCTTCCAGGATGGCCGCCAGGTACTCGCCATAGTAGGCCCGGTTTGCTGCACGGTAGGAATCGCGCAGATCCCGGAATTTGGCGATCTGTTCATCCATCTTGGAAAAATCGAGAAGGTGTATCCTGAGAAAAGGAATTTTCATGGTAGCCTCCACGACTACTGCACGGTGTGCTTTTCGGCATGGGCCAGCAGGAAGATGCCGGTCATCTTGAAAAGCATGGTGGTGGTCGGGTTCAGCTCCAGGAGCCGGATATCGGCACTCTTTTCCTCTCTGATGGTCTTGAGGCAGCGGAGCAGCAGCGCAATCCCCATGGAGTTGATCCGGCCGGTCTTGCTGAAATCGAATTTGACGACCGGGTGCCGGACCTTACGGGGAAGTTCCTTCAGGCACGTTTCAGCCCGGGCATCGATATTGCCATGGAATGCGAAGTAGTCATGGCCGGCACAACTGTCGGACACGATGCGGAATGACGGTTCCATTCTGGACTCCTTATCTGGTGTCGGGCCGCGGGAATCGGACATCGGGATTCGCAGTGGCCCCGGCGGATTGCGCTGCGCGCAACTCAGTGGGTTGAAATGTGAAAACCCCGGGGCGCCTCGGGATCGAGCGGCAGAGTGGCCCGCACATGCCCGCCGACGACCGTCTGCCGGCCGGGGGTGATGCTGACGTGAAAATGGTCGAGAAAGCGCCAGATGATGAAGAGGCCCCGCCCTCCCGTGTCTTCCCGCAACAGGTCGCCGGACTGATTCATTGCCAGGTAGTCCAGGACGAGATCGGGCGAGAGGCTCCCCCAGCCGTCGGCAACCTCCATGGCGAGAGTCTCGCCGTCATAGCCGAAACGGAAGACAATCCACTCTCCGGGGAGAAGGGCCCGTTCTTCCCCCTTGTGGAAGAGCTTGCTGCCGTCGGCACCTGCCGGAGCCCCGTACAGGGCGTTTTCCAGCATCTCGTCGGCAAGGAGCGCCACCCGCTGCCGCAACTGGTCGCTTTCGGGAGAATCCGCCGGAATGGCGGCTTCCACGAGGGCTATCAGTTCCTCTTTCTGGGCAGATGAGGCGACGGCGAATTCCCGGATGGGGGTGCCGGGGCTCACGTAGTCGGCGATTTCCCACGGACGCCCCGCCACCAGATTCTGGACCGCCGAGAGGAAGAGGGTGCGCGGTTCCTCTCCATCGCCGGAGCCGGCTACCGGATTGATCGCCAGGTGCCGTACCTGGTCGGCGGCTAGGGCTTGCAGGTCCGGAAATGGGTCGGTGTCCGACGTGAGGAGCAATATTTCGGCTGAGGGGAAAGTGTTCCGGATGGTCTGCACCAGGTCGGGCCGTTCTTCCGCATAGAGTCTGCCGGTGAGGATCGCCAGGCTCGGTTCGATGCCGAGCCGCCTCAGGTTTTCGAGGGTGGCGGGGAGGCTGGCGCCGGCCACTGCCCGGATCACGTTGGGCAACCCGGTCAGCATCGGCGAAGAGAGGCCTTCGTCGATGGTGTTCTTGAAAAGTGCGAGGATGGTTCCGTGGGTGAACATCGTGGTCTCCTTGCTTCAGGTAGTCGGCTGGAAGGACGTAATCAGCAGGGTGACGTCGTCGTCAAAGGAGCGGGTTCCGGTAAAATGCGTGGTCGCTTCCATGACCCGTTGCTTCACCTGGGTGGGGGGGCGGTCCATTTCTCCCCGGAGAACGGCTTCCAGGCGGCCATAACCGAACTCTTCCCCGTTCAAGTCGCGGCATTCCACCACGCCGTCGGTATAGAGGAACAGGGTGTCGCCGGCCAGAAACGGCAGGGCGCATTCTTCGTACGAGCTGTTCTCCTCGAAGCCGAGTGGGTACCCGGCAACATCGGTTATCATGGTCACCTCGTCCGACTCCTTGCGGTACAGGTAGGGAAAGTTGTGGCCGGCATTGGCGAGGGTGATGCTCCCTCCCCGCTGATCGATGACTGCGACCTGGCAGGTCATCAGGAGTGTCTGACGGGCGGTGGCAAGAATGGCGTTGTTCATGGCGCGCAGGAGTCGGGACGGCGTGGTGACTCCTTGGGCGATCAGTGTATGGAGGCTTGCCTTGGCGGCGGTGGTGACCATGCCTGACTGGACGCCGTGGCCGCTTACGTCGGCCACCACCAGGACCAGCCTGCCATCGTCGAGGAACACGTAATCGTAGAAATCGCCGCCGATCTCCGACGAAGTTACAACCTCCGCGCTGACGGCCAGGGCGTCGAACCGGTATTCTGGGGGAGGGAGGAGGTCGTGCTGGATCTTGCTCGCCTTGTCCACCTCTTCCCTGATCCTGGCGCTCAGGCAGTGCAGGGTCGAGAGCAGGTGTGCCTGGCTCTCGGAGATTTTCATCATCAGATCGGAAACGGCAACGATACCGAGGCACAGTCCTCCGGAGACGACGGGAAAGGAATCGGTGCCGAGTGCGGGGTCCGCTTCCAGGAGAGTCGCTAGGGCGGCGTTGATGTCCCGTTCCGGCTCCATGACCACGTGGCTTTCATCCAGCAATTCCCGGATCGGCCTCTTGCCGTAGAGTTCCATGGCAAATTGCCGCCCCAGGCGCTGGAAAAAAAGGGTTTTCCGGTTGACGATTCCCAGGAATCTTCCCTCGTCGGCAATGGGGAGAGCGAGGAGGGACGGGTCCTTCTGGAAGATGTCGACGACCTCTCTGACCGTGGTTAAGGCATCGAACACCCGTACCGGCCGGGAGATATCTTCCAGCGTGGGAATGATGTGGTGGGACCGTGACATCGGCATACCCTCGTGGTGGTGTGAAGGTACTATACACGGCTTTTTTGAACATTCTGTTACAGGAGGGTAAAAGTTAGCCGGTGGGAGAACACTGATCCACTGTGCCGCCGGTCAGGGGGTCGGGGGGGGGATACAAGAAGAGGCGCCTTGCGGGCGCCTCTCGCGGGACGGTGGAGGTCCGTTGTCTTCTCAATCGTCGGGCAGGGTGTGCCGGATATCCTTCCCCTTGACCATGAAGATCACCATCTCCGCCACGTTGGTGGCGTGGTCGGCGATCCTTTCCAGGCACTTGGAGATGTAGTTGATCTTGATGGCCCGGGAGATGGTTTCGGGGTCCTCCATCATGAAGGTCAGGAGTTCCCGCTGGATCTGCTCGTTCAGGTCGTCCACGAACTGGTCGTCCCTGCAGACCTTGATTGCCAGGGCGTCGTCGCCCCGCACAAAGGCGTCCAGCGACTCCTTGACCATGATCGAAGCCCAGTTGGCCATCCGCGGGAGGTCGATATACGGCTTCAGGGGGGGCTCAAGGTTGAGTTCCTTGGCCCTGCGGGCAATGGCGGCGCACTGGTCCCCGATCCGCTCCAGGTCGGTCACGATCTTCAGGGCCAGGGTGATGAACCGCAGGTCGCGGGCCGCCGGCTGGCGGGTTGCAAGGACCTGCAGGCACTTCTCGTCGATCTCCACCTCCAGGTGGTTGATCTCGTGGTCGAAGGCGATGGTGCGGTCCGCCAGTTCCGAGTCCCGATCCACCAGAGACTTCATGGCGTTGGTGATCATCACCTCGACCTTGCCCCCCATCTCCAGGAGTTTTTCCCGGATCTGGCTCAGTTCCGTGTCGTATAGTCTGCTGAAGTGTTCTCTTTCCATGGAAACCCCGTGAATCGGGACTCGGGACTCGGGACTGGAACAACCCAAACCCGATTCCGTGCACCCTCTTTTTGTCTGCTCTGCCGTATTGCCTGTACCACTCCCCAGTCTCGGGTCCCGGAATCTACCCGAACCGCCCGGTTATGTAGTCCTCGGTCTGTTTCTTCTCCGGGGTAGTGAAAATCTTTCTCGTATCGCCGCACTCGATCAGGTCCCCCAGGTAGAAGAAGGCGGTGTAGTCGGAGACCCGGGCGGCCTGCTGCATGTTGTGGGTGACGATGATGATGGTGTACTTCTCTTTCAACTCCTCGATCAGTTCCTCGATCTTGAGGGTGGAGATCGGATCGAGGGCCGATGCGGGCTCGTCCATGAGGATCACCTCGGGCTTGACCGCGATGGTCCGGGCAATGCAGAGCCGCTGCTGCTGTCCGCCGGAAAGCTCCATGGAATTCGCCCGCAGCCGGTCCTTGACTTCGTCCCACAGCGCCACCCTCTTGAGCGACGATTCCACGATCTCGTCCGCTTCCCCCCTGTTGAACCGTCCGTTCAGTTTGTATCCCGCAACGACGTTATCATAAATCGACATGGCGGGGAAGGGATTCGGCTTCTGGAACACCATGCCGATCTGGCGCCGGACCGCCACCGGGTCAACCCCCCTCCCGTAGATGTCGGCGCCGTCCAGGGTTATGCTGCCGGCGACCCTGGCTCCGGGGGTGAGGTCGTGCATCCGGTTGATGGCGCGCAGCACCGTCGATTTGCCGCACCCGGAGGGGCCGATGATGGCAGTGACGCTGTTGGTGGGGAATGCCATCGCCACGTGCTTGACGGCATGGGTCTGGCCGAAGTGGACATTCAGATTGTCGATATGTACTTTGATTTCCATCTATAACCTCTTGGGGTCATGCAAGGCTCCTGGCTCCGGGCCTTGCCTGCAACGATGGTGCCGCGGCCCATGCCTACAGCCCGCTCTGCTTGCTCCTGCCGAAGTAGCGGGCCGTGAGGCTCAGGGTGAACATCACCGCAACGAGCACGAGTGCCCCGGCCCAGGCGAGACGATGCCAGTCTTCATAGGGGGAGATGGCAAAGGAAAAGATCTGCAGCGGCATGGCGGCAATCGGCTCCGTGAGCTTTTTGCCCCAGAACTGGTTTCCCAGGGCCGTGAACAGGAGGGGCGCCGTCTCTCCCGCGATCCGGGCAACGGCAAGGAGGATGCCGGTCATGACCCCCTTCATGGCGCTCCTGAGGGTCACCTTGAGGGTGGTGCGCCACAGGGGCACTCCGAGGGCGAGCGACGCCTCCCGCAGGGAAACCGGCACGAGTTTCAGTTGTTCTTCGGTGGTGCGGAGCACGATGGGAGCCATGATGAGGGAGAGGGCAAAGGCCCCGGCCAAGGCGGAAAAGCCCTTCAGCGGCACCACCAGGAGTGCGTAGGCGACCATTCCCGTAATGATGGAGGGTATACCGGAGAGGACGTCGGCAGCGAAGCGTATGGTGGTGGCAATCCTGCTTCCGCCATACTCGGCCAGGTAGACGGCACCGAAGATCCCGACCGGTATGCCGAGGATCGAGGCGAGGGCGATGAGGAGCGCGGAGCCGACCATCCCGTTGGCCATGCCGCCCCCCGCTTCGCCGGTCGGCTTCGGGATCTGGGTGAAGAAGTCGAGTGAAAGGGAACTCACCCCCATTCTGACGATATGGATGAAGATGAGGACCAGCGGAATGAGCACCGTCAGGGTGAACAACGCCATGAGCAGGGTCATACCGCCGTTTTTCACCTTGCGCCAGGTGAGAGGAATCATGGCACCGGCCTCCCTTTCTGGCGGCTGACGCTCCAGAGGAGGAGACGTGCCAGGATGTTGATGATCAGGGTGACCACGAGGAGAATGAGGCCGATTTCCATGAGGGCAGCGGTATGGATCTTGGAGGATGCCTCGGCGAACTCGTTGGCGATGACGCTCGGCATGGTGTAGGCGGGCGCCAGGAGCGACAGGGAAATCTGCGGGGTGTTGCCGATCACCATGGTCACCGCCATTGTTTCGCCGATGGCGCGACCGAGGCCTAGGATCACCGCGCCCATGATTCCCGATTTCCCATAGGGGAGGACGGCGATGCGGATCATTTCCCAGCGGGTTGCGCCGAGGGCATAGGCTGCCTCCTTCTGGCTCGCGGGGACGGTGAGCAGGACCTCCTTGGTGATGGAGGTGATGATGGGGACGATCATGATCATCAGGATGAAGACCGCGGCGAGCATGCTGACGCCGTAGGGGGCCCCCTGGAAGAAGGGGAGGAACCCCCCGTATTTGATGAGGAAAGGCTCCACGGAGCGCTGCAGCCAGGGGGCCATGATGAGCACCCCCCAGAGGCCATAGATGACACTGGGGATGGCGGCCAGGAGTTCCACGAGGGCGATGATGACTCCTCCCACTCTCTTCGGGACGATCTCGGTGATGAAGACGGCGGCGCCGATGGAGAGGGGGGTGGCCAGCAGCAGTGCCAGCATGGAGGATACCACCGATCCCCAGATGTAGGGGAGGGCGCCGAAGGATCCCTGAACGGCATCCCAGTCCCTCCCGGAGATGAAACTCCCGCCGAATTTCCTGATGGCCGGCAGGCTCTCAAGGGCCATTTCCACCACCATGAGGAGGAGGATCAGCAGAATGAAGAAGGCGAACAGGACGGTGATCCCCTTGAAGATGACATCTCCGGAGCGGCCTTTTTCGATCTTCCATCTGTGGATGTTTGTGTCAGAGGCCACTATCTGCTCCGCGGGTCGTTGCCATGTCCTGGTCTGCGAGTTTATGAGCATGAAACCTGTTCTCAACGTGATTGTAACGTGGTGCCGTCCAGAAAAAAGGCCCGGACAGGCGAGGGGGAAAAATAGCCGTGTCCAGGCATCGCAATGGAATGGTCACTATCAGTATTTGATTCCCTTGATGGTCTTTTCCACCATCTTGGCGACATTTTCCGGGAGCGGTGCGTACAGGAGGGCACTCGCCATCTTCTGCCCCTTATGCAGTTCCCAGGTGAGGAACTCCACCAGTTTCTTTCCCTTGACCTGGTCCTTCTGCTGCTCGTACACCAGGAGCCAGGTGAATCCGACGATGGGGTAGGCATCGGCGCCCGGCTGGTTCACGAGGGAGACCCGGTAGTCGGTCGGCATGTGCTTGGCGGCACCCGCCGCCGCGGCGGTGGTGGACTTGATGGAAGGCTCGACCCAGTGGCCGCTCTTGTTCTGCAGGGTGGCGTAGGGGAGCTTGTTCTCGAAGGCATAGGCGAGTTCCACGTAGCCGATGGTGTACTTCGTCGTCTTCACCTGGCCGGCCACACCTTCGTTCCCCTTGCCGCCGAGCCCCACCGGCCATTTGACCGACGTCCCCTTGCCGACTTTCTGCGCCCATTCACTGCTCACGCCGGAGAGGAAATCGGTGAAAATGTTCGTGGTGCCGCTGCCGTCGGAGCGGTGGACGACGATGATCGGCTGGTCGGGAAGATGAACTCCCGGGTTGTCGTCGGCGATACGGGGGTCGTTCCACTTGGTGATCTTCCCGAGATAGATGTCGGCCACGTCCGAGACCTTCAGCTTCAGTCCCTTCTCAACACCGGGAATATTGTAGGTCACGACCACGGCCCCCATCACGGTCGGGATGTGGATGAGCTTTCCTGGGGCAGATTTCAGTTGCTCATCGGAGAGGAAAGCGTCGGAAGCCCCGAAATCAACGGTCTGGGCGGTGATCTGCTTGATGCCGCCGCCGCTGCCGATGGACTGGTAGTTGAATTTCACGGTCGGGTCGATCTTCGCATACTCGCTGAACCATTTTGAATAGAGCGGGTAGGGGAAGGTGGCCCCGGCACCGTTCATGAGGGTTTCTGCGTGGGCTGCACCGGCGGCGGCCACGGCGGTAACCAGGGTAAGGGCCAGCAGACATTTGCCTATGGTACGAAACATCGGTTTCCTCCTAAGAGTGTAGTGGTACTCATCTTTGATGAAGAAGATACCAGAGAAACGTTACAGCCGTGTTACGACTTCCCTAAGATTGCGTAAAATGTGAAGCCAAAACGCCGCTTACAACTCTTCCCGGAGCCTGCGGGGGGAAAACCGCACGGCAATGATTCTGATACACGCCAAGGTAAGGACGAGCCCCATGACCATGGCGACCTTTTCCCATTCCATCTCCTTGTACCAGAAGGCCATTACCTCGGTCAGGACGGTGACCATCACCGTGTCGATGATGTAGGTGACCTTTACGCGCCCCTCAGAAAAATAGGCCAGGGCAGTGCGCAGGACCTCGACGAAGGCCAGGACCGTCAGCATGTCCACGAGAATGGTCCTGAATGCCTCCAAAAAATCCGTGCGGAAGATCAGGCGGGTATCGTAGAAGGTGCAAATGACGCCGGCCAGGATCGCCAGCAAAATGGCAACGATAAGGAGGGAGAGCAGTGCCCTGGCGGAGATCTCGAAGAATCTGGTGAGCTTCAGGTCGATGACATCTTCTTTCCACATTTCTTTCTCCATTCCGGTCAGGAAGCCCGTGGGCGCTGGGCGTCATGCTCCTCCCGGCACTCACGGATCCCGAAGGTTGTGTCCAACGATAGCATGGTGATGTTACGGGGCTGTCAGCGGCAGGTAAAAGGTGGGTAAATCATCTGCCGGCTGCGAGCCGGTGCCGGCAGGGAATCGCTGGGCTTTGTTACGAAAGAGTGACGTCTCCGGCCCAGTGCCGCGTTACGCTTTTTTCAACGTGAACGAGAACGTGGAGCCTTTACCCGGCGTGCTGTCCACGGTCACGTTACCGCCGTGCAACTGGATGATGTGTTTGACGATGGAGAGGCCGAGCCCGGTCCCCCCCTGATCGCGGCTCCGGGCGGTGTCGACGCGGTAGAAACGCTCGAAGATCCGCGGCAGGTCCTTCGGGGGGATGCCGATGCCGCTGTCGGACACGGAAATGGTCACCATGTTCCCGGCACAGCGGGCGGTGACGGCAATCCCGCCCCCTTCCGGCGTATACTTGAGAGCGTTGTCGAGGAGGTTGATCAGCACCTGTTCGATCCTTCCCTGGTCAGCCAGTACCTGCGGCACCCCGTTGATGCCGCTCAGGTCGATGGTAATCCCCTTGGCGCGGGCCTTTTCTTCCAGAAGGGCGCAGACGTGACGCACCGTGGCGTCAAGGGCCTGTGGCCTCATTTCCAGCACCAGGTTCCCCGATTCGAGTTCGGAGAGGCCCAGGAGGTCGCCGATGAGATTCGCCAGCCGTTCCGCATGGTTGTGAATGATCTCAATGAAGCGGGTGGCCCGTTCGGGGTCGGTCGTGAGCAGGTCGCCGAGGAGGGTCTCGGAATAGCCTTTAATCACCGTTGCCGGGGTTCGCAGCTCATGGGAAACGTTCGCCACGAAATCCCGGCGCACCTTTTCCAGCCGTTTCAGGTCGCTGATGTCGTGGAACACCGCCACAACCCCCTGCAGCTCCCCCCCTTCCAGCAGGGGGACCCAGTGGGTCAGGACGATTTTTTCGCCATGCAGGGTAAGGTCGATCTCCTCGAACCGGGCGTTCCGCGTGTCGACGACGATCTTGAAGGCAGAGTGCAGCGCGGGGTGGCGGCTGATGTCGATGAGCGGTCTTCCGGCGACCTCTTCCTCCCGGAGCGAGAAGAGGGCCAGAAATGCCGGGTTAACGAGGGTGATGACCCCTTCGGCGTCGGTGACCATGACCCCTTCGCCCATGCCGCACAGGATGGTGCCGAGACGGTTCTTCTCGGCGGAGATATTCGCCAGCTGCCCTTCGATCCTGGCAGCCATGTCGTTGATCACGCCGGCCAGTTCCCCCATCTCGTCCTGACTCCTGACCGGAATCCGGCGGCCGAATTCCCCCTTGCCGATCATTGCGGCGTTTGCCGCAATGGTGCGGAGGGAGCGCGAGCTGACATTGGCGAGCACGTAGCTGAGAATCAAGGAGAGGAGGGTGGCCAGGAGGAGGGAGACCCCCAGGATCGCATGGAGCTCTTTCTGCATTTTCCCCAGAGCGGACAGGGGGAGGGCGAGGCGGGCGATCCCCTTCTCTCCGCCGGCCGAGCTGAAAGGATAGGCAACATAGAGCATCGGTGTCTGGAGCGTTGCCGAGTAACGGATGGCGCTTCCCTGGCCCCCCTTCAGGGCCTCCTGAACTTCCGGCCGGCCAATGTGGTTCTCCAGCTCCTTCAGTTCATCTGGCCTGACACCGGAATCACCCATCACCTCTCCATCGAGGGAGATGAGGGTGACCCGTGCCCCGGTCTCCCTGGAGATAACAGCGGCGAGCGCCGGGGCATCCTTTCGCAGGCTTCTGATGTCCCTGCCGGCCGTGATGCGCGCGAGCCGTGCTTCTCCGAGAAGACCTTCCCTGGTTTGCTCAATCAGGTACTGTTCCAGGGTGTGGGCGAGGAAACCGTAGAGCGCTCCCCCCATCAGCAGCACCACCAGGAGAAACGCGCCCATCAGCTTCCAGCGCAACGTTACTTTCATTCCACCTCCATCTTGTAGCCGAAACCGCGAATCGTCTTGATCATGTCACCGCATGCCCCGAGCTTGGTGCGGAGCCTTGTGATGTGGGTATCGACGGTGCGGGTGTCGCCGATGTGGGACATGCCCCAGACGTCCTTCAGGAGCCGCTCGCGGCTCTGGACCCGTCCGAGCCGCTCCGCCAGGCTGAACAGCAGTTTGAACTCGGTCGTCGTCAGGACTATCTCTTCGCCGGATACCCGAACGACGTGCCGGTCGCTGTCGATGGTGAGGAATCCCACCGTGAGCAGCTTGCCGGTGCTTTCAGTACTGCCAGCTCGCCGCAGGACGGCTTTTATCCGCAACAGGAGCTCTCTCGTGGAAAAAGGCTTCACGATGTAATCGTCGGCGCCGACCTCGAAGCCGACGACCCGGTCAATCTCCTCCCCCTTGGCGGTAAGCATGATGACCGGGATGAACGCCGTCCGTTCGTTCGTTTTCAGGGTCTTGCACACATCGATGCCCGACATGCCCGGCAGCATGAGATCGAGGAGAATCAGATCGGGTGATGCGATGCGTGCCTGCTCGAGACCCGAAACGCCGTCCTTGGCGATGACTGGCAGGTACCCTTCCTTTTCAAGGTTGAAGGCGACAAGATCGGCCAGGTCGTGTTCATCTTCGACGATGAGAATCGTTCTCATGGGTATGACCACCTTCCGTAAAGTTAGGGCGATTCTACAGGGCCAACGTTACGGACGTGTTACAGTTGCCTGAATAATGCGTAAAAAGTGCGCGATGCACAACGAATGGCATACCGGGAGAACCGTATTGGTTTGCATTTCACTTGAAATCATGCTGTTCATGGTGTAACTCTAATAAAATTAATAAGTAAAATTTAAAGGACATATTCTGTCGCAACCAAGTGAGATGTTGATCGCAATGTATGCATAACGAAGTGAAAGGTGAGCGTGTGAAGACCCTTTGTTCAATTGCCCATGTAACAGAAGATGGGCGGGTGCATGGGCTTGAGGGGCATCTGCGGGGATAGCGGAGGGCGGCTAAGTTTGCCGCAGAGTGCGGGATAGGGAAGGAGTTTCGAGAGAGGCGATGGATAAACAATTCTATGCTCATTCAACAGATTCATTCGACAAAACCGACTGGCAGCCGCTTGACGAGCATTTGGAAGGAGTTGCCCGACTGGCTGAAAAGTTCGCGGCGATTTTCGGGGCTAATGATTGGGGACGATTTGCTGGGTTGTTACACGATGCAGGGAAAGCGACCGAGGCTTTTCAGAGGCGCCTTGAGGGGAATTTGCAGCGGGTCGATCACTCGACCTTTGGTGCACTACTGGCACAAGAAAATGCCGGCAAGCTTGGCTTATTGTTATCCTACATCATAGCCGGGCACCACGGCGGGTTGCCGGATGGTGGTGCACAGGAAGGCGAGCTTCATTACAGGCTTAAGTACGGTAATGTTTCGCCAGATGTTACCTTGCTTCCTGAAGCTGACGTCAGGCAGGAACTGGTGTTGCCTTTTCGGCCTGACAAGAATCTCGGCGGTTTCAGCCTGTCATTTTTTGCCCGCATGGTTTACTCCTGCCTGGTCGACGCGGATTTTCTCGACACAGAAGCCTTTTCTTCACCGGAGAAAAGCGCTGAACGGCCAACAGCTGGACCTGAGCGGATGGCCGTTCTCAAGGCTGCCCTTGACGACCATCTCAGAACATTGGCCGAAAAGGCCGAATCAACCATCGTTAACAATTCACGCAAGCAAATACTTGAGCAATGTCGAGACAGGGCCGGGCTGCCACCACAGATCTTTTCCCTGACCGTGCCGACTGGTGGCGGAAAAACCCTTTCCTCTCTTTCTTTTGCACTGGACCATGCCGTTGCCAACAACATGTGCCGGGTGATTTACGCCATCCCTTTCACCTCGATCATTGAACAGAACGCCAAGGTGTTCCAGGATATTCTAGGCCGTGATCAGGTGCTGGAGCATCACTGCAACTACAAGGATGTCGACGAACCAGAGGAAAACGCTTATGGCCGCAAACGCGGCTTGGCGGCTGAAAACTGGGATGCTCCACTGGTGGTCACGACCAACGTGCAGTTTTTCGAATCGCTTTTCAGCAACAAGCCGTCCCGTTGCCGCAAGCTGCATAACATCGCCGGCAGTGTCATCGTGCTGGATGAGGCCCAGGCCATCCCAACCGAATATCTAGAACCCTGCCTGGCGGTTTTGCGGGAATTAGTCAGCCACTATCACTGTACCGTCGTGCTCTGCACCGCCACCCAGCCGGCCCTTGACATTGCCAAACTGCGGACGTCGCTGCACGATGTCCAGGAAATCATCGCGAATCCGCAAATATTCTACGACAAATTGAATCGTACCCGAGTGCATTTTGTCGGCAAACTAGCCGATGATGAACTTGCCGCAAAGATCGATGCGGAACCGCAGGTACTCTGCATCGTCCCCACCAAGCCGCAGGCCTGCGCACTGTTCGAGCAGTTGAAAGAGCGTGACGGTGCATACCACTTGTCAACCAACATGTACCCAGAGCATCGGCGGCGGGTGTTGGATGAAATCCGTATCCGACTTAAGACGGGGCAGGCTTGCCGGGTCGTTTCGACTTCCCTGGTTGAAGCTGGTGTAGACTTGGATTTTCCGGTGGTGTATCGGGCCATGACCGGGCTCGATTCTATCGCCCAAGCTGCCGGACGCTGCAACCGTGAGGGGAAAATGAACGATACCGGTGCACTGGGACAAGTTTATGTCTACGAGCCGGAAAAAATGCCCCGGATGCCCTGGCTCAAGCGCTGCATGGGGCGTGCGGAGGAAACGCTACGGAGTCTGCCTGATGCCGATCCATTGGGGCTGACGGCGATGCGGCGTTATTTCGAGCTGCTGTACGATGTCCAGGAGCTGGACAAAAAGCAGATAGTGGCGCGGCTGAATCAGCTTACTAAAGATCTCTACTTTCCTTTCCGCGAGGTTGCCGGAGAGTTTCGATTTATCGAGGATGAAAGCATTGGGGTAATCGTATCTGTTGAGCCGGCGGCGAAGAAGCTGGTGGAGCAGTTGCGCCATACGGAGTATCCACGCACTACACAGCGGAAGCTACAGCAGTATAGTGTTGCATTGCGGAGTAGGGAGCTTGCCGCCCTCGAAAAGGCAGGGGCTATCGAGATGGTACGGGGTGAATTCCCGGTTTTGATCAACGCGAGGGCGTATAACGCGCAGGTTGGAATTTGTATTGAGGGAGGTGATGTCTGGGACGCCGAAGATTTGATTTGTTAATTGCAGATGCCTGCTGAGTTATCAAGGAGGAACCTATGGCAAATGGTATCAAACTAAGGGTATGGGGCGATTATGCCTGCTTTACCCGACCGGAAATGAAGGTCGAGCGGGTGTCATATGACGTGATGACCCCTTCGGCGGCGCGTGGGATTCTGGAGGCGATCCACTGGAAGCCCGCAATCCGCTGGGTGATCGACCGGATTCACGTGTTGCGCCCCATCAGGTTCGACAACGTGCGGCGCAACGAAGTCAGTTCCAAAATTCCGAAACCGAATCCCGCAACCGCCATGCGGGACAAAAAGCCGCTCTACTTTCTGGTGGACGACGGCAATAACCGCCAGCAGCGGGCCGCTACCCTGCTGCGCGACGTGGAGTATGTCATTGAGGCCCATTTCGAGCTGACCGACAAAGCCGGCCCTGAGGACAACTGGGCAAAGCATATGGATATCTTCGAGCGTCGGGCAAGGAAAGGTCAGTTCTTTCATCAGCCTTCGCTGGGGTGCCGCGAGTTTCCGGCCTCCTTCGAACTGGTCGAAGGCACACTGCCCGTTTCCTGCTATGCCGGACAGAGCAAGGAGTTGGGCTACATCCTTCTGGATATTGACTTTGCCAACAACATGACGCCGCTTTTCTTCCGGGCGCGTATGGATAACGGGATCGTCTCGCCGCCGTCGCCGCTTTCGCCGGAGGTGCGCTCATGATTCTGCATGCCCTCAACAGTTATTATGAACGCATGCTTGCCACGCCTGGTTCGGAGATGCCCCCCTTCGGCACCAGCATCGAGAACATCTCTTTTGCCCTGGTGCTTAGTGAGAACGGCACATTGCGGAATGTGGAGCCGCTGTATGAGATTGAAGGGAGAAGGCAGCGGCCGCGCAGGCTGCCTGTCCCGGCGGCAGTGACTCGCACATCGGGGGTAAAGGCCAACTTTCTTTGGGATAAGGCGTCCTATCTGTTTGGTGCCGATGGTGACGGGCCGACTGAGGCGAACCGGCAACGCTACGATGCCTTCAAGGAACTACTGCTGGATGTTGGTAAGGACCTAGAAGACCCAGGTTTCCTGGCTGTACGGAGGTTTGTCGAGAGATGGGACTGCGAGCGCTCTCAGGAAGTAATTGCTCATTATCAACCGTGGGAGGATGTCTGTAGTGCCAACCTGGTTTTTCGCCTGGATGGCATCCCCGGGTATGTCCACGACCGTCCGCCAGTGCAGCGTGCCTGGCTTGCGTATGGCCAGCGCGGCACGGATGCGCCTTTGGTGCAATGTCTGATTACCGGTGAGCATGATGCCCCGTTGGCGCGGGTGCATACGCCGATCAAAGGGGTGCGCGGCGGGCAGACCTCGGGCGGTTATATCGTGTCGTTTAATGCCACAGCCTTTGTCTCGTACAATCAGGATAAGGCATCGGTTGCCGAGTCCTCGGCCTTTGCCTACACAACGGCATTAAATGCCCTGCTGACCGGCGACAGCCGCCAGAAGATTGTTATTGGCGATACCACCTACGTTTTCTGGGCGGCATGTAGCAATCCTGTGGAAGCGTACTTCGCCGATCTTTTCGATCCTCCGACGGAAGCTACGAAAACCGGCGAGACCCAGGACGACCAACAGACCACCACCGCGATTCGCGGGCTGTTAAAGGCGATCCGTGACGGCCGCAAGGCTGCCGACTTTCTGCCTGATCTGGATTACAATGTCCAGTTTTACATCCTCGGACTGGCCCCCAATGCCGCGCGGTTGGCGATTCGATTCTGGGAGGCTAACAGTCTGGGAGTATTGTTGGAGCGAGTCGGCAAGCACTACGAACAACTCAACATAGTGCGCCAGTTCGACAACGAGCCGGAGTTCCCGCCCCTCTGGCGGCTACTTTGCCAGACAGCCACGCTCGGCAAGTCGGAGAACGTCTCGCCGGTGTTGGCCGGGGCCATGGCCCGCGCTTTGCTGACCGGTGCACCCTACCCGCAGAATCTTTTGCCCGTGGTACTGGACCGCATCCGGGCCGAACATAACGTCACCTATTTTCGCGCTGCACTGCTGAAGGCCTATCTGGTGCGCAACAAACAAAAGGAGGTTCCCGTGTCACTCGATCCCAACCGGACTGACCGGCCTTACTTGCTGGGGCGGCTCTTCGCCGTGCTGGAGAAGGCCCAGGAAGAAGCCATACCCAATGCCAACGCCACCATCAAGGATCGCTACCTGGCGGCGGCAGCGGCCACACCGGGGTTGGTCTTCCACATGTTGTTGAAAAATTCGACCAACCATATTGCCAAACTGAAGAAAGACCCGGAAAAGAAAGGCCGCGCATTTCACTATGAAACCTTGACACAGGATATCATCGCCGGTTTTTCCGATTATCCCACAACCAT
>Ga0335082_10002594_pt1 | contig 19510 bp, 19 predicted proteins | sample Lox_Sample_41_FD_206718 | JGI IMG/M metagenome (GOLD analysis project Ga0335082, IMG submission 206718) | Soil microbial communities from Loxahatchee National Wildlife Refuge, Florida, United States - Lox_Sample_4.1 | ecosystem: Environmental > Terrestrial > Soil > Wetlands | place: USA...
CATGTGGAAGGCGCCAGCATGTGCGAGGACGGCGGCGAGGATAATGATCAGTTTTCGCGGCATGGTCGTGCATTGTGCCTACGACATGCGTCCGCTTTCAAGTAATTCTGTGGGCTTTTGCGGGGCTACACAAAACATTCCTAGTCTGTGGTGGTCTTCTCTGTGCCAGCCGTGTCTGTGCCAGTCTTGGGGTGGCCGAACAGGATTTCGAGCACGAGCAGGCTTGCGCCTACGACAATCGCGCTGTCGGCGAGGTTGAAGACCGGCCAACGATAATTCTTGTAGTAGAAGAGCAGGAAATCCACGACGCGGCCGCTGGCCACGCGGTCCCACAGATTGCCCACCGCTCCGCCCAAGATGAATGAGAGGGCAATCCCTGTCACAGTCAACGCCCGCGCCTGCTTCCACAGCAGATATGACACCACGATCATGGCGACCACGGAGAAGCCGATGAGCATGGCGGTTTTCCAGTGCGAGGGCGAATCGGCGAACAGGCTGAAGGCGGCGCCTGTGTTCTCGGTATGGGTGAGGCTGAAGAAGCCGCGAATGACCGGGATCTCCCGGTACATCGAGATGCGCACGGCAACCATCCGCTTCGACCAGCGGTCGAGTGCAATGACAAACAATGCGAGAAGAAAGTGCAGGACGCGGGTCGAGCGGTTGGTCATTCGTCAATTAGGCCTGAGAGCATATTACCCACAATTCGTTGAATCCGACGACCAGGACTGAAGAAGCCCCATCATCGACTGGCGCGCTCCGCGAACCGCCGCGCGCCCAGGGCAATGGGAAGTCCGACGCAAAAAATGTGAATGGTCACGCCAATGAGCATCATCTTCACGGAAAACGGGAATTTGCGTGCTGCCGACAATGGCACGACTACACGCTGCATGAAGAAATATACAAATACGCCATAGATCGCGCCCACGGGAACGGCATGCTGCAAAACGGACGGGAACACCCGGCTGATGAAGTAATACGCCGTCGCGACCAGAAGCGCGATCAGGAATTGGCAGAGTAATCCAAGCCCTGCCGTGGCCAGACCGCCCTCGAGTGCACGAGGTCCCAGCAAGCCCGCCGCGATGCCTTGAAGAAGTGGGATCGGCTTGGCGCCGAACATGCCGTAAACGACGAACGCGGCGGTGATGTCCAGGGCACCGCACGCCAGGCCGCCCCAGAGAATTCCGCGTGCAGTCGGACGGGCCATCTCCGCCTGAGGACTCACTGCCCGCTACCTGCTTCCAACTCTTTCAGCACTGGGCTGCAGCGCTCACAGACGGTGGGATATTTCCTGTCTTCGCCGACACGGGTCGAATAATTCCAGCAGCGCTCGCATTTTGTGCCGTCGGCCTTCTTGACCTCGACATGCACGCCGCTGGTGCCGTTACCCGATCCCTGCGTTAGCGTCACGTGGGAAACGATGAACAGGTAACGAAGCTGATCCGCGTAGCGATGAAGCACGGAGTACACGGGATCGGACGCGGTGATTGAGACCTGCGCTTCGAGTCCCGTGCCGATCAGTTTGTTGTTGCGCGCGGCCTCGAGCGCTTTCAGGACTTCGTCGCGGATGGAGCGTAGCGCCGTCCATTCCTCGTCGGATTTCGCGTCGGAGGCCGAGCCGCTGCCGAGAATCTCCGCGGCTGTCGGGAACTGCGCTACGTGTACGCTCTCCGGGCGCGATCCCGACTTCGGCAGATACTGCCAAACCTCCTCGGAGGTGAACGTCATGATGGGCGCCAGCAACCTTACCAGCGCTTCGCCAATGCGCCAGATGGCGGTCTGCGCGCTCCGGCGTGCCTTCGATTTCGGCGCGAAGATGTACAGGCGATCTTTCAACACATCGAAGTAGAACGCGCTCAGATCGACGATGCAGAAATGATTCAGCCGGTGATAGATCCGGTGGAACGCGAATTCGTCGTAAGCGCTGCGCACGTCCGCTGCGAATGATGCTGTGTGGCGCAGCATGTACTGGTCGAGCAGTTCCATCTGGTCAAAGGGAACCGCGTCGCTTTCCGGAATGAAGTTCTCCAGATTGCCGAGGATGTAGCGGAACGTGTTGCGAATCTTTTTGTAGTTCTCGCCCACGCGCTGCATGAGCGCTTCGGAGCCGACGACGTCTTCGCGGAAGTCAACCGAGGCGCACCACAGGCGAACGATCTCACCGCCCAGGCGGCTCGAAATGTCGACGGGGTCGACGTCGTTGCCGCGCGATTTCGACATCGCCTGGCCCTTTTCGTCGAGCGTCCATCCGGGCGTGACTACGCCTTTGTACGGAGGTGTCTGCTTGGTGCCCATGGCGCAGAGCAGGGAAGACTGGAACCATCCGCGGTATTGGTCGCCGCCTTCGAGGTAAAGATCGGAAGGCCAGGGATAGCTGGGCTCATCGTCGATGAGTGCGAGATAACTTGCGCCCGATTCGAGCCAGACGTCGAAGATGTCCGTTTCTTTTTCGAACTTCGTCCCGCCGCAGTGAGGGCACTTCGTACCGGCAGGAAGAATCGTGTCGGATTCCGGCGTAAACCAGGCATCGGCACCTGACTTCGCGAAGAGTTCAACGACTTTCTTGTTGACGGTTTTATCGTTAAGGGGCTTGCCGCAGCCTTCGCACAGAAACACGGCGATGGGCACGCCCCACACGCGCTGGCGCGAGATGCACCAGTCGGGGCGGGTCTGGATCATGTTCGACAGGCGCTCTTCTCCCCAGCCGGGATCCCACTTCACTTTCTTGATCTCTCCGAGCGTGCGCGTGCGCAGCGTGTCGTTCTTGCCGGAGCCGCCTGGCATCGGCGTTTCCATGGAGATGAACCACTGCTCGGTCGCGCGGAAGATCACCGGATTGTGGCAGCGCCAGCAGTGCGGATACGAGTGTTCGGTTTTCTCTGTGTGCAGTAAGGCGCCGCGGCTGCGGACGAGGTCGATGATTGGCTGGTTCGCGTCCCACACGCGTTTGCCGGTGTACTCGGGAAGGCCGTTGCGCAGGATGCCCTTTTCGTCGACGTTGCTGGTGGCATCGAGGCCATATTTCAAGCCGGTAATGAAGTCCTCAGCGCCATGCGAGGGCGCAGTGTGCACGACGCCCGTGCCGGTGTCCATGGTGACGTAGTCAGCGAGCACGCCAAGCACTTTGCGGTCGAGAAACGGATGCTGGAAGTTCAGGCGTTCGAGCTTACGTCCGGGAAAGTGCGCGAGCGGCTTGGGATCGGCGAGATTGCACCTCGCCGCCACGTCATTCGCGAGCTTCGAGGCGACGATGTAGACTTCGCCGCCGGACTCCATCGCGACGTACTCTTCATCCGGGTGGAACGCGACCGCCATCGAGGCGGGAAGCGTCCACGGAGTCGTGGTCCAGATGATTGTCGAGACGTTCTTTCCCGCGAGCGCGGCGTCAAGCTTCGTCGGATCATCGAGGAATCGGTACTTCACGAATACCGTGCTGCTCGTGTGGTTCTCGTACTCAACTTCGGCCTCGGCGAGCGCGGTTTCGTCGTGCATGCACCAATACACCGCGCGCAGGCCCTTGTAGACGAATCCGTTTTCGTAGAAGGAGAAGAATGTTGAGAGCACGACCGACTCATACTGCGGAGTCATGGTGGCGTAGGGACGGTCAAAGCGTCCGAATACGCCGATGCGCTTGAACTGCGTGCGCTGCATGTCCAGATACTTTTGCGCGTACTTGCGGCACTCGGCGCGCACGGCCGAAGCCGGCATCTGCAGTTTCCTGCCGCCAAGTTCCTTGTCGACCTTGATTTCGATCGGCAGACCGTGGCAATCCCATCCGGGGACGTAGGGCGCGTCGAAACCGGACATGGTTTTCGATTTCACAATGAAATCTTTCAGGCACTTGTTGAACGCTGTGCCCATGTGGATGGGCCCGCTGGTGTACGGAGGTCCGTCGTGGAGAATGTAGGCCGGAGCGCCCTTGCGCGACGCGCGGATACGCTCGTAGATCTTCGTCTGCTCCCAGCGTTCCAGCATTTTCGGTTCGTTCTGGGGCAGGTTCGCCTTCATAGGGAAGGCGGTTTGCGGCAGATTGATCGTCTTCTTCAGCTCGAGTGGCACCTAGTTCCGATCTCCAAATGATTGAATCTTTTCATTATAGGGACGCGCGCGGGAACCGTCCATGGAACGCAGGGAAGAGGAACGAAGGAAGAGTCGTACTGCAGTCTGATGGCACCGCTTTATCAGCAAGACAGAACAAGCAGAATCCGTGAGCGTCACGCGTATCGAGTTTTTTACCAGAACTTTACATCGCCTCGAAGCCGCAATTTGAATTCGCCATCTAATCCTAAGTCATGCCTTCATATTTTGAGTTCGATCGTAAGAACAGACTTCTCGTACTAGTCGCCGAGGGCGACATCCAAGATGCGGAAGTGCTGGTCGTAAAGCAAAACATCGCAGAGCGAGTGAGCCAGTGGAATCCGGTGGGCGGAATCACCGATGCCTCAGGGATCACCAAATTCAACGTCTCGGCCGAGGTGATCCAGACCGCTGCGCGCCAGCCGTCTCCCTACCCGGAAAGCACGCCCTGGTTCATCGTCGCACCGCAAGAATATCTTTTTGGCGTGGCGCGAATGTATGAACAGATAGGGTCGGGGAAGAGTCCCAGACTGAGGGTGGTGCGGTCCCGTCACGCCGCTTTTGCCGCTCTGGGCGTGGCGGAAACGGCATTTGAACGTATCAAATAGTCTTCCAAGGGGCCGTTTTCCTCAGATTTTTGATTTGTGACTTCGGGCCTGGTGACAGAGGTTCCAAGAAGGACATGTCTTTTCGGGAGGTTACCAGCGCTCAGAAATGCACTGTCGGAACGGCCGGAGTCGAGTTACAATCTCATTTAGAGAATAGGTACGGTTCCGTCTTTTGGTTTCCGAAGGGGTGCCTTCTGTCCAAAAACGAGCCGTTAAGGAAGCAACTTGTGGCGGTCGTCGCTCATCTGTTGTAAAGAGCGCGTCTTAAGGTAGTTAGTTTCATTTCCCGCAACAAGCAGCAGGATTCATTCAAACCGGGAATTATGGGATCCCAACCGATCAATACGAATACACCCGACGGCGCGCCGGAATTGCACCTGCTGATCACGGACAAGCAGTTCGAAGAGCCGCTGTATAAATCCCTGTTTCGCGAACTCGACGACTTCTTCTTCCCCAAGAAACTTCCCCCTCTGAAGCTGGAATCGAAGCCGGAGCCGGTGAAGGAAATCTGGGGTTTCTACAACAACAAGGCGAATGGTGCGCTCGGATCGACGGGTGTCCATGTGCTGATCGCGGTGATCATTGTGACAGGAACGATCATCGGGCGACGGGTAGTGAATGCCGCACCGCAGCCAAAGGTTACAGTCACTCTCGTCGCACCTGAGGACATGCCTCCGCTCAAGCCGGCGGCGACGCAAGTCGGCGGCGGTGGTGGAGGTGGGGACCGGGACGTGCTGCAAGCCAGCAAAGGGAAACTGCCCCGGCTCTCGATGCAGCAGATCACGCCTCCGGCGGCGGTCATTCGCGTGGAGCATCCCAAGTTGGCGGTTGATCCCACGATCGTAGTTCCGCCCCAGGTACAGCTGGCCTCGAATAACATGCCGAACTTCGGCGACCCGATGTCGCACGCCCTGTTGCCTTCGAACGGAACCGGCGGCGGTGGCGGCATCGGTGAAGGGGAAGGCGGGGGTATTGGCAAAGGGAAAGGTCCCGGCTACGGACCAGGCGAAGGTGGTGGCGTAGGCGGAGGCGTGTTCCGCGTGGGTGGCGGGGTTTCGCCGCCGCGGCAGATCTACGCGCCCGAGCCGGAGTTCTCAGAAGAAGCCCGCAAGGCCAAGTATCAGGGAGTTTGTACTCTTCAGCTGGTGGTTGGCATCGACGGGCGGCCGAGCCAAATCCGGGTGCAATCCAGCCTTGGCATGGGGCTTGACGAAAAGGCCATCGAAGCCGTGAAGAACTGGAAGTTCGAGCCGGCGATGAAGGATGGACATCCGGTGCCGGTGCAGATCGCGGTCGAAGTCGACTTCCACCTGTACTGAGAAGTTCTGACCTATCTCAAACCCTATCCTCTTAGTGCCGTCTTGTGCCTCTATTCCTTCGAGATTTGCTTTGGGCCGCTGCCCCAAGATCTTAAAGCGCACGACGCTAAGAAGATCCGCATAGGTCGCGAAGGAAAACTAGGGCTCGGATGGGCTGTCTTGACGGGCTCGCCTTCTCACGCTGCTCTCCGCAGGATCGCGTAGTAACCCTCCACCCGCCTGCGGAATCCCAATCGTTCATAGATTGAAATAGCGCGGGCGTTGTCGCTGCGCACGTGGAGACACGGTGTTTCTCTTCGCGCTCTGATGCCGCGCATGACTTCCAGCATCAGCGCCGCTGCGTAGCCCTTGCCCAGATGGTCGGGATGGGTGCAAACCGCGCTAACCTCGGTGTAGCCTGGCACTTTCAGGCGCTCACCTGCCATGGCGACTAGCTTTCCAGCGTTGCGAATCCCGACGTAATAGCCGAGTTCGTGGGTGCGCGTGCCGAATGGGCCGGGCTTGGTCAAGGCTGTCAGTTCGACCATTTCGGGTGAGTCGGCGGCTCCCAGTTCTACGATTTCGGCATGAGAATTCGTAGAAGGAGCGTGTCCCGCGCCGTTTTCGCAGACCATTTCAAGCAGGGCTGCGCCGCCAATGTATTCCCATCCGGGCCCCGGTGCGTAAGGTTCGTCCAGGAAGACCGCCGCCGTTCCTTCTTCGCCCACCAGTTCGGCGAGTGCCGCGTAGCCTTCGTCGCTGGGCTCAGAAAAAGCGCAGAGTGACGTTACCTCGCGTACGAAGCGCCGGGCATTGCCGTGCCCTTCGGCAAAATCTGCCTGCCTTGTGGTCAGCGCCTGCCAGATGACGTTGTCGAGCGGATGCATGGAATCGGGAGTCAAGGGTTCGGGGCCAGGGGCTGGTCGCAAGCCCCGGCCTTTTCACTTGGATGAATCGTGTACCACGCAGACACAATAAATTCCTAGTGGCTGAGAATCTATCCGGTTCTTGCGAGCAAATTTAAAATTGGGAGGGATCCTGCCGATCAGAAAGAGCAGCGATTTATTCCTTCAGATCAACATGCCGTACGTCGTCGATGGGATGTCCGAGGAAGCGCTGGCCCAGGCGACGGAACTTCTCAGTCGAATCGGTGGCAAAGAACTTGAATCGAGGAGCAGCCCGACGCTCCTCGACGCCTGCGTCCGAGTCGGGCACCAGCTCCTGGAAATGCCCGGCCACCTCGTGCGCCGTGGACTCGGCCGAATCCACGATGCGGACATGCCCCGGTGCGACGCGCTTCAGTAGCGGCTTCAGCAGTGGATAGTGCGTGCAGCCCAGCACCATGGTGTCGGCGTCGTGAAAGCCGTCGGCGAAGGCCTCGGCGAGATAGATCTGCGCGACCTGCTCGGTGACCGTATGCTCGATCCATCCTTCTTCGACCAGCGGAACGAGCAATGGGCAGGCTTTCTCTCGCGCCTGCAGGCCGCGCTTCTCGAGCGCCTTGCGGTAGGCATGGCTACTGACGGTCGCGTCGGTGCCGATCACGACGATCTTGCGATTCTTGGTCGCGGACGCGGCGGATTCCGCACCCGGTTCCACCACACCGACGACTGGCACATGCGCGGCAGCGGTGATCTGATCCAGAGCAAGTGCAGTTGCGGTGTTGCAGGCGATCACCAGTAATTGTGCCCCCTGCGATTCGAGGAAGTGTGCAGCTTCTACAGCGTAGCGCGCGACGGTTTCGACCGATTTTGATCCATAGGGAAGGCGCGCCGTGTCTCCGAAGTAGCAATAGTCGGCGGCGGGGATGAGTTCTACCAGGGCTTTCAGGACGGTCAATCCGCCAAAGCCGGAATCGAAGACACCAATGGTTGGGCGACGGGGAGTATTTGTGGTGCGCACGATATTAGTGTACACTATTTAAATATGAAAAACATCACTCTCAGCGCCGAGGAGCACCTCATTGAGCGGGCGCGCGAAACGGCGCGAGCACAACATCGAACGCTCAATGATGCCTTTCGAGAATGGCTCGACGAGTATACCGCCCGCAACGGAGACCTCGAGCAATATGATCGTCTCATGGAGCGGCTACGCGGCCGGGTGGTTGCAGGTAAGAAATTCACTCGCGAAGAAATGAATGAGCGATAGCTATTTTCTCGACACGAACGTGTTTGTGTATAAGTTCGACACGCGCCAGCCAGCAAAGACTCAGCGTGCTTCGGAGCTAATTCGGAACGCGGTCGCCAGCAAACGCGGGGTGGTGAGTTATCAAGTCGTGCAGGAGTTCTTCAGCGTCGCTCTCACCCGATTCGACAAGCCATTTTCCATCGGGGAAGCTGAGGATTATCTGTCGTTCACCTTCAAACCGATTCTCGCGGTGCACTCGTCGCCACAGCTGTTTCTGAAGGCTCTTCACATCCAGACACAACATCAATTTTCCTGGCACGATTCGCTGATTGTCGCGGCGGCGCAGCAAGCGGAGTGCTCGGTTCTCTATACCGAGGACATGCAGCATGGACGCCGCATCGGCAATCTGAAGATTGTAGATCCCTTCCGATAGTACTTCCGGTACGACCAAGAGCATTACAATCCGCGCCGCGGGGCTGTTGCCGATTTCGCGGGACTCAGCGCGGTACACTCCCTGGTTTGGGATCGGATCCCGGACAATGGCTATGCGTGACTTGTGGAAGCGTCACGCCGACGTCGAGATAATGCCGATGTCGGGCGCATTACACGTGCAAATCCACGTTCGACAGTCAACGCCGGCAGTGTTGCTGGAGCTGGTGAGCTCTGGGTTTTTTGTCTGGGCAGTGCGTGGAAATTGGAAGCACATGGGCATGCAGCAGCGGTTGTATTACGGTTGGGTCGTCGGGTCCGCAACGGTGGTCTTGTCCTATGTGTTGACTCGGGCAGAGGTGGTCGAGTTCGGCCAGCAACATCTGACGATCCGGCAGAACATTCTGGGCTGGGATTATGTGAAGCGCCATCCGATCGCTGCGTGCTCAGATCTGACCTGGTGCACCACGGAGCACGAGGGTGGACGATTCGGGCTGGAGTGCAAGGTCGGTTGGCGGACGGTCCGTTTCGCGTGGGGAATTTCGGAAAAGCAGGCGAACGATATCCTGGCACAATTACAAAAGGCGCTGCCAGAAGTCGCGCAGAAAATGGGTTGTACTGGTGGTGACATGCCGAAGCACCTCATCACGCTGGGGTTGAGCTAAGGGCCGAAGGTCCAACCCCGCATTCCTATTTCGCCCTCAATACTTCCTTCCTGCGGTCATCGCCTACGTTGAGAACTTTGCAGCATTCTCCCGGTGGGATCGGCGCGCCGTGCGGGCAGGTGCGCGGGTGCCCGAGGAAGGCGCAGATCTTGTCGGTGGCTTCGGGCGACAGGATGTGCTCGAACTTGCAGGCCTGCTGCTCGATTTCGGTCTCGCTGTCCATGGCGAGGCTGTCGGTAAAGAGGCGCTCGGCGAGGCGATGGCGTCGAATGATGCTGCCGGCGCGGTCGCGGCCACGCGATGTGAACTCGACGATGGCGGTGCCGTCGCCCATGGAAGCCGAAACCGGTTTCAGCGCATCGTGGCAGGGATTCACGAACGGCTTGTGATCGTGGGCCTGAGGAGGATGCGGCGCGGAAACTACCAACCCGAGTTCGATCATCTTTTCAATCGCCATGCTGACGGGCAACGCTCCGTGGACTTCCATGCGCTCGACTTCGGCAATTTCGCCGTGCTCGGCCAGAACCCAGAGTTCTTCGAGGACTTCGTCCAGTTGCTCTTCGTCGGCCATGGAGAAGACTTCCTGCGCGGCGATCTTGCCGTGATGCAGTTCAATACGACGGTCGGCCAGGCGCGCAACGACCGGATCGTGCGTCACCATCACGATGGTGCGTCCCTGCTGATGGAACTCGCGCAGCAGCCGCAGCACGATCTCTTCGTTCTGTGCGTCGAGGTTGCCCGTGGGTTCGTCGGCGAGGATGATGCGCGGATCGTTGATCAGCGCGCGTGCAATGCAGACGCGCTGCTGCTCCCCTCCGGAAAGCTGGGAGGGCAGGTGATGGGCGCGATCACCGAGGCCTACGCGGGACAGGGCTTCCACGGCTTCTTTCTCATCGGTCATGCTGTGGAAGTACTGCGCCAGCATGATGTTCTCGACGGCGGTGAGAAACGGGATCAGGTGAAACTGCTGGAAGACGAAGCCGATCTTTTCGGCGCGCACGCGGTTCAGTTCCGCGGCGGAGATTCCGGCGACATTCTGGCCATCGAGCCAGATCTCCCCTGAGGAGGGCTGGTCGAGGCATCCGATCAAATTGACCAGCGTCGACTTGCCCGAGCCCGATGGCCCCATGATCGACAACCACTCGCCCGGCGTGACATGCAGGTTGATGTGGTCGAGGGCATGGATGGCGCCATTGCCGGCATCCTTGCCCGTGCCGTTGCCCGCTTCCTTCGCGGGGTAGAGCTTGGTGACATTTTTGATCTGAATCATTTCACTCTCCCCTCAGGATAACCGCCGGCTGAACACTGCGCAGCAGGGAAATCGGGAGGATCGCCGAAATCAGTGTTACCAGGATGCTACCAGCCAGCACGATGGGCAGCACGCCGAAACGCGGGACCACGGGCGCGTGAAAGTTGGCGCGCCCGATCCAGACGGCAATGCCGATGCCGACGAAAAATCCTATAAACGCGCCGGCGGCGCCGAGGGCCGCAGCTTCGCAGGCGAAGAATCCATTGAGCAGTCGTCCTGAAGCTCCGAGCGCCTTCATGATGGCGAAATCCCGGCGGCGGTCGTAGACCCAACCCATCAGAGTCGAGAGCACGCAGAGCGCCGCGGTCAAAATGATCAGCGCGGCGGCGGCCAGCAGCGTGGCACGCGTTTTGCCGAGCACCCGTGCCTCGCCTTCCATGATCTGCCTAACGGGACGTACGTCGGCAGCGGGAAGCGCCTGCGCGAGTTGAGTCATGATCGCGGCAACATCTTCCGGAGATCCGCTGGCGGCCACTTCAATCGTCGAGGGCTGCACCCCGGTCCAGTTCACGAAATCGCTGAGGCTGATGTAAATGCGGCTGTCCTCGGCAGCCCCGGTTTGTACGGTGCCAGCGGGTGTGAGGTGAAGCGTGCGTCCCTGAAAGCTGAGATCGAACGGCTGGTTCTTGGGCGAAACAAGGGGAAGAGCGCGGACGCCAACTAACGCCGGGTGCCCCATTTCTGCTGCGCCGTTTGCGGGAGAAGTGGGGATGTTCGCCGGCCAACTAGTGACCGACCAATATTTATCCAGCAGCTTCACGCGCTCGAAATCTGTTCCCGCGACGACGATCGGCTGCCCGTCTGCGGCCCGCGCGACGATCAATCCGAAGGGCCCGGCGATGCCGCGGCCGACAAGAATGGAATCGACTCGCTGCAAAGCATCGGCGGGAAGGGAAGCACCCCCTTTGCCGACAACGATGATGTTCGCGCCGTAGTTGCGGAACTCGCGCCGCAGCTTCGCCTGCACATCGACGTAGAGGTTCAGCATGGCGGTGGCGACGGCGGCGGCTACAACCATGGCAAACAGGGCGGAGGCCGCTCGACCACGACGCAGCACTGCTGCGCGAACCAGCATGCGAAGCAGCATGGATGTGTGTGGGGCGTGCGCGCGGCTAGCCGCGAGATCCCGTGCCTGATGCGACATGGGCGCGCTCACAGCTCACCTCGCAGGGCAAACACCGGGTCCATGGTCACGGCGCGGCGAATCGCAGCGGCACTCCCGGCAAACGTGACGACTACCGCGATGGCGAGAATGACTGGCAAGAGAACTGGAGGAATCGAAATCTGCGAATTGAAGATCGAGCGGCCAATCTGGCGGGCCAGCACCGTGCCGATGCCGAAGCCCACCGCACCACCGATCAGCGCCATCAGCGCGGCTTCGGCGAAGAAAACGGAGGCAACGGCGACTTTGCCCGCGCCGAGAGCCTTCATCAATCCGACTTCGGCGCGGCGCTCGAAGATAGCAGTGGCCATCGCGGCTGATACTGCCAGCGCTGAGGCGAACAGAGCCGCCAGCGTGATCAGGAAAATCAGGCCTTCGATCCGCGTGAGCACCGCCCCTTCGTTCTGCGCGACCTGGCGAATCTGCTCGGCGTGCGAATGCTGGATCGCTTCGGTCAATTGAAGGGCAATCGCCTGCGGATACGGCGTGCAATACCAGCGATCGTAGATCGCGCCCGACAGGCTCTTGGGATCGCGGCGGGCAAAAGCATCCTCGGGCTTGGTCAACGCGCTAACGTAGACGCGCTTCACTGCATCGGGCTTGCCGAGGAGCCCTTGCGCCACGGCGAGGGGTGCGATGATCTGGTCATCCTCAGGACCACCGGTGGACACGATCCCGCTGATGTGCAAGGGGTGGGCCATCATGAGGTCATCCCCCGGTTTCTCACCGAGCCGCTGCGCCAGCCGCTCTCCCAGTAAAACATCCGTCGAGTCGTCGTTCGGCCACGAGCCGTTCACTTTCCACCACGGATGCGTGGTTCGAACGCCCGTAGTGAAGTTCTCATTCCCATAGGAAAGTTGCTTGGCAAAATACGTGCCCAGCAGGGTCGCTTTCATGCGCTGCCCGTTGCGCTCTATGGTCGCGTCAACCGGCAGCACAGGTGAGAAGCCAAGGATGTTGTTGTGCCAGAAAATGCCTTTGATCTTAGGTAGGTCGGCTTCGTCGAGGAATGCGCCGTCGGTGGGAGGCTTGAGGTTTACACCGCCAATTTCGACGTCGAGCGAATCTTCCTGGGGAGTGACGACGAGGTTGGCGCCTATGGTGCGCAGCTCGCGGTTGATCTTGTCGCCGATATCGGTGGCGACCGCGATCATCGCAGTAGCCACGGTCACGCCGAGCGTGATGGCTGCGCCGGCGAGCACCTTGCGCCGCTTTTGCCTCCGGAAAGATTCGTAAACCAGTCGCACGAACATGGGCTACGGTTGCCCGAACATGCGGCTGCCGCCTGCGATGTCGGCCTCCTCGATGATGATGGCGTCACCTGTTTGCGAGGCCTTCAGCGGGACGGGATTGCATCCGCCGGCGGTTCCGACCGACTGCGGATTGATGGGGGCGGCGCAGTTCTTGCAAATGACCCCGTTTCCACTCTTGTAGAAGCCGACGGAGCCGCAGATTTCACACGCGTCAAATACCGTGGCAATCTTGCCGTCAGGCTTCTGATAAAGCCAGAAGCGGACTTCGACGCCGTTCTCTTTGGCCTGGAAGCGGTGCAGGTCGCCGTCGGCCACTTGCGAGAGGGGAATGGCAACTCTTCCGTTGGAGAATGTGACTTCGGTTGATGGTGACAGGCCGCTTACGCTCTTGGCATAAACGAATTCGACAGTCACCGTTGCGATAAACAGGAAAGAAAACGTGCAAACGGCGATCATCCACAGGCGTTCCCGGCGGGCTGTCCACTGAGCTTTGCGGCGTTCAGCAGCGGATGCGCTCGACGCAAGCACGGGCTCCCGACGGCGCGCCTCAAACAGGACCATGAGCGCGGCCAGGGCGAAGATCATCACGAAGAAGAAAACGTCGTTGCGGACGATCGGGCCGACGATCGACATCTCGGCGCGCGATGAGGGGAGGACGCCGCTCTCCGAGAGTTCGTGTAACCCGGAAATCAGCAATTGCGCGGCGACCAGGAACAGGATAGCGGTCGTGACCTTGAAGAACTTCTGCAGGTTGATGCGCACGCTGCCTTTGACGAACATTACTCCGAATGCAATGGCGGCCAGCACTCCCAGCAGAGTTCCCACAAAGCTCATCAGTTCGGTGGAATTGAGCGAGATGGCCGAGAGGATCAACACCGTTTCGGCGCCTTCGCGCAGCACCATCAGGAAGATGAAGACGAACAGTCCGAACCAGGCATCATTGCCTGCCAACAGGCCGACTTTGCCCTCGATCTGGCCCTTGAGCTTGCGGCCGGTTTTCATCATGAAGACGACCATAGTGATGACGAAAAACGCGGCCACCAGCATGATCCAGCCTTCGAAGACGTCTTCGTTCAGGTGAGTGCGGGAGATGACAATCGCCACGCCGATGCTGCCCAGAAACGCGGCGGCCAGCGCGGCGTAGACGGTCTTGCGCAGTTCCGCGCGACCGATCTTGGTCAGGTAGGCCAGGGTGATGCCGACGATCAGAGCGGCCTCAACCCCTTCGCGGAGAGTAATAATGAAAGCGTCTAACATTCCGTCAGGTCTCGTTCTTGCCTGCCTTCCGACGATTTCGATGCCCCAGGGAGGGAGCGGTCGAAAAGGGGAAGAAGATCAGGCTTTATGATTTTGAAAATGAATTTCAATTTCAACTTCAAGGATAGCCCCCGCCCTCCAGAGCCGTCAATCCGCAACCTCACAACCCGATGTGATTAGGATCACACGGTAGGATTTTCGCGTTGAGCTGCTTGTAGTTGCAGGGAAGCGGCTTCAGAAGGCTTTCGTGGAGCAGCGGGGTGGGAAGGGGCGCGACGCACGTCCGCCGCGCCCGGTTGTCCTACATTTTCTTTTCCATGGTGAAGGAGGACTTGGCGCCTCTCCGCTTGTCGTCGTACTGCGCCTGAATCGACTTTCCGTCCTTCGAGACCGTCATGCGGAGGACACCGACGACCTTCCCGTCGCGCTTGTCGGTTTCCTCAATCGTGTCGTCTCCGATGCGCTTCAGGGAGACCATGGTGTGTGCCACGTCGCCCTGAATCGGATAGTCCTTGCCATCGAACTTTGCGTCGTAGCTGTTGCCGTTTTCGTCCGACATCTTGAGCCCGTTCTCGGTACCTTGATAGGTGACGGTGAGCCCGTTGCTGGAGAAGTTTTCGAGTTTCTCCGTCTTCCACGCGCCCGATACGGCATGCGAGCCGGTGGGGCCTTTAGCGACGCGGGTCGAGGTGGCTTCTCCGGTGACAGGTTGCGTCCCGCTGGAATCGGTAAATTTGTCCTGCAGAGTCTTCCCATCGGGAGAGACGGTCTCGGTGTCGCTATACATCACCTTGCCTTCCTTTTTCTGAATGATTTCAATCGAACTGGCATCCACCACTTTGACGGCCACGGTGTCGAAGTACGGGTGGCCCGTAACTTTCTGGTCGGTGCCGTCCGCCTTCACCGAAACCGAGGGAACGCAGGTGAGGCACTCCCACACGTTGTTGCTCAACGAGTATTTGTCTGGCTTGCTGGGGAACTTGGCAGTGTCCAGCTTGGTCATCCACGTACCGTCAAACGGAGTCTGCGCGAACAACACTCCCGACGCAAGCAGCGTCAGGCCTAAGAGCAGCTTCTTCATTGGACACCTCTCTGAGATTCTGGCGGCCCAGCGCAGAAAGGATCGGCCCGGATCACACACCCGCACGATGTGCTGGACAGTCGGTTGGTCAGCGAATTGTAGCAGCGCCCTTCCCCTGAGTCTACGTTCGGAGGGCCCAGGCGCTGCCGAGGTTTGAATCCGGCCTCGACCGGGATCGTGATTCCTGAGCCAGACGCGCGTGCTGCACTCGTGCGCGGGAGCGCCTCTTCCTCAAGCAATTCTGCGCATGCGCTATTTTGTGCCTGACCTTCGACTCGCCGAGGAGTTGTCCCCGCAATCTAACCTGGAAGAGAAACTTGGCGGCATCCCCTGGGGCTTGCCTGCAGAGCTTTGGCCGATGTGCGGTCAGTGTGGCAAGCCGCAGTCGCTGCTGGCGCAGTTCGTCCACCATCGGGAGAGGTTGAACCTGGGACGCGAGGGCCGCTCGCTGTTTGTGTTCCTGTGCGGGCAGGATCCGGGGATGTGTTCGGAGTGGGAAGGCGGCGGAGGCGGCAACGCGTGCTTCGTGGTCGAACCCGAGCAACTCATCGCCGGGCTTTCGTCCGTGCCTCCGAAGGCTGTGGTGCCGGATCGCGAAGTCCGCATTGTCGGTTGGGTTGAGCGCGATGACGGTTTGTCGAAGCAGCAGGTTGATGTGTTCTTCGACCAGGACAAGTGGGACGCCCTCGAGGAAGATCAACGGGAAGATCTCTTTGGCAAGCCGGAACAATGCACGCGCCTGGGCAGCGTTCCGACGTGGATTCAGAGTTCGAGTGAAGCGCCGCAGGGTGGATGGCGGTTCGTCGGGCAACTCGACAGCGATCATCGTCTTCTAACGCCGCCCGCGCCGTGGGCCAAAGATGTCCGCGCAGTGAAGACGAACCCAGACAATCCGCTGGACATGACCTACTTCTGCACCGGGCCCAACTTCGGCGATGCCGGCATTGGGTATATCTTCCTGAAAGACGCAGATGGAGTTCCCGAAGGCTGGTTTTTCTGGCAGTGCGGATAGGGCCTATTTCGTGAAAGCCAGATGTTCCTCAACACGCTTTCTGCACCTCACCCCAGGTGAGGGCCAGGTCGTGGCTCGAGCAACCCGGGGAGGTGAGGCTGGCTCAGTGGAGTACGGTCAGGATGCTGCGCAGATTGCCCGTGCTGGTTTCGGTATCTTCGGGAGGAGGCCGGTGCAGAACCGGGGCTTTCGGGTCGTCGTCAGAATGACGGTGCAACTGCAGAGGACTGAGGAGCGAGAGCATGCGGGACTTGATCTCCTGAAACTCGTTGGTGTCGACGATGTAGTCAGCGCGATCCGGCAGGAAGGTGACCATCTCGGATTGCAGACGGTGAATGCGGTCTTCCATGTTCGGATAGTTCGAAAACCCGCGCGCGATTTTCTTGTGGAAGGGCAAGTGGCTGGCGAAGTGATAGCCGGGAATCTGCGCGAAGGCGGTAGCCCGGCTGGCTTCCAGGGCATGCAATTTTTCCAAAACGGACAGCAGGGCTTCAGGATCATACCCCGCGGAGTAGGCGTACTCGATGCCGAGCAGGTCGGCCTCGTACTCGGAGTCGCGGCTGAATTTCTTCACCGAGAGCGGCCCGGCGACGCCGCCGGCGTCTTCCAGCACCACGCCGACGGGTCCAGCTAAGAGAGAAAGAGATCCGGTCACGTTGCACAAGTTCCTGCGCGTAAGGGCACGCGTGGCATGACGGGCGGCGACGTGCGCGATCTCGTGGGCCATCACACCGGCGAGTTCGGCTTCGCTGTCGGCGGCGAAGATGAGCGCGCTATCCACGTAGAGGAATCCTCCGGGAAGACCGTAGGCGCGCGGGATCTCTCCGGAATCGATCAATTTCACGGTGAAAGGAATCTCAGCATCGGAGTTGCGCACGATCTTCTGCGCCAGTTGGTTGACATAGGCATTCAGGGCAGGATCGTTCACGATTCTGGAAGTGCGATTGAAGGCGGCGGCCAGGTTCTCTCCCAGTTGGCGCTCCCGCTTGAGGGAGTACATGTTGAAACCGTGGCCGATTCCACGGTGGCCAATGCGTTGCACGTCATACTTCGCGAGCTTCTTTGGGTCTTCACGGAGGACGATGTCTTTGGGTTGTGCCGCGGCGGCGGAGTCCTGATCTGTATCGGGGGTTGGCGTTGTCTGCGCGGTGGCTCGGACCGTTGGAAACAGAATGGCTAGCAGACATACAGTGCTGAAAAATGCTCTGGCCTGGCGGCTTACATCGAGAGAAGAACAGGATCGCATGGGCCCACCCGTCGAAAAGAGGCCAGCATTTTACAACGGTTTCACCGATTTGCAGGCAGAAAAATCGCCGGATAGCTTAATTCTCGCGGCTTTCGGAGCATCCGGGGCTAAAGCCGCTTCAAGAAGGTATTGGCCTCGGCGACCTGAGGGAAGAGCTTCTCCTCCGCCTGGAACTCCTCCGAATGCACGCACCGCCGGCTGCCGCGCAGTCTTACCGGATGCTTCAGGTGGAGCATCTCGTGATAGACGATGTATTCGAGCACGAAGCGCGGTACGGCGGGATGGTCAAAGATGCGGCTGATGATGATGGCATTATGGGCGGGATCGTAGTGGCCGAGGATGCGGCGGGTCTTGGTCTGGCTCCAACTCATGCGGGGACGCGCCATTAGGCCATGAAAAAAGCGCGAGTTCAGGTCTTCAAAGACTGCTTCCAGGTCGAAAAAGTGTCCGCGCGGCGATCGCAGCAGCTTACGCCCGCGCATCTGCCGGACCAGGTGCGTCTTGCGCACGATCTCGTGACTGGCGACGTATTTCCGGTAGCGCGCCGCTTGCGCGCGATCGACCGGCTGGCGGTACATCTTGGCGAGCAGGATGTGCGCGATTGCCTTCAGGATCGACGCGGGAGCGCCCTCGAGAAGATCAGAGAGCCGGACCAGCAAGCGACCATTACGCAAGCGGATCGTGTTGTTCACATTGGCAAAGGCGAAGAATTCGATCTTGAGCTCAGGCAGGGAAGCGCCCGGCCGAAGCTCACGAAGAGTTTCCTGGAAGGTTTTAAGCAGGCTTTCACGCACGGTAATTCAGGTTAGCATGGTGGGAACGGGCCTGGGGCCCAGGAGCTAGTGTCTCCGGATGCGGCTGAGTCGGTGGAAAGAGCGGAATCGTCGAAACTGAGAGTGTGTCGACCATGCTCTGAGCCCTGACGCCTGCTACTCGGGGCTTACGCCTGTGCCCTTGGACGGATTCTTGTTCAGAAGCTTCTTCTTGGCCTGCTCTTCTTGATCGGCGAGCAGCTTGCGGTGATCCTCGGTGGAGGTGTCGAGGGTCTCAATCGCATTGCTGAGGACGAATTCGTACTGATCCGACTCCGACCGCGGTGCATTCGCATCCTTGAGAGCGCGCAGCTTGGCCTGAAATTCGGTGTCAGCCTCGATGATGAGCTTCAGTGGCTTGCGAATGTCGTCTTTGCGGTCGACGTAGGTCTCAATGTTGTCGTTCAGTTCGTCATAGAGGAGCTGAAAATCGTCGAGCAGATCGTGCGTCTGCCTGGCGCGATCTTTCGTCTTGGGGTCGCTGCGCACTTCCTCAAGCTTGGTCAGGCGGTCGCGGGCAAACTGTACGTAGAGCGGCAGTCGAAGCTTGGGCTCCCAACTGGTGTCGCGAACCTGATTGACCTCGGCTTGCGTGAGTGGGTCCCGGTGGCGCTGGGCCAACGAAGCCAGGGAAGTGGACAGCAACAGCGCGACAGTCAGACCTACGTGAGCAGTCTTCATTTCGCACCTTTGGGAAACATCGATGCCAGCAGATCGTCGCGCACACGTTCGAGACGGCCGATGGCTTCTTTGATAGGGCCCTGATCTTCCTGGCCCAGGGTGTGCAGCAGGTCGTGCAATTTCCGTGTCATGGTCCGCACGGAAATCTCGATCTGCTTCTGGTGCTTGTGCGATTGGATGGAGTAGTCGCGCGCCAGCTCTGAGTAGGTAACCACGTCGGTGAGCGCGGGCTGAGCATTGGCGAGATCGTCGGCGGCGTAGAGGTTATCGGTCGCGACCAGTTGCTTCTCGGCGATCTCCACACAAATCCTGGCCTTGTCGGCCACGGGCGCGTCGGAGATACGTGCCTTTAGCTGTTCGACCGTGAGTCCCTCATGAGAGGGCACGAGGGCGGATGCGGCGGCGGGCAGGACCCAAAGAGCCGCTGCGACTACACATCGCAGCGTTCGGAGTCGCCGCCGGACTGATCTGGACTTCGTCAACTTCTCCACCCCAA
>Ga0335082_10002595_pt1 | contig 19504 bp, 14 predicted proteins | sample Lox_Sample_41_FD_206718 | JGI IMG/M metagenome (GOLD analysis project Ga0335082, IMG submission 206718) | Soil microbial communities from Loxahatchee National Wildlife Refuge, Florida, United States - Lox_Sample_4.1 | ecosystem: Environmental > Terrestrial > Soil > Wetlands | place: USA...
CGTCCCGTGAGCAGATAACCTTCGAGCATGCCCTCGACAGTATGCTCACTGAGCATCTCTATCACTCGGCCATCAGGTGCAAGCTCTCCCCCATCGGAGTCTTCCGGGAAATAATCAGCAATCCAGAGCTTCTTGCTAACCGTATAGATGTCATTCAGCTTGTTGGAAGTGTTTTCATCGGGACCGAAGACGCGAAAGTTCTTCATGTTTAATTTCATTACATCGCGCAGGAACGCGCCCAGCGGTCGGGTGTTTTCTGCTCGATCCGCTCCGGGCTTATCGATTTTCAGCGCGTACTGTCGGAAGTCCGGAAGCCGCAAAGTTCTCTTCAGGCGTCCTCCGTTCGCGTGAGGGTTGGCACCCATGCGCCGCGCGCCAGTCGGTGAGAGTTCTTTCAGTTCTGGGATCAGCTGCCCGCTTTGATCGAAGAGCTCTTCTGGTTTATAAGCGCGCATCCAGCTCTCTAGCTGATGAAGGCGTTCTGGATTCTTTTTGACGTCCGCCATCGGAACCTGATGCGCCCGCCAGAAGCCTTCCAACTTGTGGCCATCAACCTCCTTCGGCGCAGTCCACCCCTTTGGGGTCCGCAGCAAGATCATGGGCCACCGAAGACGCGCGGCGACACCTGTCTCGCGAGCTTCCTGCTGATACTTCCTGATCTCCGAGACACAGCGCTCCGTCGTGGCCGCCATTGCTTGATGCATGCTCTCCGGATCAGAACCCTCGACAAAGTAAGGCGTCCATCCGTAGCCCCGGAAGAGGCTTTCAAGCTCCTCGTGGCTAATGCGCGCGAGCAGCGTAGGATTATTAATTTTGTAGCCGTTGAGATGAAGGATCGGCAGGACCGCGCCGTCTCGCACAGGATTAATGAACTTGTTGATGTGCCAGGAAGTTGCCAAAGGCCCAGTCTCCGCTTCGCCGTCTCCGACTACCGCCGCAACGATTAAATCGGGATTGTCGAATGCGGCTCCGCAGGCATGCGAGAGCACATATCCAAGTTCGCCCCCTTCGTGGATGGAACCGGGAGTTTCCGGTGTGCAGTGACTCCCGATGCCCCCTGGAAAGGAAAACTGTCTGAAAAACTCCCGCAGCCCCTGTTCATCTTCGCTCTTGTCCGTATAAATTTCCGAATAAGCTCCCTCTAGGTAAACTGGGGCCAGAACTCCAGGAGCGCCATGACCCGGTCCCGCCAAGAAGATCATGTCTAGGTCGTATTTTTTGATGAGCCGGTTTAAATGGATGTAAGTAAACGCCAAGCCAGGACTTGCCCCCCAGTGTCCTAGAAGCCGATTTTTGATGTGCTCTGCCTTCAACGGTTCCCTCAGGAGAGGGTTTTCCTGCAGGTAGATCATCCCAAGCATCAGATAGTTGCAGGCCCGCCAGTAAGCATGGGTTTTACGCAATTCTTCGGCGTTGAGAGGCGTTCCCCCAACGGTTGTTCTCGCTGTGCCATAAGCGCTAATGGAATTCGTTGCCTTTTCGGCTGCTGTTACAGGTGTCATGTCACACTCCTCCGCCACGGAGACAACTGCACGAGCATAGGATCGGCCCAGAACCCTTGTCGTCTGGTAGAACTGACAGTCACATTGCGCTCCCCACCTTCAGGTTAACCGGACAGAAGCTTCTAACCGATATCAGGTAGCCGTCGAGCCCCACTGGAGACCGTCAAAAATAGCTGCTCTGTTTGCAAGAAGAGGAAGTGGGCTGTCCGGTTAGGAGAGAACAACTTTTATGCCGGCAAGGACGGCACCGTCTATCGCTACAACAGGGACAGCGGCAATTGGTCAAGTAACAGCGGCAACGGCTGGCAACCTGTGGATAAGCCACAACCAAAACTGCAGAACCAGCAGCAATTGCGCAACAAAGGCGAACCCAAAACTTCAACTCGATGCGCGGTTCTGGCGGGGCTCGTATGCGCGGAGGAGGTAGGAGTCGTTAGCAGGGAAAGTCGAGGAATTACCCATCGCCTGTGGCTGCGTCGACTTCTAACGGGCTGGGCGAGCGTGCCTGTTGGTGAGGTGCTTAGTTTTCCATATTTCGGTCTGGTGCTGTGTTCTTGTGAACAATTCTCTGTGATGTTTTTTTGCCCAATACATTCTTAGCCCGCGATAAGTTTCAACCCTACCTCGGCTCGCCATCCGTGCCGCTCGGTTGAAATTCCGTAGCCGACGCGTTCGATGCCTGTGGCTGTCGTGTATAGTCTTTGGAATGCCGTGTGTGGTTACATTCGACTCCCACACGCTTCCGCCAAAGGCTCTTGAATCCGAAACAAAATGGGCTCTCGATGCAGAAAATCAATGGCGTGGCTGCAACGGTTGAGCCGGGCCTCTGGCACCACCGGTCCGCGTTTCTTCACGCGGCAACGCCTTGCCTGAGATCGAAGCGGAAGGGAATTGACGGAATTTTGAGTACGTTGCGGCCCCCCGCAACCAAATTCAGCAAGGGCTTCCGAAAATCCAATAGGAAGCCCTTTTCATTTGGAATAGCCGATTGTCCTCCTTAGCCATCCTGACGACGGTAGGATTCGGATACTTACGGTATAGCGAACGTGAGCGAAGGAGTGCGATAATTGTAAATCTCACGGGAGGTTTGCAATGATCACAAACCCGGAAAGTGTCATCATCCAGGATCCCGAAATTCTCTCCGGTGCGCCCGTCTTCCGGGGCACTCGTGTCCCATTTCAAAATCTTCTGGACTACCTCGAAGGTGGCGAAACCCTGGATGAATTCCTGAAACAATTTCCTGGCGTCACTCGTGAGCAAGCCATCGCCGCACTGGAAGAAGCAAAGTCACTGATGCTCGCGCGCTTTGCAAAATGAAAATCCTGGTGGACGAGTGCCTGCCGAGTGAACTGTGCGTAGTCCTTACCGAAATGGGCCATGAGTGCCGAACGGTGCGACAAGCCGGTTTTGGATCCAAAAAGAACGGTGAACTCCTCGCCCTCGCCGAGGGCCGGTGGGACGTCTTGCTCACCGGCGACCGAAACATCAAATATCAGCAGAACATGATCGGTCGTAACGTGTCGATCCTCATTCTTCGCGCCAAGTCCAATCGCATGAAAGACCTCTTGCCACTCATCCCAGCCTGTGGAGAGGCGCTGCTCTCTCTCCAGCCCGGTCAAATCGCAGAAGCAGGCCCTCTCTAACCAAATGCTTCGCCAAAGAGTGAATTCGAATCGACCTCTACAAGGCTCGGACTACCGCGACCGCCGACCAATCGCCGTCATTGATGCCTTTGTACTGCACCCGAGACCCCATATCCTGCTGAAGACTTGGGCGCAAACTTAGGCGCAAAACCCCTGTTTGGAGAGGGAATTGAATGGGCGCGGGGGAAGAGGACAACTAATTCGGCGAGACTTAAGTTGTTTCATTGGTTTGCTGATTTGAACTCATAACCCGAAGGTCGTCAGTTCAAATCTGCCCCCCCGCAACCATTTCTAGATACAACGGCTTAGAGGATGCTCCCTCTGAGCCGTTTTCTTTCTGGCCTCAGAATTCCGTTCAAATGCTCCGCAAGTCTCAGATTCGCGCGCTTTGTTAGCTTATTAAATGAGGTGCGGCAAGACCAATAAACTCCCGTGGCGTTATGACCTTGGTCTTCTTCCAGAATTTCGGGAAGTGCTTTTGGTTGCCCGTCACCAGATAGTCCGCTTTCGCAGCATCGGCACACTCTAGGAATATATTGTCATCGGGGTCGCCCGTCACTTCAAGTTGTTGAGTGGGAGCCACGATGTAGCTGTGGTTCTTGATAAGCTGCAGGAATTGTTGACGAAGGCCCTTGCGAATTTTGAGTTCCTGGCGGGCAAGCACCTCGCCGTATTCTTGCAAGACGGAACGGGAGACATAAAGCCGAGCCGGCTTGGTAATGGCAAGCAGTAACACGGTGCGCTGCAGCCCGGCTGGCTTGATAGCTGCGGAAATCAGGACGTTGGTGTCGATCACCAGACGAAGGGGAAGCATTACCGCTTTGGCTTCTTAGACCGTGCAGCCTTGATGATCTTGTCGATCTGACGCGAGCTCAGCGAACTCGTCCCACTCTGCTCCGCCTCTTCGCCGAGGGCTCTTAAGACCTCAGGCTCGGGCGCGGCCAGCTTAACGTACCTACGGATACTGATTAGTACGGCTTTGGGTGTCCCGCGTTTCTCGATGACCAGCGACCTTTGCTCGTCATTGACGCGACACAGGAGTTTTCCGAAATTCGCTCGGGCACCCAAGGCTGAAACGACTATCGTGCTATTTTTGGCCGTAGTCGGAGTAGTGGCCATAAACTCTCCATTTCAATAATCTGAACTGTACAGTCTAAAAGAGGGGAGGTCAACCAGTTTGCGGCTTGTCGTCTGATAGCCCTATGTCTCCAACTCTGCCTCGATCATTCGCCATCTGGCCAGAAAACCGACCGCCCCAAGGTGCCAAGTCCGGCTACAGCAAGGCCTTCAGACGGTTTATCTACTTTTTGCTCCTCGGTTGTGCGTACATCTTGATCTATGCCCTTTGCAGTTGCCTGATCGGCCGTCACCCCTCCAGCGGGACTCCTTGCCCGGAATGACTTCCGGTTGGCCCGTTTGAACGGGCGCAATTCCATGAGACGCCGTAAAAGCACCTGTGGTTGCGTCACATCGACGAGTACCCAACTACCCCCTCGTCGGGGGGCACAACTCTCTCACCGCCAGACGGATCATGAATTCACGATCAGCCATGTTTTGCCCCTATCAATAACCGCAAGGCCGGATTCTCTGGGCTCAATATCCCTGTGGGATTATCTTTCCAAATCCAGGCGTGGACCAACCATTGAGTCTTAGCGATGAAGTGCCCCCCTTGTTCGCGGGTCCCGCTTAAGATGCGCTCCAAGATTAACTTATGCTTGAAGCGCAGCAAGCAAAAGAGTAACTCGCTTAAAGTCAGTTGGTCAAGGGCTGTTGATTGGCAGAATCGGAGCCTGCCCAGTACAATTCAGCTTATGGATCCCAATCTGATTTCCAAGGTCATGCAAGAGATGGGCCGCAAGGGCGGCAAAAAGGGTGGGAAAAAGGGAGCAAAAATGCGGGCGGAGGCTCTCACTCCTGAACAACGGAGTCGGATTGCGCGAAAAGCCGCAAAGACTCGTTGGGCTAAAGTGAAGAAAAAGCACTGAAACTAAGCGCGGAGGGGTGCATTGAGATGCATACTCCTGTTCCCCCGCCTGTCACAAGTCGATTGTCACAGCTTGTCACCGTAGCGGCTCGTAGTATTAAGGCCATGGGGGGCAGGCTGGAGATCCGGGCTGTCTTCCCTAATGGCATTGTGCGTATCGGCCAGTTTCAGGATTTGAGGAAGCGCGCATAGAATGTTTGCCGTTCACAGACACACGACCACAACATGAGTCCCACATTTGCTCGGTACATTGGGATTGATTACTCGGGCGCGGAGACCGCTAATTCTAGTCTGACAGGATTGCGCGTCTACGAAGCAGACCAAACCAATGGCGCCACCGAAATCAGGACTACAGGGGGCCCGAAAATACATTGGACGCGCCGGGCAATTGCCGAGTGGCTCGTTGAGCGATTGAGCGAAACTCAGCCTACATTGGTAGGGATCAATCACGGTTTTTCATTTCCGCTGAAATATTTCCAGAAATACGGTCTCGCCCACGACTGGCCCGCGTTTCTAGCTGACTTTCAAAAGTATTGGCCGACCGACGCGGATCATACCTACGTCGATTTCGTTCGAGAAGGTGATTGTGGCGACGCACAAGCTCGATGCGGTGATTTCCGGTGGAAACGCCTGACGGAGACGCGAGCAGGAGCCAAGTCCGTTTTTCATTTTAATGTGCCCGGATCAGTGGCGAAGTCCACCCATGCGGGCATTCCGTGGCTGCTATACCTCCGCAACCGTGTGGCAGATCGCGTGCACTTCTGGCCTTTCGATGGCTGGCAAGTACCCACCGGCAGGTCGGCAGTAGTCGAAATCCACCTCGCGATGTGGCGCCACATCTTCCCGAACAATGGCCGAAATCGCCATCAGCAAGACGCCTACGTCGCTGCCGAATGGCTGCGAAGAAGCGACAGGGATGGCAGTCTCCATCGGTTCTTTAGCCCGGGTCTGACAGAGAACGAAAGGAAAGTGGTCGCGATCGAAGGCTGGATTCTGGGTATAACGTAGGAGCCTACCAGTGGTGAGGCCGCGAAATCATGCCGCCAGCGGGACTAGCTCAAAGCGGAAAGGCACGACAAGCCAGACCTGCGGACTATGCGTCTACATGCGTGCGGCCCGAGGGCTTCAAAAGCCCCCACACGTTTATGCGAGCTAGTTCTAAGGAAGGATTGCCGGTCACTCGTATCGCAAGGCGACCATAGGGTCCACGCGCATTGCGCGGCGCGCGGGGATGTAGCAAGCCGCGAGCGCGACCAGTGCGAGCAGGATTGCGACACCCGCGAATGTTGCAGGGTCCGTCGGTTTCACATCGAAGAGCAGACTGGCCATCAGGCGAGTCAGCGCAAGCGCTCCTGCAATCCCGGAGGCGATGCCGAAGAGCGCGATTTTCGCTCCATCTCTCATAATGAGCCGCAGTACGTCGCGTCGATGCGCTCCCAGCGCTGTTCGTATGCCGATCTCATGCGTTCGCTGGTTCACGGTATAGGCCATCGTGCCGTAGATTCCCACCGCGGCCAAGATCAACGCGAGCGCCGCGAACAGTCCGAGGAGCAGCATGTTGAAACGTTGTTGGGCAACCGACACCGCTATGAGCTCGTCCATGGCGTGCACGTCGCCCACTGGAATCTGCGCGTCCAAGCTCCAGATCTGCTTCTTCACTTCTGCAACGAGCCCAGGAGACGCATCTCGCGCCCGGATGACGAGCGTCATAAATCGTCTCCAGCGCTCGTCGGACTGCGAAAAAGGCGTATACACAGCGGGGTCCGTCGGTTGATTCAATCCTGAGTGTTTCACGTCGGCCACCACGCCGATGACGGTCATCCATCGCGGCGGCCCTAAGTCGCCCGCCCAGCAGATGCGCACGCCGATTGGGTCTTCCCGCGGGAAGAATTCCCGCACGATTTCTTCATTCACAATGGCGACGAGTGGCTGCCCTTCGCGGTCCGAGGGGATGAACTCGCGACCTGCGCGCAGCGGAATCTGCATCACGTGGAAGTAATCGCCCATCACGGAAAGGGTTTGCACCAGCGGCTCACTTCCCACCGCGACCGGCGGGCGTCCGTCGATGACCAAACGATGGCCTACATAATTCCCGCCGAGGGGTATATCACTCACCATCGCCACTTGCACGCCCGGAACACTATCCATGCGCGTGAGCAACTCGCGGCGGAACTGGGTTTGTTTAGGGATTTCTTCGTACCGCGTCTTAGGCAATTGGAAATACATCGTTATTACGCCCGAAGAATTGAAACCGGGGTTTATCGAGCGCAAGCGTGAGAAGCCTTTGATCAACAGGCCGGCCCCTATGAGCAGCACCAAAGCAACCGCCAGTTCCGATATGACCAGAATTTTCCGTATCCGATGGCCCATTTTGCTCGCGGTTGTGTTTCGGCCGCTCTCTTTCAGGGCCTCGGCCGCGTCTGCTCGGGCCGCGATCCATGCCGGCGCGATGCCGAACACGATGCCGCTCAACACCGAGACCACGAGGACGAACAGCAGCACCCGCGTATCCACATTGGTCCCGCTCAGCCGCTCCAGCTGCTCCGGCCTCAGGGCCACGAGCATGCTCGTGCCCCACTTTGCGAACAGCAATCCGGCCGCACCGCCGAGGACCGACAACAGCGTGCTCTCGGTCAGCGTTTTCCGGATGAGCCGGCCGCGTCTTGCGCCCAGCGCCGCCCGGATCACTAATTCCTGGCGCCCTGCAAATGCCCGCACCATCAGTAGGCTCGCGAAATTTGCGCACGCAATCAGCAGCACCAGGCCTACAGCTCCGAAGAGCACCAGCAGTGCCGGCCGCACGTCTCCTACCAGCCATTCATGCAGCGGAACTAGCTGGCTCTTCCGCTCCTTTTCTTCGGCCGGATACTGCTCCGCGAGTCGGCGGTCGAGCGCGGCCACTTCGGCCTGCGCCTGCGCGAGCGTGACGCCCGCCTTCAACCGCCAGTAGGTATGCATGAAGTGCAGATCGCGTTCAGCAGCCCCTCCCGGGTCGTCGACCCAGAGTGAAACGAATACGTCGGCATGCTCCACTGGCGGAGAAAAACTCGCGGGCATGACGCCGATCACGGTATAGGAGTGTCCGTCCAGGTGAATCGTGGTGCCCACCGCATGTGGATCGCTGCCAAGGTAGTTTTGCCAGAAATGATTGCTGACCATGGCGAGACGCGGCCCGCCTTGCACATCTTCCTCGGGCGAAATAAACCGGCCCAGCATCGGCTGCACACCGATCGTTTCGAAAAACCCCGCATCGATGTGCCCGACATGGACTTGCAAAGGTTCGGTTCCGCCTGTGTAGTCCATCGGCTCGACGTTGATTCCGCCACCCTGTGAGAAGGCGCGCACCTGTCTCTGGATATCCATCACATTCGGGAGCGAATCGTTTTCCTTTAGGACGACGAGTTGCTTCGGATTCTTGTAGGGAAGCGGACTGAGCAGCACTCCATTCATCACGCTGAATATCGCGGTGTTTGCGCCGATGCCGAGAGCGAGGGTAAGGATGGCGACAGCCGTGAAACCGGGATTCTTGCGCAGCATGCGCGCGGCGTAGCGAACATCCTGCCCCAAGTTCTCGAACCATTCCCAGCCCCATGCGATGCGACTTTCTTCCTTCAGGTACGTTGCGTTGCCAAACCGGCGTCGAGCAGCGGCCCGGGCCTCGTTTGCCGTCATGCCGGACTCGAACCGTTCCTCCTGCAGCAATTCCAAATGCAGGCGCACCTCCTCTTCGAGGTCGTCATCAAACTGTCGTCGATGCATCAGCATGCTGAGGCGCTTTGCCAGCTCGCGCAGCCAGTCCATAACGGAGTTCCTTTCAGACCGCTTCAATCACACGCGTGATTGCGCCAATGACTCGTTCAAACTGCGACATTTCTACGCCCAACTGTTTGCGCCCGGCCGGAGTCAGTTGATAATAGCGAGCGCGGCGGTTTCCGGCCGTAGTGCCCCACTTCGCGGTCACCCAACCCTTTGTCAACATCCGCTGCAAGGCGGGGTACAGGGAGCCTTCTTCGACTTGCAGAACGTTTTCAGATATCTGCTGAATGGAATGGGCGATCTCATACCCATGCATTTCGCCGGAGCGCGCCAACGTTCTTAAAATCAGCAGATAGAGTGTTCCGGGAGGAATTTCGTCTCGATGCAAGGCAACCCCTTTGACATAGTTAGACTATGGCAGAGCCGAATTGCATGTCAAGGGCAAGCCATGGGCTCAGCGGAAATGCAAAACTGTCCATCGGTTCGCTTCAGTTCCGTAAGGTCGTCTGTCAGGCGAGAATTGCTCGGTTCCACATCCCCAACCTGCGGACGTCGACCATGGCAATTCCCACGGTGAACGTGCTCTGCGCTTTTTCCATTCCGCCAAGCTGAATATTTCGCTTGACACAACCTTTTCAGGTGCTATATAGCTACTAACAACTGGGGATATATAGCAGTTCCGAGGTTGGCGTTTCAAGGTCAAATCTTGCGGTTCACGAGCTGCTCTAGGTTGAGGGGACGGCTTGTATTTGGAGGATTGGTTATGAGGAAACTGGGGTTGAATCTTGGGTGTTGTTTCCTGGTTGCGTTGGTGCTTGTCGCTCTGACGCTCCATGGAACTCCAGCGTTCGCTCAGGACGTGACAGCCACGATTACCGGCACAGTCACGGACCAGAGTGGCGCACCCGTTGTCGGCGCGACGGTTACTGCAAAGTCCGTCGAGCGCGGAACAACGTTTACCGGCACGACGAATGAGGCAGGCCTTTTCCGTCTCACTCAGTTGCAAATCGGCAATTACGAACTTCGCATCGAGAAAACTGGTTTTCAGACAGCAGTACGTCCGTCCTTTAACTTGGCGCTGAACCAGATCGCTCGTGTTGATGTGGAATTGAAGGTCGGTCAGGTTAGCGACACCATAGAAGTCACGGCTGCCGCTCCCATCCTGAAGACCGAAGCCACCCAAATTGACACCATCATCAATTCCGCGACCAACGAAGCGCTTCCTTTGGCGACTCGTAACTACGTTGAGCTGACGCTGCTCGCTCCCGGCGCCGTTCACCCCGATCCGAGTGGCTTCAACAATGGCGACAACGTGCAGAGTGGAGCGCGGCCCTTTATCAATGGAAACCGCGAACAGGCAAACAACTTCATCCTCGACGGTATGGACAACAACCAGGTATCTGACAACCTGCTAGGCTATACGCCGTCTCCGGATGCCATCGAAGAGTTCAACCTCATCACGAACAATGCTCCGGCCGAATTTGGCAACTTCATGGGTGGCATCGTCAGCGTCAGCCTGAAGTCCGGTACGAACGCTTTTCATGGCAATGTGTGGGAATTCTTCCGCAACGACAAATTCAACGCCAACAAGTGGGAAAACAAGATCAATCCCACTTCGCAGATTCCTCGCGACCCGCTCCGTTGGAATATGTTTGGTGCCACCTTTGGCGGACCAATCAAGAAGAACAAGCTGTTCTTCTTCGTGGACTACCAGGGGCAACGGTTTGATCATCCGCCTGCGGGAAGCCGAATTTCCGTATACAACGCTGCCGAACAGGGTGGTAACTTCAGCGCTCTTTGCACGAGCGGTTTCGATGCAAGTGGCATTTGTTTGGACAGAACATCATCGAGCCTGACCCCTGCCAATCACACTTGCGCCGCAGGCGAAAACACCAACGGTTGCGTCGTAGCCAATCAGCTCTATAACCCGTGCGCGGCCGGAACCGGCGTCAGCGGAACTCCTTGCGCCCCTTCCTCTGCAGCAAATGCGCAACGTCCCGCATTTGCGAACAACATCATTCCGGCCAACATGATTAGCCCCGTGGCCACTGCCTTGTTTGCTTCGCCGCTTTATCCCCAGACCATCAACAACGGCCTCACCAGCAACGCCCTTCAGGAGATATCTCAGCAGTTCAATAGCGATCAGGGCGACGTCAAGGTTGACTATCGCATTTCAGACAAAGATTCCCTCTCTGGCCGCTTTACTCGCGCCATGCAGACCGATCCCACAACCAATTCCCAGCTTCTATTTGGAAATGGCTTGGCCACGGCTCCTATCTGGAGCACGGTTGGCGACTGGACTCGCTCCATCTCGAGCAGTCTTATTAACGACGCGCGCTTCGGCTGGAACCACGTCATCCTCAACACAGGAACGACTTGGGATCCTCAAGTTGGCCAATTCGGACAAGACATCGGGATTGCGAACTCGAATCCTGGATCGCTGGCCGGCCTTATGGGAATCGGCTTTGGCGGCGGATCGCCAAGCGGTCCTGGCACCGGCACTCTGACGAACATCGGCAACAGCATGGTCACACAGAGCTTCAACAGCACTGTGTATCAGGCCGATGATTCCGTAACGTGGGTTCGTGGCCGTCACTCTCTCAAGTTCGGCGGCGAGTTCATGTACAACGACATCAAAGTCTTCTACTCCGGCAACAGCGGAGAATTGGGCAACATCACTTTCGGTTCCAACTTCACGGCATCCTCTGCGGTTTGCACTGACGCTTCCACGACGAGCAACTGCACCGCAACAAAGCCTATTGGAGGCAACGGCATGGCGGACTTCTTCTTGGGTCTGCCGACGGGCTTTGGCCGGGGTCTTTCGAGCGGCGGCTGGGAACAGACTTCGAGAGTCTTTGCCGGCTACGCGCAAGATACTTGGCGCGTAACGGATCGCCTTACTCTTACTCTGGGTTTGCGTTATGAAGCGCACACGCCTTGGGTCGAGAGCAATGATCAGCAAGTGAACTTCAATCCGGTCTCCGGTGACGTGGAATACGCCAACCAAAACGGCGCCAGCCGCGCGCTTTACGACGGCGTGTATGGCGGCAAGGCATTCCAGCCTCGCTTGGGATTCGCCTGGACTCCGGGACGCTTCAATGGCAAGACCGTGTTTCGTGGCGCGTTCACTGTTTCCAGCTATCTGGAAGGAACGGGCACGAACCTCCGTTTGCCGATCAACCCGCCGTTTAACGGTGGCGCTGGCAGCGGCGAATTCCAGACGCTGTATCAGAATATCGCGTTGCCGGGAACCACGTCTTCCGACGGCATTATCGTGCCGCCTTCTTCAGGTACGGACTGCTCGGACCTATCCTGTTTCAACGGCGCTGTGTTCCGTATGTGGGATCAGAAAGTTCAGCCGGCAATCGACGATCAGTGGAACCTGACGATCCAACATCAGTTTGCGCCCAATACGACACTCCAGGTGGGATACGTAGGCCAAACCGCGTACCACTTGATGGTGCCGTTCTATTACGGCCAGCCTGTGGCGGAGCCTGCGAGCTCCTGCGGTACTCCTCCTTGCACATCGCCGAGCCCATTCTTCGCGAATGGTCAGGGTCCGGCGTTGCTCAGCGAAATCAGCACGGTATCCGGCACGCAATCGAACGGTCGCATGATGTACAACGCACTGCAGGCCGTGTTCCAGAGATCGCAGAGCAACGGACTGCAGTATCAGGTGTCTTACACCTACGCAAAGTGCATGTCCAACAACACTGGTTACTACGGCACCTGGTCCGGTTCGAGAGCTTCCTCGACCGCGTCACCGTATTGGCAGAACATCTACGACGTGCAAGCGGAGTGGTCGCCCTGCTACTACGACGAAACGCACAACCTAACTGCCTATGCCGTTTACGAATTGCCGATTGGCAAGGGCAAAAAGATCCTTGGCGACGCGAGTGGCGTCGTTAACACGATCGTGGGGGGGTGGAAGGTTAGCCCGATTGTTACGTTGCACACCGGCTTCCCCCTGGCGCTGTACAACAACGACACGGACCATACGGGAACTTCATCTCGCGGTCTCCGGCCCGATTGCAACGGCACAAACAAGGTTTTCGGTCGAGAGACAACCACAAATCCGAGCGGCGGTATTCAGTGGTTTGATCCTTCCAACTACACCAACGCTGCAGGGTTCGGAACTTGCGCTCCGCAACTCGGAGGCTTGCGTGGGCCCGGTTACTACAACTGGGATGCCAGCATCCAGAAGGACTTCCTCCTTACGGAACGCTTCAAGCTCCAGTTCCGAACGGACTTCCTGAACATGTTCAACCGCGTGAATCTGGCCGTTCCAAACACTACGGTCCAGACTTCGACCACCGGCCTCATCCAGGCTTCGCAACCTCCAAGAAACATCCAGTTTGCGTTGAAGCTCTTTTATTAACCCCCAAACCCCGTACAATGAGGCAGGCGATTCGTTCGCCTGCCTCATTTACTTTTATGGCCAACTTTCATCCTAGATTTTTGTTTTGCCTGTTCGTCTGCAGTGCGATGGCGAATCGGGCGTGCGCACAGTCCGCAGCAAAGCCTCCCGCTACAGACGCCTCCGCGTCCGCGCAAAAAGGCCTCTTGCTGGCCGAGGAAGGCCGCTGCCGCGAAGCTTTGCCGGTTCTGAAGAGAGCCGCACCTCAGGTCTCGGACAAACAACTGAAACTCAAATCGGGTTTGGCCACGATTCGCTGCGGGCAACTCCTGAACCAGACGGACACTACCGTAACTACTCTTCTCTGGCTCAATCGCGAATTTCCTACCGAACCGGAAGTCTTGTACGTTTCCACGCATGCTTTTTCCGACCTTGCCACGCGCGCCGCAATTCAGTTGGCGAACACCGCACCCAATTCCAAGCAAGCGCGCCAGTTGAATGCCGAATCTCTCGAAATGCAGGGCAAATGGGACGAAGCTGCCGCGGAATATAACGCCATTTTAAAGGAACAACCCGACACGCCCGGGATCCACTACCGTATCGGACGCGCCATTCTTTCCAAACCGCCTGCGCCTACGACTGTCGAGGACGCACGCAAGGAATTTGAAGCCGAGCTGAAAATTGACCCGCGCAATGCCGGCGCCGAATACATACTCGGCCAGCTTGCACGCCAGGCTCAGCAATGGGATGAGGCAATCGAGCATTTCTCGCGCGCTTCGAAGCTCGATGCAAGTTTTGCGGACGCGTTCATGGGTCTTGGATTGTCGCTAAACGCAGCGAGCCGCTTTGCAGAGGCGATTCCTCCGCTCGAAACCGCCGTCAAACTGCAACCCGACAATCCAGCGGGGCACTATCAGCTTGCTATTGCCTACAACCGCGTCGGCCGCAGGGATGACGCGAAACGCGAAGCGCAGTTGCAAAAAGAAGCAGCAGAGAGAGTCGAACAAGCTCGGCAAAAAGCTGCGGGCCCGCCGCAATAGTCGCAGGCTCAAGCAGATGGCAAACTCGACCCGAAAATTCTGTCTTGCCTGCATCGCGAGCCTGGCCGCTCTCACGTCGCCGGGCAGCGCCCAGAATTCCGCCGCGCCGCACGTCAAAGAAAATTCCGTTCAGTTCGCAAATGTCACAGCGGCTGCGGGAATCAAATTCACACATCTCCGCGGCAATGATGGGATTCCAACCAATCTCGAAATCTTTGGACCGGGAGTCTGCGTTGCTGACTACGATCGCGACGGCTACCAGGACATCTATTTTGTGAATGGACGCGATCTGCACAGCCGCGGCATCGCTGCTCGCAACGCCCTCTATCGAAACAACGGCGACTTCACCTTCATGGATGTCACCGAACAGGCCGGCGTTCCTGGAACTGGCTATGGTCTTGGCTGCGTTTGGGGCGATTACGACAACGATGGCTATCCCGATCTGTTTGTCACGCAATTCGGACGAAACGTGCTCTATCACAACAATGGTGACGGCACGTTTGCCGACGTCACGGACAAGGCCGGCGTCGCCGGGATGGACTTCGGCACGCAATTCCACTCTGGCGCCACGTTCTTCGATTACGATCGCGACGGTTATCTCGACCTCTACGTTGGCGGTTATGTAGATCTTGGCCCCGACGCGCCCCGCTATTGCACGGTCGGTGGCGTGAAAACAAGTTGCCCGCCCAGCGCTTACAAGGGCACCGCGGACATTCTTTACCACAACAACGGCAACGGAACCTTCACGAATGTCACCAAGTCCGCGAAAATTTTTCAGCCGCGCGGCAAAAATCTTGCCGTCGGCGCTGCGGACTATGACAACGACGGCTGGCCCGACCTCTTCGTCGCGAATGACGGCATCAATTCCTATCTCTATCACAACGAGAAAAATGGAACCTTCGACGAAGTCGGAACGATCAGCGGAATGGGCCTCGCTTCAGGAGGTTACGCCATGGCGGCGATGTGCATCTCCTTCGGCGACTACCTGAATGACGGCAATCTGGATCTTTTCATCACGGATTTCCAGCAAAACTCCGATCATCTTTGGCGCAACGATGGCAAAGGTTCGTTTGACGAAGTCACGGAACGAGCGGGCATCGCTCTGCCCACAAAAGGTGTGCTTGGATTTGGCGGCGGATTTTTCGATTACGACAACGACGGTTGGCTCGATCTTTTCGTCGCAAATGGCCATGTCTATCCCGAAGTCGAGCAAGCCTCTTCCGATGTGAAGTTCAAGCAAATCAACACACTGTTGCACAATGAAGGAGACGGAAAATTTGTGGAGAAAACCAAGTCGGCAGGATCGGGATTCGAAACGCCTTACGTCGGGCGCGGCGTCGCCTTCGCCGATTTTGACAACGACGGATTTCTTGATGCCGTCGTTGGCAACAACGGCGACCCTCCTTTGCTGTTGCGCAACACCGGCGGCAACGGCAATCATTTTCTAAACTTGAAACTCGTCGGCCACAAAAGCAATCGGGACGCAATGGGCGCGCGCGTACGCATCGTCGCCGGCAGACTTTCGCAGATTCGCGAAATCTACGGCGGGGGCAGTTATCTTTCTCAAAGCGACCTGCGTGTCAATTTCGGCCTGGGCAAAATCACCAAGGTGGATCGCATCGAAATCAGTTGGCCCAGCGGAACAAAACAGATTTTCCAGGATGTAGACGCGGACAAGTTTTATCAGATAGACGAAGGCAATGACGTAATGAGTCTGCAGAAATTCGTGCCTCAAGCAAAATCCGACAAGAAAGAAGCACATCCTTGAAAAGACTAGAGAGTCCGTCGACGTGTGCTTCGCGCAGGGACTTCTTACGCGCGCTCAGTGGCGGGATTGTCTCTGCGGCCGCCGGTCTTCCTTCTTTTGCGCTCCCCGCAAACGACTTGCCGTCTTTCCGCGAAATTCCTTCTTCGGAAAGCGGCATCGTTTGGTCCCACGTTAACGGGCGCTCTGCGGAAATGTACTTGCCCGAAACTACAGGTGCCGGCTGCGCGTTTCTCGATTACGACAACGACGGGTGGATGGACATTTATCTCGTCAACAGCGGCCCGTGTGATTTCTATGCGCCTCCACGACCCTTGCGCAACGCGCTCTATCGCAACAATCGCAATGGGACTTTCACTGATGTCACCGAAAAAGCAGGACTCGCGGGTAACGGTTACGGTCAAGGTGTAGCTGTCGGCGACTACGACGGTGACGGTTTTCCCGATCTCTATCTCACGCAATACGGTCGCAGCATTCTCTATCACAACAACGGCGACGGCACGTTCACCGATGTTACGGGAAAAGCGGGTGTCGCCGCTCCTGGCTGGGCTTCCAGCGCTGTCTGGTTCGACTACGACAATGACGGCCGCCTCGATCTGTTCGTCTGTCGCTTCGTGGATTTCAGCAAAGAGAAAAACAAATGGTGCGGCAATCGTGAAAAGAATGAACGGTGGTATTGCATCCCGCGCGTCTACGACCCCATGCCCTGCTGGTTATTCCACAACAACGGCGATGGCACCTTTACTGACGTCAGCAAAGAAAGCGGTATCGCGGATTCGCTAGGAAAAGCGTGGGGAGTCGTTGCCTGTGACGTAAACAACGATGGCTGGATGGACCTGTTCGTCGCAAACGATACCGTTTCCAATTTTCTGTTCATGAATCGCAAAGGGAAATTCGAAGAGACCGGACTGCTTGCGGGCGTCGGCTACAGCGCGTATGGCCGCGCTCGCTCCGGAATGGGCGTGGACGCCGCCGATTTCGATCAGGACGGCTGGCTGGATCTGTTCGTTGCCAACGTGGATCAGGAAATGTATTCGCTCTATCACAACAACAAAAACGAGAGCTTCAGCGACATTGCGCTCTCAAACGAAATTGGCTCATCCACGAAACTCATGAGCGGCTGGGGTCTGAAGTTTTTCGATTATGACAACGACGGCGATCTCGACCTCATCCTTTGCAATGGCCATCCCGACGATAAAATTGACGGCCGCGTGGACGGCGTCAATTACCTCGAACCCATGCTGCTCTTTCGCAACAATGGAAAAGGTTTCACAAACGTAAGCGCGCAAAGCGGCCCGATCTTTGCGCGTCCAATCGCTGGGCGAGGCATGGCGCTCGGCGATTTTGACAACGACGGCGCGGCGGATATTCTGGTCGCCGTCAACAACGGCAGCCCTATTTTGCTCAAAAACGAGGCAGCCGCTCGGAATCACTGGCTGGGCGTTCAGCTTGTCGGTAAAAAGGCTAACCGGGACGCCGTCGGCGCGCGCGTTACGTATCAAGCCGGCGATTTGAAACGCAGCCGAAGCAAAGTTGGTGGAGGAAGTTATCTTTCCTCCCACGACCCCCGCATGGTTTTGGGCTTGGGCAATCGAACAAAACTCGACTGGCTCGAAGTGAAATGGCCCATGCCTTCTGGCGTCACGCAGCGCTTCACGGATCTGCCTACGGATCGCTATGTCACTCTCATCGAAGGCCAAGAGAAGCCCGTCATCTCCTCAAAGGCACCCGTGGTCTATTAGAACAGAGCAGGAAACGAAGCTGGCAGAAAGGGGCACGAGTGGACAGCCAACAAACAAGGCAATTTCGGAGCGTTCTCAGTGCAGTTGGGCAGTATTTGAAGTATTGCCGTGGCCCGAGTTGAAAGCAAACGATTTGATATGAGCCGTCCTGACGTTACAGAATCTGCATAGGTGCTGATAAGGGGCGAAATTTGCGACGAAAACATATTCTGCAACTCGCGCGCTTCCGTCGAGGCGCCTAATCTTGCATTCGCCATGCTTCTCCGCGCGTCCTTTGAAAGGAGAACCATTACCGTTGAAGTATAAAACTTCGCTACCAGAAAGAAATGCGTCAATTGTGAATTTCTTTAAGTTGGTTTCGGAGACTCCGAACAAATCGAGGGCTTTCGGATTTGCAGCAACTAGACGCCGGCCAACGTCCATCACAACGATCGGATCGAGAGAGCTTGCCAGTAATTTCCTCAAATTATTTTCTTTGGCGCGAAGCGCCTTCTGCAATCTCCTGGGTTTTTCGAATACATTGCTTCCGAACCCCACGAGCGCTTTCTGCGACTGCCGAAGATGTACCGTGAGCTTTTCCCACCTAGCAAAAAGCTGCGATTTGCATTTGCTGATTTTGCCACCTGCCACGGCCATTGCATCATGAGTGCGTGTCTTCAAATCTCGTAAATCATCCTGCAAATTATTCACGCTTGTGCGAAGGGCTTCGCGTGGTTTCTCGGTTACCTTGCTTCCCATCCCCACGAGCGCTTTTTGTGCTTGGCGGGGATATACCGTGAACTTTTCCCATGTGGAAAGAAGCTGTGAGTTAAATTTTACGATTCGGCCTCTCGCGCTTGTTAACAAATGCCGTAGATCATCCACTCTTGCGCGAATTGCTTCACGTGGTTTTTCGACCACGTTCTTTCCCAGCCCCACGAGCGTTTTTTGTGCTTGGCGGGAATATACCGTGAGCTTTTCCCATGTGGCGACAAGCTGTGAGCTGCATTTGACGATCCGGCCTCTCGCGCTTGTTAACAAATGCCGTAGATCATCCACTCTTGCGCGAATTGCTTCACGTGGTTTTTCGGCCACGTTCTTTCGCAGCCCCACAAGCGCGTTCTGTGCCCGCCGAAGATATGCGATGAATTGTTCCCACGAGGTAAGAAGCTGCGATTTATATTTGCTGATTTCCATAACACAACCTGGCAAAAGCCGATCTTAATCTCCGAAATCCGGCAGTGAGACTCCTGTAGAGGGACAAGATTAAAGCAGAAAATAAGGCTGGTGAGACCTGTCAAGAATGACAGACGCCCGTTCGGCACATGGTTTAAAGGTGCCACGCGGCATAGAAGTTCGAATGATCTGTCGCTTTTGACAGTACCGCTTTGAGTTCCCCAATCGAAGGATAGGATTCGCTAGAAGCGTTCGAGGTGCACCAATGATGTCGCGTAAATTCCTTCGGCCGAAACTACTTTGGCTTCTGTGTTTTCCCGCAGCTTGCTTCGGCCAAACTGCTGATAGTGGTTCGAATCCTCTCAATGTATATGCCCCGCCATGCATCGCTCAAGTTAAGCAGTACATCGCCGTAAAGTGTCAAATTACCCCAACAGGGGGCGCGCAGCCATACAGCTATGCGTTCACGGGGGGCTTCCCTACAGGGATGTCTATGTCCGATGGATTGGGCGGTGGCTTGATCAGTGGGACGCCCACGGGGATAACTGGCGTGCAGGCCA
>Ga0335082_10002596_pt1 | contig 19504 bp, 10 predicted proteins | sample Lox_Sample_41_FD_206718 | JGI IMG/M metagenome (GOLD analysis project Ga0335082, IMG submission 206718) | Soil microbial communities from Loxahatchee National Wildlife Refuge, Florida, United States - Lox_Sample_4.1 | ecosystem: Environmental > Terrestrial > Soil > Wetlands | place: USA...
CCGGTTCGCTTATCGGATCTTGGGCGAGTTGTCGACGGGACCGAAGATGTTCGCAATATGGGACTGTCCAACGGCAAGCCCGCTGTGTTGATGCAGATCAGCCGCCAGCCCAACGCCAACATCATCGACACGGTGGACCGGATCAAGGCACTGCTGCCGGAATTTCGTGCCGCACTGCCTCCAAACGTCAAGCTCAATATCGACACCGACCGTACGCTGACCATCCGCTCCTCAGTTTTGGATGCTCAGCGGAACATGCTCATCTCCATCGCGCTGGTGATCCTGGTGGTGTTCATTTTTCTTCGTAACCTCCCGGCCACGATTATCCCCAGTGTTTCGGTCCCCGTTTCCCTGATCGGGGCGTTCGGAATCATGTATCTGGCCGGATACACGTTGGACAATCTTTCGCTTATGGGACTGGCGATTGCTACCGGCTTTGTGGTGGACGATGCCATCGTGGTGATCGAGAACATCACCCGGCATATCGAAGCTGGCATGGAGCCGATGAAAGCGGCGTTACGCGGCGCACAGGAAATCGGATTTACCGTGCTGTCGATGAGCGTCTCGCTTATTGCGGTGTTTATACCCATCCTCTTGATGGGCGGGATCGTGGGACGGCTATTCCGCGAATTCGCAGTGGTTCTGTCAGTATCCATTTTTATGTCGCTGCTGGTTTCGCTGACGACGACACCCATGATGTGCGCGCGGATGTTGAAGGTGAAGCATCAGCATGGCTGGCTCTACAACCAGACAGAGAAGGGCTTTCAGTGGATACTGTCGTCCTACTCGTCGGCATTGCAGGTCGTTCTGAACCGCACCGCGCCGGTGATGATCGTGATGGCGCTGACCATGGGGGTAAGCGTCTACCTCTACATCAAAATTCCAAAGGGTTTCTTCCCGCAGCAGGATACCGGACGGCTGCAGGGTAATGTTCAAGGCCAGCAGCACATCTCCTATCAGGCACTGGTCGAGAAGGTGAAATGGTTCGAAGAGCAAGTGCGCAAGGATCCCGCCGTTGAAGTAGTGAACGTGACGGTTGGTTCCAACGCCGGGGGCCGGGGCGGCGGCAATAACGCCAACATGAACATCCAGCTCAAGTCATTTGAGGAGCGCGGAAAGCTCACGTCCGATCAAGTTATCGCCCGGATTCGGCAGAAGACGCAAGGTATGCCGGGAGCGACGCTTTTTCTGCAAAACTCGCAGGATATTCGCGTGGGCGGCAGGCAGAGCAACGCGCAATATCAATACACGCTACAAACACAGGATCTCGACCTGCTAGCGCAGTGGGGCCCTCGCGTTCTGGCCCGGCTATCGCGGCTTCCGGAACTGGCCGACGTGAGTTCCGACCAACAGAATTCCGGACTTTCATCCAAGGTGATCATCGATCGTGACACGGCGTCGAGACTTGGCCTCACCGCGCAAGCCGTGGATAGCGCGCTGTATGATGCATTCGGCCAGCGCCAGGTCTCGACGATCTACAAGTCGATCAATCAATACCACGTGGTGCTGGCTTTAGAGCAGCAATGGTGGGAGAACCCAGCGTTTCTCAAGGAAGTCTATGTACAGACCCCCAGGGGAGTATCGATTCCACTATCGACATTCGCGCACTTCTCCGAGGGAATCACTCCACTTTCCTTGCCGCACCAGGGCCAATTCCCATCAAGTACCATTTCGTTTAATCTTGTCGAAGGTATCTCGCTGAGCGACGCAACCGACGCAATTCACCGGGCCGAACTTGATATCGGAATGCCCGCCAGCATCACCGGAAAGTTCGCTGGCACGGCGCAGGCGTTCCAGAGTTCGCTGTCCAATCAGCCGATTCTGATCGGCACGGCGCTTTTGGCCGTCTACATCATTCTGGGCATACTCTACGAAAGCCTGATCCATCCGCTCACCATCATCTCGACGCTGCCTTCGGCGGGAGTTGGCGCGCTCATCGCACTCGTGATGTTTCGCACCGAGCTGACGATCGTTGCGCTGATCGGAATCATTCTCTTGATCGGCATCGTGAAGAAGAATGCGATCATGATGATCGATTTCGCGCTGGCGGCCGAGCGAAACGACGGTTTGAATCCGCGCGATGCGATTTACCAGGCTTGCATGCTGCGGTTCCGGCCCATCATGATGACCACGGCCTGCGCGCTGCTGGGCGGTCTGCCGCTGGCCTTGGGGCTGGGTTCCGGCTCGGAGTTGCGCCGTCCGCTTGGTATCACCATCGTGGGCGGTCTGCTGGTGAGCCAGATGTTGACGCTTTTCACGACGCCCGTGATTTACTTGTCCCTCGATCGTTTGCGTCAACGTTTCAGCCGCCCCCAACCGACATACCGGAATCGCCCCGGTATTCTTATCCCCGGCGGAGCCGCGGAGAGCGGGGACTGATGATCCGTCATTTCAAAACCGCTTTCCTGGCCTGTATTCTCTGCACCGGCTGCGCCGTTGGTCCGAAATACCAGCGGCCGACCGTTCCACCGGCTCCGTCATTCAAGGAACTGGCTGGCAATGATGAATGGAAAGTCGCGACTCCAAGCGATGAATTGCTGAAGGGCAAGTGGTGGGAGATGTTCGGCGATCCCGAGTTGAACCGGCTCGAGGAGATGATCAACATCAACAACCAGAACGTGAAACAGGCGGAGGCGCAGTTCCGGCTGGCCCGCAGCTTCGTCCTGGCGAATCGCTCGAATTATTATCCGACCTTTACCGCGAACCCATCCATCACGCAGAGTGATGCAGGCAGCCGCACCGGTCGAGGCGGCGGAACTTCACAGTCGTTCTCACTGCCGCTAAACGCCACTTGGGAACCGGATTTATGGGGCCGCGTTCGCCTGTCGGTGGAGAATTCGACTGCTAACGCGCAGGTAAGCGCTGCGGATCTGGAAAACGCCCGGTTAAGCGCGCAGGCTCTGCTCGCGACAGATTACTTTCTACTGGTCGCCAACGACATGCAGCAGGCGATCTTGCGCGAGACTATAGAAGTTTACACGAGAAATCTCCAGTTAACGACCAACCGTTACAACGGAGGCGTTGCTTCAAAAAGCGACATCACGCTGGCGCAGACTTCGTTAGCCAACGCCCAGGCGGACGCTACGGATCTGAGGATCTCGCGCTCTCAACTGGAGCACGCCATCGCCGTGCTTACCGGCCAGGCTCCGTCTGGTTTCCAGGTTCCCGTCGGTAGTATCAAGGGTCCTCCGCCGCCGATTCCGCTAGCGGTTCCATCGGCACTTCTCGAGCGCCGGCCGGACATCGCGGCCAACGAACGGCTGGTAGCGGCAGCGAATGCTAACATCGGACTCGCGCAAACCGCCTACTATCCAACCTTGACGCTGTCGGCCACTGCCGGCCTGTTGAGCAGCAGCCTTGTGAACTTATTCACTTATAACAGCAGGATATGGTCTGCCGGCCCGTCCCTCGCGCAGACGCTGTATGATTTCGGACGGCGCAATGCTCAGGTCCAAGGAGCCCAAGCCTCCTACGATGCCACGGTCGCCGCGTATCGTCAGAATGTGCTGGGCGCTTTCCAGGAAGTGGAAGATGACCTCGCAGCGTTGCGCTACTTAGCCGAAGAGGCAGTTCAGCAACACGTGGCAGTGGGGGCGGCTCAACAGTCGCTGGTGCTCGAGATGGCTCGCTATCGTGCAGGAACCGATTCGTATCTGAACGTCATCACCACTCAGGCCATCGAACTCAACGACCGGCAGCAAGCGGTGACGATCCTCCAGCGCCGGATGCTGGCAGCCGTTGATCTGGTGAAAGCGCTCGGCGGCGGATGGGATTCATCGACCCTTCCGACACTCGAGCAGCTTCGGTCGGCTGAATTGGCCGATCCGAATAACACGCAGAAAGTCGCACAGCCGGTCAACAAGTAGCGACCCAAAGGCCCAAGATGTCCGCCTGCCTTAGGACAAACGGGACAATTTGTCCTGCTCGCCTTCCGCCAACTCATTGAAACAACGCTTTGGCTGTACCCATGCTCTAAGGTCTCGCCAGTATGAGCGCCATGGGTCTGGGTCTCGCGCCGGTTCGCAGAACACCAGCTTACCGGCTAGCCGAAAGTAGACGAGAGGAACGGACGATTTGCCAAGGTGCGGTGCATCTCGCGCCGGAGGACGGGGTGGCGATACTTGGCGAGTTCCTGGACGTTAGCAGCGGCGGGTTTCGCGCCAGTTATCGAGAACGCTCACTAGCTACCGGGACTGAAGTTCGATTCCGGCATCGGTTCTTTGAAGGACGCGCCCGAGTGATCTGGTCGAACGCGATGACAGACCGAACACACAGTGGCTTTCTCGTGCTGCGGGATTAAGTCATGACTTTGAACAGAACTCAATCCTCGCGACGTGAAGTACTAGGCATCCATGAATTGCGGTACGGGGGCATAAGATCACTCGCTAAACTTCCTCATACCGACTACCGATGGATGCGGTGAACCTAATCATGTCCAATGAGAAGAAGACCCTGTGGAATTTTCTGTCTCGACTGTGGACCTGGATCACGCTGCCACTGGCATTGCTAGCCGTTCTTCTGGCCATCTCGCTCTTAGATCGCGATCAACGGCAAAGCCTGCAAATCGTGACCTCGTGCATGCTGGGACTGATGCCGGTGATCTTGTTTCATCTGTACCGGCGCGATCTGCAGAAGCGCGATCAAACGGAGCATGCCTTACGGGAGAGCGAAGAACGATACCGGCGGTTGGTGGAGCTTTCGCCGAATGCGATTGCGGTGCATCATCAGGGTAGTATCGTTTACATCAACAAAGCCGGCGCTAGTTTGTTGGGAGCTGCCGCGCCGCGCGAACTGGTTGGAAAATCCGTAATCGATTTCGTCCAGCCCGCAAACCGCGAGTTGGTGGAAGCCCAGTTGGTGGATGCACGGGACCAGAAACGGATCGATTCGGTGCGTGAGGAACGATTCATCCGCTTGGACGGCCGGCCGGTCGACGCGGAAGTTACCGTCATTCCGTTTTCGCACCAGGGCGAGCCGGCAGTACAGATTATCTGCCGTGACGTGACCGAGCGTAAGCGTGTAGAAGAGGCTCTTGAGCAGACCAAGCGGAATTACGAGTCGCTGGTCAACTCCATTGACGGTATCGTGTGGGAAGCGGATGCAAAGACTCTTCAATTTACCTTCGTCAGTAAGCAAGCGGAGAAGATGCTGGGCTATTCCGTGGATCAATGGCTCAGCAGCCCGACGTTTTGGCGAGACCATCTGCATTCGGAAGATCGGGAGAATGCGGTGAACTATTGCGTCGCCGCGACGGCTGAGAAGCGGTCCCATGAATTCGACTACCGTATGGTCGCAGCCGATGGACGTTTCGTCTGGCTGCGGGACATCGTCACGGTAGTAGTGGAGAACGGAGAACCGGTCGCGCTGCGCGGAATCATGCTCGATATCACCGAGCAGCGGCGAATGCACGAACAGCTTGCGGCATTTTCCCAGGAGCTGCAGCATAAGAACCGGGAGCTTGTGGAAGCGCTGCGCGTAGCCACGGAATCCGTGGAATTGAAGAGCCAATTCCTGGCCAACGTAAGCCACGAGATTCGTACGCCCATGAACGGCGTCATCGGAATGGCCGGTCTGTTAATGGATGCCAATCTGTCGCCGGAGCAGCGGGAGCTTGCCGAGGTAGTGCGCAGCTCGGGCGAGGCGCTGCTGCGAATCGTGAACGACATCCTTGACTTCTCCAAGATCGAAGCCAACCACGTCGAGCTGGAGATCATCGAGTTCAATCCCGCCGAGACGGTGGAAGACGTCGTTGAGCTGCTGGCGAAATCGGCCGCCAAGGAAGTGGAATTGACCTGTCTGGTGGAGAAGGAGGTTCCGCGGCTGCTGAAGGGAGACCCGAGCCGGCTACGTCAAATCTTGACGAACCTGATCAGTAACGCGGCGAAGTTCACCAACGAAGGCGAGATCGCGGTGACGGTGAGTCTGACCGCGCAGAAGGACGACCGTGTTCGTCTGCGCTTCGAAGTGCGCGACACCGGGATCGGCGTCAGTGCGGACGCGCAGAAGTACCTGTTTCAACCGTTCCGTCAGGCCGATGGTTCCACGACCCGGAAATATGGCGGGACCGGACTGGGGTTAGCGATCTCGAAGCACCTGGTGGAAATGATGCGGGGCGAGATCGGCGTGGAGAGCAAGTTGGGCGCGGGGTCGACGTTCTGGTTCAGCGTCGAGCTGGAGACGGCGGCGTCTGAGCAGGTTGAGCAGGCCATCGAATTCCTTCAAGGCAAGCGTGTGTTGGTGGTGGACGACAACGCTACAAATCGGAAGTTGCTGAAATACCTTTCGAGCGCGTGGGGGATGGAAGCGAGTGAGGTCAGCGGCGGAACCGCAGCGCTTGAATTGCTGGCTCAGCGGAATGAGGCTGGGACCACATTCGACTTCGTCTTCACCGATATGAACATGCCGGAGATGGACGGGCTGGAACTGGTCTCACGCATTAAGTCAGACCCGCGCATCGCCGCGGCGAAGGTGGTCATACTCAGTTCGGTGACTCAGACTGGATTGCGAGAACGCGCCGAACAGCTTGGCGCGGAAGGTTATCTGACCAAGCCCGTGCGGCAGTCTCATCTGTTGCGCGTACTCGGAAGACTCGCGTCGGCCGAGCCCCATCGGGCCGCGCATCAAACGCCGGCGTCCCTGTTGCGGCTGGAAGAAGCTTCACGCACGGGCAACCCACGCGGCCACATCCTGGTGGTGGAAGACAATATCGTCAATCAGCAAGTGGTGGCGCGGATGCTGGAGAAGCTCGGCTATCGCGTGGATGCGGTCGGCAACGGGATCGAGGCGCTGGACGCGCTGGCCAAGATTCCCTACACGATGGTGTTTATGGATTGCCAGATGCCGGAAATGGACGGTTTTTCGGCGACGCGCGAGATCCGCAAGAACGAAGGAACGGAGCGTCATCTCCCCATCGTCGCGATCACCGCGTCGGCTATGCACGGCGATCGCGAGAAGTGCCTGCGCGCGGGCATGGATGATTACATCAGCAAGCCCGTCACCATGGAAGATATCTGGAGCGTTGTGGAGAAGTGGTGCGGATCCACGCCGGCCCTGACTCAGAGCTGAACGTTCCCTACTTCAGCGCGCCGTCGATGGCCGAAATCACTTCGGGTGCGTCGGGCTTTACTTTGGTCTCGAAACGCGCGAGAACCTTTCCGTCACGGCCGACCAGGAATTTGGTGAAGTTCCACTTGATCTCGCCGCCAGTGGACGGATTCGCGGTCTTGTCCGTCAGCCACTGATAGAGCGGCGCCTTGTCCTCGCCCAGAACGGAGATCTTGGAGTACATTGGGAAACTCACGTTGTAGGTGCGGCTGCAGAATTCCTTGATCTCGGCGTTTGTGCCCGGTTCCTGTCCCATGAAGTTGTTTGCCGGGAATCCGATGACGACCAGTCCTTTATCCTTGTATTTCTCGTAGACAGCTTCGAGTTCCTTGTACTGAGGCGTGAATCCGCACTTACTGGCGACATTGACCAGGAGAAGAACTTTGCCTTTGTAGGCGGACAACGGAGCCGGCTGGCCATCGATCGAGTTCAACGAAAATTCATAGACGCTGGACGCGCCAAACATGCACATACAGAAGGATACTGCAACGAGTAAACGCTTCACTTGTGATTAGCCTCCCTGAGTTTCCGGCATTTTGCAAAAGCCTGCCGGATAAGGATCATTCTACCCCAGCGGGTCTGTAACGTTCTTGCGTCCGATCACGTCCCTGGTACGTGTTTAGCGATATGCACTATGCTTTGCGTTCCTACGCGAAATCGCCAGGGTTTGCCGCTGTCGCGGTTATAGCGCTGGCGCTCGGCATCGGCGCGAATACGGCGATGTTCAGCGCGCTTGACGCCGTGCTGCTGCGGCAATTGCCTTATCGCGATCCCGGGCGGCTGGTGATGATGTGGGAGTCCAATCCGCTGATCGGCGGATTTCTCGCGCAGCGGCTTCCGGCTTGCCTCAAGGATATTCAGGAATGGAAGCAGCAGAGCCGGTTGATCGAGGATCTCGGCTATTTCCAGCATTCCGGTGTGAACATTACGGGCCAGGACAAGCCGGAGCAGGTGGAGGGAGTATCGGCATCCACAAATTTCCTGGACATGCTGGGCGTGAAGACAATCCTCGGCCGCGGATTCACGGCCAGTGATGCGCCGCAGAAACGTGGACAAGTTGCGGTCATCAGTTATGGCCTCTTCGACCGTCGATTCGGCAAGGATCCGATGATTATCGGGAAAACGATGCGGGTGGACGACGTGCCTTACACGATCATCGGCGTTCTTCCACGAGATTTCCATCTGCCGGCGATGTGGGAAGGCTTCGACCAGAAGAAGCCCGATGTCTGGCTGGCCATGAGCACTTCGGGAATGACTGAGGCGGAACTTCAGGATCGCGTGAATTTCGTTTTTGCGCGGCTGAAGGCGGGAGTAACGCTGGATCAAATCCGAGCAGAGATGGCATCCATCGATCGGCGGTTGATTGCAGAGTACCCAAAGATGAACCAGGGTTTCGGCGTCAGCGTATTTCCGCTGTTTACCGAAGATGTAGGCGCCGTGATGTCGCGGACCATCATTGTGCTCCAGTTCGCGGTGGCCTTCGTGCTGTTGATTGCCTGTGCGAATGTCGCCAATTTGTTGCTGGCTCGCGCGGCCGGCAGGCAAAAGGAAATCGCGATCCGCGTTGCGCTAGGGGCGAGCCGGATGCGGCTGGCAAGGCAACTATTCGCCGAGAGTCTGCTGCTGAGCGTCTTCGGCATGGTAGTCGGGATAGCCCTCGCATTCGGAGGCATTCAGGCGATTCGCAAAATGGCTCCCGCGGACAACTATCATTTGCACGAATTGTCGCTCGACTGGAGGGTATTGGCGTTTACCGTCGCAGCGGCACTGATTACCGGCCTGATCTTCGGCTTAGCTCCCGCGATTCAGGCCGGCCGCCAAAACGTTAACGAAGCGCTGGGCAAGGGGGGCCGTTGGGGTGGCGCCGGGGTCTCGAACCGTCTGCGCGGCGCCCTGGTGATTTCCGAAGTCGCATTGTCGTTGGTGCTGCTCGCGGGCGCAGGACTGATGATCCGAAGCATGCTCTCGCTGCTTTCCATGTCGCCCGGATTCAGAACGGATCATCTGCTCACAGTTCAGGTAAATCTCACTTCGCCGCGCTACAGCGATCCCAAACGAGTGAAGGCGTTTTGCAACGAACTTCTCGATCGCGTGGGGCACCTTGCAGGGGTGAGGGCGACAGCGATCGCGGAAAGTCTTCCTATGCTGGACCGAATTCAGGAAACGGGCCTGCAGGTGGAAGGCGAATCGACGCCGAAGGCGGCAATTCCAACTGATTATACGCGGGTGGGCGACGGATACTTCGAGGTGCTCGGCGCGCCGATCCTGCGAGGACGCTCCTTCACTCGTCAGGACGCCGAGCAGCCTGAACCTCTCGTTACGGTTGTGAATGAAACTTTAGCCAAGCACATTGCGCCGCACGGAGATGCTATCGGCAAAGTGGTGTTGCTCAACAGGAAACGGAGAGTTACGGTGGTGGGGATCAAAGCCGACACGCATCAAATGGGTTTGGATACGGAAGTTCGGCCGGAGCTTTTTCTGCCGTCGCGAAGCATCGATTCGATCCGAATCGTCGCGCTCACCGGAGGCGATCCGCTGCAATTCACGAAGGCAGTCGAGGGCCAAGTATGGGCCATCGACCCCGATCAACCAGTCGCCAACGTCGAGACAATGGAACGACGAATGTCGGATGCTTTGGAACAGCGACGCTTCAACATGCTGCTGTTCGCTGTCTTCGCCGGATTAGCCCTGCTGCTTGCGACAGTAGGAATCTATGGCGTACTTGCTTATGCCGTTAGTCAACGGACGCAAGAGATCGGCATTCGCGTTGCACTTGGCGCCACCGCCGGCAATGTCGCGAGATTGGTGCTGCGCCAGGGGCTCGTGCTGGCAATCATCGGAGTCGCAATCGGCGCGGCCTCTGCATTCGGGCTGACTCGTTGGATGCAGAGTCTGATCTTCGGAGTGAGCGCGACGGATCCAGTCACTTTTTCCGCGGTGGCGGGTCTGCTGGTCGGAATTGCGCTGGTGGCGAGTTATATGCCCGCGCGGCGAGCGATGCGAGTGGATCCGATGGTGGCGCTGCGGATGGAGTAGGGCATCACCGTGTGGAGCCAGAAGCCTTTACAATGACCCCATGGTCCGCTTTGCGATTTTACTCGCAGGAATCGCCGGCTCTATTTGCTTCGCTCAGCCTCCTGCGACTCCCAAGAAGCCTGTCACCGATGTCTATCACAGCGTCCAGGTAACTGACGACTATCGTTGGCTCGAGACCGCCTCCGACCCCGCCGTCCGCTCCTGGAGCGACGCGCAGAATGCGTACGCGCGGAAGTACCTCGACTCGCTCGCGCAGCGCACTTCGCTCCTTGAAGAGCTGAAGCGCCTCTACTCTTCGCCATCGCCAAGCTACTTTGCGCTGGAATCACGAGCCGGACTGATCTTCGCAATGAAAGTTCAGCCTCCCAAGGAACAGCCGATGCTCGTCGTCCTGAAATCCGCTGATGACCTCAGCTCGGAGCGAGTTCTCGTTGACCCCAACAAGTCCGATCCTTCCGGCGGAACCGAGATCGATCTCTACGCTGCCTCGCTCGATGGAAAGTATGTCGCGGTTTCTTTGTCGAAAGGTGGAAGCGAATCCGGCGACGTTCACGTTTTCGACGTCGCCACCGGGCAGGAGACTGGCGCGGCGGTTCCTCGCGTGAACGGCGGCACGGCCGGAGGAAGCGTGGCGTGGAATGCCGACAGCTCGGGCTTCTACTACACACGCTATCCCCGAGCCGGCGAGCGCCCGCCCGTCGATTTGAATTTCTACCAGCAGGTCTACTTTCATCGACTCGGCGCGGACACCAAGCAGGACACTTATTCGCTTGGCAAGGAGTTCCCGCGCATCGCCGAGATTCAACTCCGATCCTCGAACGACGGCCGTTACGTCTGCGCAAGCATGGCCAACGGCGACGGCGGCGATTTCGCCCACTACCTTCTCGGCCCGGACGAGAAATGGCACCAGATCGCCCGCCTCTCGGATGAAATCTCAGCAGTGAAATTCGGTACCGATGGCTACATTTATCTGCTCTCGCACCTCAATGCTCTCAAGGGCAAGATTCTGCGAATGCCCGTCGATCGCGCGCGAGTGGCGGATGCGCAGACCGTGGTTGCAGAAAGCAAAGGCGCGATCGATAGCTTCCTGGCGGCTGGGAATACACTCTACGTATCCGACATCATAGGCGGACCGTCGCAAATCCGCATCTTCGATACCGCCGGAAAGGTGAAAGGCACAGTGCCGATTCCGCCTGTCTCGGCAGTGGACCAAATGGTGCAATCCACGGGCGAGGAGCTGTTATTCCAGAACTCTAGTTATGTCGACCCGCCTGCCTGGTACCGATTCGATCCGGCGGCGAACAAAGTCACGAAGACGGCGTTGTATAAGACCTCGCCCGTGACGTTCGCTGATACCGAAGTGGTTCGTGAATTCACCATCTCCAAAGATGGCACGCGGGTTCCGCTGAACATAATGCGACGGAAGGGCACGAAGCTGGATGGCAAGAATCCCGTGCTGCTGACCGCCTATGGCGGCTACGACGTGAGTCTGACGCCGGATTATTCGGTTCGGCGCAGATTGCTCCTCGACCGTGGCGTGGTTGTAGTCGTCGCTAATCTCCGAGGCGGTGGCGAATACGGCGAGGCGTGGCATCGCGCCGGGATGCTTAACAAGAAACAGAACGTGTTCGACGATTTCGCTGCCTGCGCCCGTTATCTGATCGATCACAAGTACACAACTGCGGCTAAACTCGCCATCGAGGGCGGCAGCAACGGCGGGCTGCTGATGGGCGCCGCGCTTACCCAGCATCCCGACCTGTTCGCGGCCGTTGTTTCCCACGTAGGTATTTACGACATGCTTCGCGTGGAACTGCATCCCAATGGGGCGTTCAATGTAACCGAGTACGGCACGGTGAAAGAAGACGATCAGTTTAGGGCGCTCTATGCTTATTCGCCTTATCATCACGTCGTAGACGGGACCAGCTACCCGCCTGTGTTGTTCCTCACCGGCGACAACGATCCGAGAGTGGACCCGGCCAATTCGCGCAAGATGACGGCGCGGTTGCAGGCCAGTGGGGACAAGCATCCGGTCCTATTAAGGACCAGCAGTAATTCCGGCCACGGGATCGGGACGGCGCTGAGCGAGGCCATCGCCGAGCAGGCCGATGTGCTGGCTTTTCTATTCGATCAGTGGGGGATTCATTAGGAAACTGGGGGTTTTCTGTCGGGTCACCAACCGCCGCCCTCGACTAAACGCCTTGTTTGCTTGAAGATTGGCTTTGGTTTGCCAATTGCTTGGGTCAAGACATGCCAGGGTCGTTGCATCACGGCAGTTCTCACAGCAAACCTCGCGATTACTCGCGGACTCCTTTAAACATCTATTGGGAAATGACGCAAGCCTGCCCGTTGGCTTGCCGGCATTGCCGCGCTTCTGCGGTTCCGTTCGCCGATCCGATGGAGCTCACCTTCGACGAGGGCGTTGCCTTCTTACACCAAATTCTAGAGTTCGGCGATCCGCTTCCCCAATTGATTCTTACCGGCGGCGATCCGCTGAAGCGCGCCGATCTTTATGAACTCATCGACGAGGCACGCAAACTCGGAATTGGGGTCTCGATCACTCCGGCTGCTTCCGATGCGCTAACTCGCGAAGTGCTTGTTCGGCTCAAAGAACACGGCGTCGAAGGCTTGGGACTCAGCCTCGACGGTTCGACAGCCGAGCGCCACGATTCCATCCGCCAGGTTTCAGGCACATTCGACCGCACGATGCAAGCGATTCGCTGGGCGCAGGAATTGGAAATGCCACTGCAAGTGAACACGCTTGCAGCAGCAGAGACCGCCGACGATGTTCCCGCAATCTATGAGCTTCTGAAACCATTTGATGTTTCGCGCTGGAGCCTGTTCTTTCTGATCTCGGTGGGTCGCGGCAAAGTCCTGCAGCCGCTTTCCCCTGAGGAAGGCGAGAAGCTCATGGGCTGGATTTACGAGACATCCGGCAGTGCGCCCTTCACGGTAGCAACGACCGAAGCGCCGTCCTACCGCCGCGTTGCGCTCGAGCGCATGAAAGCGGAGGGCATGACCGGCGAACAGATCAAGCGTAGCGGCGCGTACCGTGGCTTCGGAATCCGCGACGGCCATGGAATCATGTTCGTGTCGCACACCGGCGACATCTGCCCGGCTGGATTCTTGCCATTGGTTGTCGGGAACGTCCGCAAGGACCGCGTGGCGGACATCTATCGCTACGCCCCGGTCTTCCAGTCGCTCCACGATCCGACACAGTTCCAAGGCCGATGCGGCTACTGCGAGTATCACGCCCTGTGCGGCGGCTCGCGCGCCCGCGCATTCGGCGCGACCGGCAACGCACTCGCCTCGGATCCGTTCTGCGCCTACCAGCCGGAATCACTGGCGCGGTCTTGCTGACATCTCCTGCTCGATAGCGGCGAGCCGATATCGGTCAAGAAGTCCGTCAGCGTCGACAGCCGCTTCGAATTCTTTGGTTCGCAGATCGGCAGACAAGCGGCGTAGCTGACGGACGTACTCGCCGGCCTTACGTCGCGATGCCTCATCCAGGCCCGTACCTGCGTCGTCGACTTCGGGGATCCGGTCCTTCTCGAACTGATCGGCGGCTGCCGCAAGTTTGGTTCGTGCTTCAACTGCAGCAGGTCCACGCGCGGCGAAGAAGGCGCGATTGTCTTGAAGCAGAGTAGTCAGGTCTCCATGAACTCTTCCGGTCGCTGCGCGCCAAGCGTCGAGTGCAGGATTTGCTGCCTCGGCTGGCCTCTGGAACGACGTTGGCTTAGCAAGACTCGGTGAATCGTAAATCGCATTGAAGATCATCTTGTAAGTGCCATGCGATTGACCACGCCATTGCGGACGGAAGCCAAACAGATAGACGCGGCCATCGCCATAAAACACCTCGAGCGCTGCGGCCTTGCCTTGAATGCGCTCGGGATGGAGGAGGTAGCCACTCGCGAGAGGATTGCGCTCTTTTGAATAGGACGCCAAAATCGTACCGCGGAATCCGCTCTTGGTATCGAATGCAGGGCCGCGCTCAAACATGACGATCGGCTCACGCGGCATTCCCCATACGTCCGGGTGATTGACGTCGCGAAGCTCGATGCGCAGCAGCGACCCGGAGCAATAGAACTGATCGTTGTTCAGACCTTGCAGGACATTCGTGACCGGCAGGCCGAACTGATCGATGGCCATGAGCGACGCGTTGTTGAAAGTGATGAGCGTTCCACCGGCCCGAACGAACGCTCGCAACGCTTCCGCGCCGGTCTCGCCGATACCGCCCGCGTATTCGCCGGAGATCGAACCAGGAGCGAAGCCGTCCATGATCTGCCGCGGGCTCGAGTCCGGGATGATGATCGCATCCACGCGGTCGCGCAAGTGGCCGGCCTGAATGTCACCGTTGCGCAGTGTGATTGGTGCGAAGTCGTAGTTCTCCAGAATCCAGCGAGTCCAGCCCTCGTCAATCACCGGCAACCAGGACCGGTACAGGCCCACGCGCGGCTTCTTCGTCGCCATGGAATCCTGCGGCACTTTTGCGATCGCGGCCGCATTCACCGAGTGCCTGCGCGCGATCTCCGCGATGCGCTCGCGGTCGAGACCGGTGACGATGATCGCGCCGGCTTCAGGCTCGCTCTTGGAGATACTCGCCTGACCGCCGGCCCCCAGGATTTCGTTCAGCGTCGCAAAGCTCGCATTCACGTTGTGGCTGAGAACGTATGCCGCGCCGGTTCCTTGAACTCCGCCCGCCGGATAGGTCACTTGCTCGATGCGGTGCAGACTGGAGCGCTGGCTTTGGCTGACCGGTTGCGACATGCTGGCGACTTCAACACCCATTTGCATGGGCAGCGTCCATCCCGCGACGTCGTAGGGCCGGATCGGCGGTCCACCGGGCGACGTCCGCAAATCCGGATAGACTTGCGGTTCGAACAGTTCTTTCACCAGCGGAGAGAAAGGCTGATCCATCAGAATCACCCACGCGTTCTTGTACTCTCGCCCATTCGCAGCAAACGACGCACCGGCCTGGTGAACCTCAATCCCATCGATCAGCATCTTCTCAACCAGCGTCGCGGCCGTCGGAGGATCGCGTTGCTCCTGCGGGATGAGATAGGCAAATGGCGGCTCATTCTGAAAGCGCTTGATGTTGTCGCGCGCCGCCTGGTAGCGGTTGTAAAGCAGTTGTTCCCGATACTTCGCTGCCGTGTCCAACACCGCCATCGATCCGCCGAGCATGTAGCGCACCGCGTCGGACAGCCGCCACCAGCCGCCCTTCCACGGGCTGCTGTAGAAGATCTCGGAGGTCAGAGCCTGACGATCTTTGGGGAATTCATCGACGGTGTAGAAGTGCGGCGTCGCGTAACGATAGAGCGCGGTCTCGGTAAAGAACGAGATGCTGTTGCGGAAGATATGCGTGAAGTCGAGGAACCCCGGATACCAGTTGTCAAAGCCCACCCGATGAACCGCGCCGGGCATCTGGTGTTCATCGAGGTAGGCCGCCATGTTGATGCCCAGCACATTCAGCCAGCGCGCCATCAGCGGATTGATATTCGACGAGATCGGCTCCGTGAATGGAGGGATGAAAATGCGCGTCGGAAACGGGGCGGTCTGATGATGACAGTAGAAGATGACCGGGTCCCACTCGAGCTCGGTCTTGGTGACGTCGCGCGACTCGAGCATATTGTTCATGTAGCCGTCGCGATTGTTATCGTGGCCAACATATTCCTGATACAGATCGGGCAGGGGACTCACTTCGTAAGGCGTGCCGACGTTGCGCCGGTACCAGGCCACCACTTCGTTTTGGCCGTCAGGATTCAGCGTCGTCCAGAGCATGAGAATCACGTTATCGAGAATGGAGTCGACTTCCGGATCACCCTGCGAGGAGACCAGCTTGTAGGCGAGCGCTACGGATTGTTGCGCGCCGGCCACTTCGGTGGAATGAAGTCCTCCGTCGATGTGGACAATCGCTTTTCCTTCGTGCGCGAGGGCTTTCGCCTGGTCATCGGTGAGGCCGCGGCTTTGGGCCAGTCGTCTGGAGATGTCTTTGTACTTGTCCAGCTGGGCCAGGTTTTGGGGCGAGGAAATGATGGCGACCTCCCAGTCGAGGCCGCGCGTGGTCTTGCCGACGTTGATGATCTTGACACGATTCGAAGCAGCAGCGAGTTTATGGATGTAGTCGCGCGTCTCGTCGTAGTTGACGAGGTAGAAATCGTCGCCGGGTTTGTGGCCGAGAACGGACTCGGGAGTCGGCACTTGCGCGGAGGCGAAGCGCGCGCAGAGCAGCGATAGAAAGATCAATGGATGAAGCTTGGGCGGCATTCCAATGATCGTACCTGAAACGCGACTGGCTTGGGGCGCCGATTACACCGGACTTCGTTTCAGCGCGTAATCGATCGCTTCTTGCGGTACCGTGAATTTTGACACCGCCGTGTTGCCCATGTACCCGACGTCTTTGATGCCTGCGGGGCTGGTGTAGTAGGCATCCACCACCATGCGTCGCGCCCAGTCGAAGAAGTGAATGCCTGGCCCGAGCTCGGGTGACTCGTTCTTGCGATACGCGATCAGATCGAGCAGCATGATCTGTTGCTCCCGTGTCGCGCCGAGGAAGTCGGTTCCATGGTAGCGCTGGACGGTGCGATCGAGCCAGCCGATACCGCCGGTGTAAATGACCAGAAGTTCCGGGTTCTGGCTGGCCAGCAGATCGATGAATTCCGGCGCTCCAGCCGCTACGGCTCCCGGCGATCCGTCTTCGGCGGGGACGATGAAGTCGGCCAGCTTTTCGAGCGTCTTGTACTCATGCACGTTGAGGCCCTTCGGCCGGTATGCACCTGTCGTCGTCTTCTCGGCCGTGGCGACGCTGTGTACGTGCTGCGCCGCCTCAAGAGGTAGGGCGCCGGCTGTGGCGGCAAGCGCGATGCTCTGCAGCAGGTTCCGTCGCGAAAGTTCAGACATTGCCTTTCCTCAATTCTTCGGCCAGATATTCGGCCGTGCGCCAGGCGAGAGCGGTGATCGTCAACGTCGGATTTTTATCAGGATTGCTGACGAACGGCGCGGCATCGGCCACGAACAGATTCTTCACCTCGTGCGCCTGGCAGTACTTGTTCAGAACCGATTTGGACGGATCGCCGCCCATGCGCACGGTTCCCAATTCATGGATGATCTCGCCGCCAACCGAAATTCCCTGACCAGAGAGAAAATCGGGACGCGGGCGGGTGACCTTGCCGCCTAGGGTCTCCAGCAGCGCCTGGAAGGTGTCGTGCATGTGCTGGGCTTGTTTTAACTCGGCGTCGGTCCACTGGAAGTGGAAGCGCAGCACCGGTGTCCCATACTCGTCAACAACATCGGGGTCGAGATCGCAGTAGGTGTTCTCGTTGGGGATCTGCTCGCCACGGCCCGCGAAGCCGACGTTTGCGCCGTAGTTCTTCCGAATCGTGTCCTTGAGATCTTTACCGTAGCCTTCGTGCTGCCGGCAATCGGCTTGGAACGAGCCGATGCCGGGCATATGGAAACCGCCGCCGATCTCCACGTGATAGCCGCGTGGAAAATCCTTATTCTTGGCGTCCCAGAGCCACCAGGGAATGTAGACGTGCATTCCGCCCATGCCGTCGGAGTTGTGGCGCGGCAATCCTTCGAGTGCCGGAATGTGGCCGCCAAGGGAGTAGCCGACGCTGTCGGTGAGATTTCGCCCAACGTGGCCCGATCCGTTCGCGAGCCCGTTGGGATGCGCCGCGGATTTCGAATTGAGCAGCAGGCGGGCTGATTCGCAGGCGCCACAGGCCACCACGACCGAGCGGCAACGGATCTGTCTTTCGGTCCGTGTCGTCTTGTCGATGTAGGAAACCGCCGTGACTTTGCCGGAGCTGTCGGTGATCAGCTCGCGCGCCATGGAGTTGGTGAACAGCTTCACGCGTCCGGTCTTCATGGCGGGGAAGACTTGCACTTGGCTGGATGAATAGTTCGAGGCCGTGACACAGCCTCGGCCACATTGGGCGCAGTAGTGACATGCCGGCCGCCCGTTGGTGGGCTTTGTGATCACGGCGAGGCGCGACGGAATACAAGGGATGTTCAGCTTCTTCGCCGCTCGCTGCACCAGCATCTCGTGAACGCGCGGTGGAGGACACTCCTGAAACTGGCCGTCAGGAGCGCTCCGGATACCCTCTTTACTGCCGGTGACGCCGATGAATGTCTCGGCTTTATCGTAATAGGGCGCGAGTTCGTCGTAGGTGATGGGCCAATCAGTGCCCAGGCCGTCGCGGCTGTAAGGTGCGAAATCGTAGTCGGCGAAGCGGAGGGAGATTCGTCCGTAATGGTTGGTTCTTCCGCCGACGATGCGTGAGCGGAACCATTGGAACTTGGAGCCGGGTGCGACGGTGTACGGTTCGCCGGGAAGCTGCCAACCGCCGTTTGTAGTCGTGAAGTAGCCGAAGGCCCACGGATTCTTGCCGAAGTAGCCTGCTCCGCCTTCGCCGATGCCACGATGCGGCACCTGGTACGGCCACATGTGTTCCTTGAAGTCTTTCGCGGGATCGAGCGGGCCACCGGCTTCGAGCAGAGCTACGTTTACGCCAAGATCGGCGAGCACTTTGGTGACTGTGCCGCCGCCAGCGCCCGAGCCGATAATGACGACATCGTACACTGCGGACCGAGGAGTGAGCTGGAACATTTGTATCGATTGTAGCGCTGCTTGGCTAGGAGTTCGAAGCGGCAGGTTGGACGCCCGCCAGGCCAAGCTCAGCAGCGCGCTCCTTCATCGCTTCGATGCAGAATTCGATGTGCTGGTCGAGATCGACATTCAAGGCGGTGGCGCCATTGATAATGTCTTCCCGGCTCACCGATCGCGCGAAGGCTTTGTCCTTGAGCTTCTTTCGTACGGATTTGGTGTCGACTTCGTGAATGCTACGGCCGGGCTTTACATAGGAGCACGCGGTGAGAAATCCCGCTAGTTCATCGCAGGCGAACAAGGCTTTTTCGAGCAGCGACTCGCGCGAGACGCCGCTGTAGTTGGCATGCGAGAGGATGGCCCGGCGAATCTCAGGACTGACGCCGCGTTCGGCGAGAATCGGCTCTCCTTTCATGGGATGGTCGGGTGCGTCAGGATGCATCTCGTAATCGAAGTCATGAAGCAAGGCCGTGACCGACCAGGTCGGCTCGTCTTCGTTGAACCTCCGGGCGTATGCTGTGACGCAGGATTCGACTGCGAGGGCGTGACGCCGTAGGCTATCTGATTTGGTGAATTCGCAAAGAATATTCCAGGCTTGTTCTCGATCCATTGTGTCTATGGTATCGAAACCAATGTGTTATATTTTGGAAAGAACCTCACGAGTGGGCCTGTGGCGCAGTTGGGAGCGCGCTTCCATGGCATGGAAGAGGTCGTGAGTTCGAATCTCACCAGGTCCACCAAAACTCCTCAAAGACTTAC
>Ga0335082_10002598_pt1 | contig 19494 bp, 8 predicted proteins | sample Lox_Sample_41_FD_206718 | JGI IMG/M metagenome (GOLD analysis project Ga0335082, IMG submission 206718) | Soil microbial communities from Loxahatchee National Wildlife Refuge, Florida, United States - Lox_Sample_4.1 | ecosystem: Environmental > Terrestrial > Soil > Wetlands | place: USA: Florida...
GGCCGACGATGGCAGCACCGACGGCACCGGCGCCGCGCTCGACGCCCTGCAGGCCGAGCATCCCGAGCGCATCACCGTCCTCCACCTGTCGCGCAACTTCGGCCACCAGGCGGCGCTCACCGCCGGCATGGACTACGCCGACGGCGATGCGGTGATCTGCCTCGACGCCGACATGCAGCACCCGCCCGGGCTCATCCCGCAGCTCGTCGCGCGCTGGGAGGACGGGTTCGACATCGTCCAGGCGACCCGGCGCGACGAGCCGACCGCGAGCTGGTTCAAGCAGGCGACCGCGCACGCGTTCTACGCCCTCATCAACCGCCTGTCGGCGACCCGCATCGAGCCCAACGCGGCCGACTTCCGCCTCCTGTCGCGGCGCGTGGTGGAGGTCTTCAAGCAGGACCTGCGCGAGCGCGACCGCTTCGTGCGCGGCCTGGTCCGCTGGGTGGGCTTTCCGTACTGCACGGTGGACTTCGAGGCGCTGCCGCGCTTCGCCGGCCACACGCACTACTCGCTGCGGCGCATGGTGAGCTTCGCCCGCACCGGCCTGATCTCGTTCTCCAAGGCGCCGCTCAAGGTCGCCGTGCTGCTCGGCTTCTCGGTGAGCGCGCTCAGCCTCTTGTACGGCCTCTACGCGATCTTCGCCTACCTCTTCTTCCGGGCGGTCATTCCCGGTTGGGCCTCGACCGTCCTGGTCGGCACCTTCCTCGGCGGCTGCCAGCTCCTCTTTCTCGGGCTGATCGGCGAGTACATCGCGACCATCTTCGACGAGGTCAAAGCGCGGCCGCTGTACATCGTCGCGACGCTGCGATCGGCGACCGGGGCGGCGCGCCGCGTCCCGGCGCCGGGCGAGCCGCCATGAACGCGCTGCCGGTGTCCGCCGATCCGGCGGCGCCCCTCGCGCTCGTCTGTCCGGAGTGCCGCGCCCCGCTGCAGTCGACCGCGGGCGGCGGGCTGCGGTGCAGCGCATGCGGCGCGGACTTCCCGGCGCGCGCCGCCGTGCCCGTGCTGCTCTCCGAGTCGGCGTGGCGCGAGTGCCGTGCCCACCTCGACGCCGAGGCGGCGGCGCGCGACGCGTACGCGCGGGCGCGCCGCGCCGCCCCGCTCACGCTCCGCTACTTCGATTGGTGGGTCGGGCGCATGCTGGACGAGATCCCGCCGGCGTTCGGCGGCGCCTTCGTCGAGCTGATGTGCGGCGGCGCCGAGGTGTGCCGGCGCCTGCCGGCGCGCTTCACCGCCGCGCTGGCGCTCGATCTCGACGTCGACATGGTCGAGCAGGCGGCGCGCGATCTCGCCGGCGACGGCCGGATCGCCTTCGTGTGCGGCACCGCCGCCCGCGTACCGCTCCCCGACGCGTGCACGTCGGTGGTGGTGGTCCAGGGCGCGCTGCATCACGCCCGCCCGGTGCTCGCCGAGGTCCTGGCCGAGATTCACCGCATCCTGAAGCCGGGCGGCGTCCTGGTGGGCTCCGAGCCGGCCAACGACCACCCGCTGACGCGCGCCATCCGCGAGTGGGAGTACCGCCGCTCCACGCTGCACGGCAACGACCCCGAGGAGGAGGGCTTTGACCGCGCCGAGCTCGGCGCGCTGCTCGGCGGCGCCGGCCTGCGGCTCGACCGCTACCGCCAGTTCGGATTCATCGCCTACCCGCTGATGGGCAACACCGACCTCGTGCCCCTGCTGCGCGCGACGCGCTCGCGTGCGCTCGGCACCGCGCTGCTCGCCCTCGACCAGCTGCTCGAGCGCCTGCCCGGCATCCGCGGGTTGGCGTGGGCCAGCCTCTTCCGCGCCTTCAAGTAGGGCCGGCTCTGCCGGCCGAAACGCGCGCACGCGCACACGCGCGGACTCGCCTCCCGACGTTCCGGCCGGCACGGCCGGCCCTACGCCTAGTGAATCTCGTCGGCGCCGAGGGCGCGGCCGTAGACTTTGAAGTCGCTGATGCTGCCGCCGGCGCCGGAGTACGAGGCGCCGGGGAAGTCCGACCCGACGTGAATCGGCGTGGCGTCGTTGAAGGCGAGCGGGTTGGCAAGGGTGTTCTGGCCGACCAGTTGGCCGTTCATGTAGAGCGTCATGTTGGAGTCGTCCCAGGTGGCGGTGACGGTGCGCGACTCGCCGGACGGCCAGGTGTCGATCGGGACGTTCACGTCGTGCTCGACACCGCCGGAGTCGATGATGATGTAGCGCAGCGAGGCGAAGTTCTTGACGATCTGGAGCGCGTTCTCCCAGGTGTGCTCGTCGCGGATCTGGACCAGCGAGTTATTGGTCTCGTCCGCGCCCGCCCACTGCGGATCGATGTCGAAGGAGATCGTCCCCATCTTGCTGTTCACGTTGCCGCCGGCCGGGAAGGTGAGCTGGGCGTCGGTGGGGAACTCCACCTGGCCGCCGTTGCTGACCAGCCCGTCTGATTGCATGCCGTCGCCGCCCACCTCGGGTTTGACGTCGCCCTTGAAGGGGATCGACAGGACCAGGTCGTCCGCCGTGGTGCCCTGCTTGGGCGCCTGGTCGACGAACTCGAACGTGTGGCGCTTGGTTGTGTCCGCCGGCGGCAGGTCGCGGGCCGCGGCCTGTGGCGGCGGGACGGCGGCGTTTCGCGCCCCGAGCACGCTGTCCGGCAAACCGTCGGCCGGGATTTCGGTGGCGATGGAGCCGCTGCTGCCCTGCGCGGCGCCCAAGACGTCGCGGCGCCGCTCGACGCCCGCGATGAGGGCGGTCGACTGGCCGCTGCCCGAGCGACTGCCGACGCCGCCTGAGCCGCGCCGTTCCTCCTCGGGCGGGGGTCCGCCGCGCCCGGGCGGCTTCGGTGCGTGGCGATCTTCCTCGCCATGCATCGCGATCCGGGACGGCGGCAGGCGGTGATCGCGCAGACCGTCGGGACCGAAGGCCGGGCCGCCGTCGGCCGACGCCGTGGTCAGGTCCGGGGCGGCGGAGGGCGCGAACAGCCGCAGGCCGAGCAGCCCCAGCGCGGCCGCAAGGCTCGCGATCACGACGATGTTCACCCGCTCCATGGCGCCATCGCTCCTCGGTGACCCGCCCGCAGTCTCTTCCCGAATCCCGGCGCCGTCAAGATCCCTTCTGCGATTCCAGATCGCGCGCCGGTGTAAGAATTGCCGGATCTCCTCCTCCGAAGGAGAAGATGGCGGCGCGATGCGGTTTGCGGCGCCGGCGGCCCGGCTCAGCGCGGCTTGGCGCTGTCGAGCGGCAGCGCGCGGATGACGTCTTCCGCCCGCGCCGCGACCAGGACGCGGTTGCGGTCGAGCGCCACGCCGGACGGCTGTCGGATCCCGGTCCCGAGCGGTGCGAGCTCGCTGCCGTCCGGACGGAAGCGGCGGACGCCGCCCTGCTCCCAGTCGCTCACGTACAGCGTGCCCTGCGCGTCGATGGCCAGGTACACCTCCTTGAGGTGCGAGCCGGTCCACCCTGGGACCGGGATGGCGCCTCGTGGCGTGCCGTCGGGCGCGAAGTGCTCGAGGCGATTGTTGCCGGAGTTCACCACCCACACGTCGCCGTGGGTGTCGACCGCCACGTCGACCGGCTCGATCAAATGCCCGGGCTCGGAGCCGCCCTGCACGCCCATGGTCTGGCGCAGCGTGCCGGCGCGATCGTAGACGGAGATCCGCCCGCCGCCGGCCTCGGCGACGTAGATGAGCCGATCCTTGACGGCGAGACCGCGCGGGCTGTTCAAGCTCGGCGTGCCGGTGATCGTGAAGACGTGGGTGCCGGTGTGGTCGAACACCTGGACGCGCTGGTTCCACAGGTCGGCCACGTAGACGAACTCGGCATCGACGGCGACGTCGTGCGGCTCGCGGAACTCGCCCGCTTGGTCGCCCTGTTTGCCCCACACGCGCACGAAGGAACCGTCGCGCGTGAACTGCTGGACGCGGTGGTTACTGCGGTCGCCGACGTAGATGTTCCCCGCCTGGTCGACGGCGACGCCGACCGGTTCGTTGAATTGGCCCCGCGCATCGCCGCGCCCGCCGTCGAAGGCGTTGCCGGCGTTCGGCGGCGCGGCTTCGGCCCGCGCCGCACCGGACGGGCTGGCCAGCGCCGACACCGGGCCATCGACCCGCCGCCACTCGTCGTCGGGGGCCAGCAGACCGTACGGCGTCGCCTCGAAATCCTCGAACACACCGGGGATCTCGCCCTGCCGCAGCTGGGCCCAGCGCTGGTTGCCCGGCGCCGCGATGCCGGGCGCGACGGCGAGGTCATCGACGAAGACCTGCCCGCCGGTCTGCGCGGCGATCTCGATGCCGGCGATGCGGGGCGGACGCGGAGCGGCGGCCAGCAGCCGCTTCTTGCCGCCGAGCGGATGGCCGTCGACGCTCACATCGACCCCGCCGTCGGCGTGCAGCGCCGCCTCGACCTCGTACCATCGCCCCGACTCGAGCGCCGCCGCATCGACCGCAGTCTCGCCGTGGTCGGCGTGCACCCCGAGACCGCTCGCGTCGAACCCCACTTTGAGCAGCGGCGCGCCCTTCGGCGGCGGCGGGCACTGGGCGAGGAAGCGCACCTCGCCCGCCGCGCGCGCGTCGCTGTGCTCGGGGCGCATGAGCTGCAGGCGAACCGAGACGCCGGTCAAGTCCCCGACCGGATCGAAGCAGCGCAGCGCCGAGGCCGGCGCGTCGCCGCCGACCGCGAGCGCCCGCGTCGTGTTCGACCACAGGCCGGCGTGCGCCGCGTTCTGCGGCTCGACGATGAGCGCCGTCGCCACCTGCGCCCCGCCGAGGCGCGGCGCGGAAACCACCTCGACGCGGTGCTCGGCGAACATGCGCTGCAGCCGCTCGAGGGCGGCGCGGCCAGTGGGCTTCATGTCGGTGACGAACACCAGGCCCTTGCGGCCAAAGCGGTTGATGCGTTCTTCGATGTCCTCGAAGCGGCGGCCGAGCACGTAGTGGCCCTCCAACGGCGTGCCGCCGCCGTTGTACGAGAGATAGGTGAGCGTGTACTCGGGCCAGTCCTCGGCAATGATGTAGCGCGTGTAGTCGTCGCCGAAGCGGCGCAGGTAGCCGCCCGCCGCCGTCGCCTCGGGCGAGAAGCCGATGATCGGTCGCCGCCCCGGGCCGATATACTCCCGGTAGGTTTCGACCCCGGCCGCGGCGATCAGCGCCGCCAGCAGCAGCGGCGGCGCGAACGGGAGCCCCTCCCCGATCGCATCGGCGAGGGCGACCGCGCCGACGCCGAGGATCAGGTACACGAAGGGCAGCGCGGCGATGCAGCGGTTGCCGTTCGGCACCGACAGCACGCCCGGCAACAGCGCGACGGCGAGGCCGACGACGATGAACAGGTTGCGGCGGCGCTCCCAGCCGACGCCGTCGCCGCGCGCGGCCAGGCTCCCCGGCGCGGCGGCGATCCGCCACAGCACCACCAGCATGCCGAAGACGAACAGCGCACCGGCGAGCGGCTCGAGCAGCGGCTCCTCGACGAAGAAATCGTTGCCGTTGCCGCGGTAGTTGAACATCCCCGCGGTCGTGAGCACGGTCCACATCTCGCCGCCGGCGCGCGGCTCGTCCACCGCCAGGTGCGCGGCGCGCGCGTTGAACTGCTCGAAGTGCGTGGCGGCATACCAGAGCATCGGCGCGCCGACGATCGCGAACGTCGCGACCACGACCAGACCGCCGAGCAGCCGCGCCCGCCACCCGTCCCGGTCGATGACCGTGAACACGGCGAGGAGGGCCACGACCATCGGCAGGATCAGCCGGCCGGCGTCGTAGGTGTAGATCGCCAGCGCCGCGCCGACGCCGGCGAGCAGCCAGTCGCGCCGCGCGCCGCGCTGCAGCGCGCGCCACAGCCCGAGCAGCGCCAGCACCTCGAATGGCGGCACCATCATCATCCGCCAGCCGACCCGGCTGAACACGCCGTGCCAGCCCGATACGGCGAGGAGGGCGAGCGCGACCAGCGCGACGCGCCGCCCGCACAGCGCCCGCGCCAGCAGGTAGAAGACCGGCAGCGTGGCGAAGGCGACCAGCGTGCCGGCGATCTGAATCGCCTCGGGGACGTTGCCCAGCCACGCCACCAACGGCGTGCAGAGGTACATGAAGAGCGTCTCGCGCCCCCACGCGGCTGACACGTACGGCGCGTACGGCGCCCCCTGCAGCACGAACAGGGCGTACATGCCGTTGAAGGCGGCGTCGTGGTTCATGCCGCCGGGCACGGTCCAGAAGTGCACGACGCGGAACCCGATCCCGAGCGCGCACAGCGCGCCGGCGGCCAGCCACTCGCGCGCCCCGGTGAGCCACGGCCCGTCGGGCGGTGTCGGCACGGCGGCTCGCCGGCCGGCGAGGAGCCAGAGCGCGAACAGCAGCAGCGTCGCGGCGAGCAGCTGCCAGCCGCCGGTGGCGCGCGGCACGCCGAACTGAAACGCCCACTGCCCGCGCCAGGCCGCGCCCAGCAACGCCAGCAACCCGAGCGAGCAGGCGACGCGGAGGTTCCTATCGCGCATGGTGGGGGAACGGCGGTCGCGTCACGGCGATCGGCCCAGGCGTCGCGCTCATGGCAGCGCCGGCGATGCTACTCAAGACCGGTCGCGCAGGGAAGCGCGCGCCTCCCCCCGACGCGCCGACGCGCCGACCCGCCCACACCGTCACGCGCCCACGCGCGCACCCGCCCGCCAGATGCATTGCCTTCCGCCATCTGGTACTGACGCGCTCGGCGCATGGTGGCGCAGCGGTTCAGTGCGGTGCGGCAGGGCGTGATGGCGACCGCCATCGGTCTGGCCCTGTATGCCCAGCTCGCGGTGCACCGGAACCCGAACGACAACACCGCCTGGCTGACGTTCGCCGTCGCGGCGCTGCTCGCGGCCGCGGTGGCGGGCCGGCAGCGGGCGCTGGCCGCCGCACCGCGACCGGCGGCGGCGCGCCGACCCATCTGGCTCGCGCGGCTCGCGCTCGGCGGGCTCGCCGTCGCGGCGATCGCGGCGACCACGTATCTCTCGCTGTACCAGAAGCGCCCGGTCGTGGCGCTGTCGCTGTGGCTGGCCAGCCCGATCCTCGCGTCGTTCGCCGTGCGCGGCTGGCAGGCCGCACCGCCGCGCCGCGCCGCCCTGCCGTGGAGCGGGCGCGAGATCGCCCTGCTGGCCGCGATCCTGCTGCTCGCGGCGCTGGCGCGGACGATCTGGCTGGCGGCGGTGCCACGCGCGTACTTCGGCGACGAGCCGCGCGTCGGGATGTTCCTCTTCGAAGCGTACCGCTACGGCGCCATCCCGAACTTCTTCAGCATGGGGTGGAACACCTGGCCGATCGTCGGCCTGTCGCTACAGGGCCTCTTCGCGCCCCTGCTCGGCCTGCACATGTGGACCCTGCGGCTGTCGTCGGCGCTGATGGGCACGGTCGGCGTGCTCGCCACCTATCTGCTCACCCGCGAGTTGTTGGCGCGCCGTGCCGCCGTGCTCGCGGCGGTCCTCTTCGCCATCTGCCGCACGGCCATCGACTTCAGCCGCCTGGGCATCGCGCACGCCCAGGTGCTCGGCCTCGAGCCGCTGGCGTTCTTCCTTCTCTGGCGGGCCCTGAACAGCGGCCGCGCCATGGCCTACCTGTGGGCCGGGGTCACCACCGCGTGGTGTCTCTACACCTACAACGCCGGCCAGCTCGTCCCGTCGCTGGTCTTCGGCTGGCTCGCGCTCGGCGCGCTGACGCGGCCGTCGCGCATCCTCACCCACTGGCGCGGCGTGGCGCTCTTGGCGGCGGCCTTCGCCCTGATCCTGTTCCCGTACGCCTTCTACTTCACCGACGCGTTTCACTTCGGCGCCAACTGGAGCCAGTTCACGATCATGGCGCGCAACCGCCAGACCCTCGGGAACGTCGTCGACACCTGGCACAGCGCCGGGTTCCAGCCGGCGTGGGCGATGCTGTCGCGCCAGACGTGGACGACCTGGCTCGGCTTCGGCGTGCTGCCCGGCGGCGGCTATGGGCTCGGTTACCGCAAGGGCGGCATGCTCGACGACGTCTCGGCGGCGCTGTTCATCCTGGGCCTCGGCATGTCGATCCGCCGACTGCGGCGCGGCAGCGACGCGTTCCTGCTCTACTGGTGGCTCGCCACCGTGCTGGTCGGCGGCATCGCCACGATCGATCCGCCGTCGTTCGTGCGCATGGTCGGCCTGCTGCCGGCGATCGCCATCCTCGCCGCGCTGCCGCTCGAATGGCTGACGCGGGCCACCGGCGCCTTCGCCGTGCGCCTCCTCGCCACCGGGCTCGCCCTCGCGCTCGTCGCCGGCGCGGCCTGGAGCAACTACCAGACCTATTTCATCGAGTTCGCCTCCTCCCCGGCCGATATGAACTCCGAGCTGGTGCGATTCCTGGAAGGCCTGCCCGCCGACCATCAAACCGCGCTCCTCGGCGTCGAGCACTTCCTGCAGTACCGCTGCGAGCTGACCGTGATGGAGTATCCCGGCCGCTGGCGCGACGTCGCCGAGCCGGCGCACTACCTTCCCCTGCACGAGCCGATGACCGCCCCGCTCGCGCTCGTGCTCGGCCCCACGCAGATCTCGCTCACCGAGTACGTGCAGAGCCTGTATCCCGGCGCCGCGGTCCGCGACATCACGGGTCCGGGTGGCCAGCCAATGTTCTTCCGCACCATCACGCTCACGCCGGACGACGTGCGCGCGCGCACCGGCTTGGCGCTGACGGCGAAGCGGGCCGACGGCAGCTCCGTCGAGGTCGGCCGCGCCGATCCGTTCGCGGAGCACGTCGAGGCGCCGCCCGACGCCGCGCGCCTGAGCTGGAGCGGCGCCGTCTACTGGCCGACCGACCGCCCGCAGGAGGTCATCGTCGATGCCGACCAGTCAACCACGCTGACCCTGGGCGCCGCGCCGCCGATCGTCGCCGGCGGCTCCGGTCCGGTGTCGGCGCTCGTCACCCTGCGGCGCGGCTGGCAGCCGGTGCACATCGAGGAGCCGGCACGGCCGCGGCGACGGCTGGCGATCGCTCTGGTCGAGAACCGGTCTCAGGTCCCGCTCACCGGCTGGGCGTTCCGCCCGGACACCGCCCGCGAGGGCCTGCTCGCAACCTACACACGCCCCGACGGCACCAGCGTCTCGGCCGTCGACCCGCAGCTCAACGCCTTCGCCGTCGAAGACCGCTTCGAGCCCCCCAACGATCTGCTCATCCGCATGCCGTTCACCGCCACCTGGCGCGGCGCCCTGCGCGTCGACACGCCCGGCACCTATCAGTTCGAAGCGCTCGGCAGCGGGCCGTACACCGTCCGCCTCGACGGCCAGACGCTCCTCACCGGTGCCCCGGCCGAGCCCGAGCAGCCGGCGCTGTCCCAGCAGGCGCGCCAACTCGACGCCGGCCGCCATCCAATCGAGGTCGACTTCGACAGCACCAAGCCCGCCCATACCACCCGCCGCATGTTCCAGCTCTTCTGGACTCCGCCGGGTGGGACCAAGCAGCTGATCCCGCCGACCAACTTCGTGTTGCCGGAGAATTGAGAGGAGGAAGGAGGAGGGAGACCGTTTTCCGTTCTTCGTTCTCCTTTCTCCTTCCTCCTTTCGCCTTCCTCCGTGGCCACGGGTCACGCGGGCGGGTCGCTGACGATCGGCACGGTGCGTTCCCACATCGGGACGCGCTCGCCGATCGGGGTGTGCTCGAAGAGAGCGACATCGGCGAACGGCTGGAAGCGCGGCAGGGTGACGGTCACGCGGAGGTCCATCCCCGGCTCGGCGGTGAAGTCGATCGTCGGGGCGGCTTCGGCGCCGCTCTCCAGATGTACCCCACCGGCGTCCACCGTGGTCGGCCCGTTGGTGTGCAGGCGCAGCGCGGTCGACGGGCCGTTCCAGCGCGCCCGCCAGGTGTGCTCCACCGGCGCCGAGCAGATCAGCCCCGCGAAGCTGAAGCCGGGCTGAAACAGCACGGGGACCCGACCGCGCAGCCGGCTGTCGCCACAGTGGGTCTCGTACGACCAGCCGTGCTGGCGCAGCCACGACCAGTCCCCCGGCTCGAACGTGACCTTGAACGTCCAGCCGAACGATTCGACGCGGCGCGGTCCGAGGAGATCCTCGTAGAAGGGCCGCAGCGCCACGGCGTCGGCGGAAAAGGCGTAGATCGCGCCGCGTGCCTCCGGCCACCAGTTGTCGGCGTCGAGATCCTGGTCGCCGGGCGCCACCAGGTAGCGCGGGTAGCGGAAGTAGAGCACCTGGCGCATGAGGATCACCGGCGGGCTGGGTGGCAGCGGCAACGATTCGACCAGCTCGGTCCGCGGTCCGTCGAACTTCGAGCGCGAGTCGAACGGCCAGAACTCGGCGGAGAAGTAGAGCGGGATGCTGTACGCGGCGATGGCGATGACCAGCGCGGCGCTCGCGGCCCGCTGCAGCCCGCGCCGCGGGATGAGGTCGTCGAGCGCGCAGCCGCTCGCCAGGGCGACGAACGGGAACGCCATCAGCATGCGATGGGTGCTCTGCGCGCCCCAGGCCAGGATCGTCGGCGCCAGACCGGCGAGGAACCCGCCGCCCAGGAACACCGCCCGGCGAACGCCGGAGAGCGCGCCGAACGCCGCTACGATCAGCAGGAAGGGCGGGTGCAGCGCGGCGGCCCGGATGGTCAGCCAGCCGTCCTCGGCGCGCGGCCACACGAACACGCCGAGCGCCTCGCCGGCGCGCTGCGCCAGACGGGCCAGCTCGCCGAACCCGGCGTAGTACGCCGGGCTCACGCCCTGCGCGATGAACATCGACTGCCGGTTGGCGACCACGTACGGCGCGTAGGCGAGCAGCGCGACCGGCAGGATGGCGAGGCACCACCAGCGCCGCCGACCGGAGGCCAGCGCCGCCGCGATCAACGGCATCCCCACCATGGCGCGCGTGCACCAGTAGCCGTACAGCAGCCACCCCAGCGCGAAGCTGCCCAGTGCCCATTCGCGCCAGCCCGCGGAGCGCGGTCCATTCGCGGTGTCGCCGGCGGGCGCTGCGAACACCAGCCGGGCCAGGGCCGCGATCAACAGGAGCTGCTGGAAGGTCAGCTCGGCGCCCTGCATGACGCGGCTGTAGAACAGCGCCCACGGCAGCACGGCGATGAGGCCGCCGACCGCGAGGCTCGGCGCGACCGCGAGCGGCAGCGCGCGCGCCGCCGCGAAACCGGCCGGCACGCAGAGCACGCCGCCCACCAGGCTGTAGGCGCGAATGGCCCAGCGGCCCGGGCCGAGCAGCGGAATGAGCTGGCCCTGGAAGAGTGCGTGCATCAACACCGGCACGGAGATGTTGCTCTCGGCGAGCAACGTGCCCCGTTGTAGGGCCAGCCCGGCGGCATAGAGCACTTTCGGCTCGTCTTCGTTCAGGCCGGGCGGGAAGTCGGTGGTGTACGCCAGCCGCACTGCCAGCGCCAGGCTGGTCAGCACTGCGAGGACCAACAGCGTGGTGCGCGACTCGCGCCGCAGCAGCCACCGCAGGCCGAGCGCGCTCGCCGCGACGATGGCCAGGGCGAGGAGAAGAAACGTCGGGCGGAGTGGCACCCCGCTCATGGCGGCACGGCGAACGCGAGCCGGCGGTTGCGCCACGGCGCGCGCGTGGCCTCGACCGCCAGCGCCGGGGTCATGTGCTCGTGGGCGAGGGTGTCGCGGTAGCCCTTGATCATAAACCAGGCGGCGGGATCGCCGGCGGCACCCTCGACGCGCAGCTCGAGCGGCCGCCCCGCCACCACCCGCTCGGCCGGGACCGAGAGGAGATAGAAGCCCGAGTTCCCGGCGGCGCTGCCCACCGACACGAACACCAGCGTGTAGCCGTTCTCCGACCAGCTGTGCAGCTCGCGGTCGCGCTCGCTCTGGAAGGTGAGGGCGTGCTGGCCGTCGACCGAGAGTGCGAAGTCGCCGCCCTCGTCCGAGGTCGAGCCGGTGAAGGCAAAGATGGTGGGCCCGGCGTCCGCCGGCGCGGCGGTGCGCCAGGCGACGGCGCTGTGCTCGGAAACGCGGGCGCGCCACGACTGGCCGCCGCCGCGGTGGTCGGGGTAGCGCGGCTCGGCGCCGCCGCTGACGATCGCGTCGAACCCTTCGACAAGCTGCACCGCATCGCCCGGCTCGGGGCTCGCCCGCATGGCCTCGATCGGCAGGCTCGCCTGCGTGGTGATGTCGGTGAGATCGTGCCCGTCGGCGTCGGTGATCCGGGCGCTGAAGAACCAGTTGCCGATGTCCTCGCAGCTCTGCACCAGCATCCCGTTGTCGCCGGCGCGCAGCACGATCGGCCGGTACTTGGGCTCAACGCCCATGGTGAGCGGAAACGGGGTGAGCGGGCGCCCGTTCAGCCAGACGCGCAGCGTGTCGCCTTGCGAGCCGGAGAGCTCGAGCACCGCGTCGCGGGCCACCGGCGAGCGCACGGTGGTGGCCGCATAGGCGCACACGTGCTCGGGGTTGCCGGGGTTGCGCGGATCGGCCGCGGCGTAGGCGCGGTTGAGGTCGACCTGCACGAACTGCTGCCACACCGGCTGCCACGAGACCTCGCCGAAGGCCCCGCGGTAGCTCGTCTTGGTCAGGTCGTTCGGATCGATGAAGTCGCGCGTCCCGCCGCGCAGGTCGTCGTTGAGGAACAGGCCGAGCCCGAGCCAGTTCTTCAGATATTGCTTGCGGCCCTTCACCGCCGCGATCACGTAGGCCAGCTTGCCGCCCGGCGCCTCGATGCGGCGCTTGATGTCGAGGTCGCTGAACAGGTCGATGTCGTCCGGGTGCAAGGCGGCGAGGACGCGCTGGTTCGACGAGTAGCGCGAGAACTCCTCGGGTTTGACGATCAGGTATCCCGTGTCGCGCCGCCCCGCCCAGTCGCGCGGATCGATGGGCCGGTAGAATTGGGCGAACACCTGCGGCTGGTTGGTGTCGGTGGCGCTGATCAGCAGCACGTCGTAGTTGGCGCGCTGGCTCTCCATGTAGTGGATCATGTCGCGGTAGCCGTACTGGAACGCGCCTGGGGTGAGCGCCGCGTAGGTGGGATAGTCGACGAAGTAGGCGTGCAGGTAGGCGAACACCTGCGGGCCGAGAATCGCGCCCGCCACCACCACCGCGGCGGCCTGCACGGCCAGGCCGACACGCCGGCGGCGGGCGGTCAGCGGGCGGCGGCGGGGCGTGGCGACCAGCCAGCGCAGCGCGCGCAGGGTGGCCGCGAAGCCGAGGCCGGCGAGCAGGCAGAACGCGGGCGCCCCGATGATGCCGCGCGAGGCGCTGGGGATCTCGTTCATCAGGCTCGCCGCCAGCGGGTAGAGCGCCAGCCACCACAGCACCAGCTTGCTCGCCCGGTCGCGCCGCAGCAGCGCCGTCCCAGCGCCGAGCAGCACGAACGGGATGTAGAACGGGTAGAGCTCGCCGAAGCCGCGCACGGCGTGGCGGAAGATCGGATCGCCCTCATGCACCAGAAAGCGCGGTGAGAAGAACTGTTGGTAGTTGGCGGCCAGGTGCGTGAGCTGTGCCCGCCAGGGCTGGTCGAGGTCGACCGAGGTCGTGCGGCGAAAATACTGCGTGCCGCTGGCGGTCTGCCGGCCGAAGAACACCGCCGCCGGCGCCAGCACCGCCGCCATGACGACCACGGCGAGCAGCAATTGTCGCCAGTGCCGCAGCAGATCGAGCAGGTACAGCAGCCCGAAGCCGAGCAGAAACAGCGGCACGAAGAGGGCCGCGGGGCCGTACGCGTAGACGCACGCGGCGCAGCACGCGAGCCCGGCCGGCAGCGTGCGCCGGCCCTGTGTGAAGCCCACCAGCCATACGAAGCCGGTGATGAAGAGGAACGGAAAGGCGATCAGCTCGAAGGCGATGCGGCTGAAGTGGAGGTGCCACGGACAGAGCGCCAGGAAGAGAGCGGCCCAGATCCCGACCCACGGCGTGAACAGCGCCCGGCCGAGGAAGAACAGCGCGGCGACGGTGGCGACGCCGAACAGCGCGGCGGTGAGGCGGACGCTGAACTCGCTCAGCCCCAGCAGCTTCACCGGCAGGATCGCCGCATAGATGAAGATCGGGTTCTTGTAGCTGGTCCCGAACGACCACACGTAGAGCGGCCAGCGGTTGCCGTTCTCGTCGACGCCGGCGGTGCCGAGCGTGAAGGCGTTGTACCCGTTGCCGGCCTCGTCGCAGTACAGCCCGGCCGGGAGATCGCCAAGCTGGTAGATGCGCAGCACGGCGGCCACCAGGAGCACGGCCGCCAGCGCGGCCCACTGCGCCCGCCTACCCCGCATGGACTCCACCGCTCACCGCGCGCACCGCCGCGGGCAACCCCGACCTGCTCGACACGACCGCGCCACGCACCAACGGACTTTGTAGCGCGTCCGGCTGCGGGCGACCAGCACTGCCGGCCGCGTCAGAGCGACCAGCGCAGCCCCGGCCAGTGCATGCCGAGCGTGCCCGCCCAGCCGTACGAGTGGGCGATGTGCGAGAGCAGATTGTCGAGGCCCGGCAGGGCGAGGACCCCGACCACCACCCACGCCGGCCAGCCGACCCGCGCGAGGAGATGGCCGATGCCCACCATCAGCAAGGGCAGGAACGGCACGTAGTAGCGGCTGTCCTCGGTGCCGGCGCCGAAGGCGACGAACTTACTGTAGAGGAGGAGGTAGCCGGTGCAGATGACCGCCAGGAGCAGCGCCTGCCAGCGGAACTTCAGCCCGTAGGCGAAGAGGCCGATCGGGCCGAGCACCAGCACCGGGCTCATCCACAGCACGCCGTAGTTCTGAAAGCCCCACGAGTCCTTGCCCTCGAGCACGAAGCTCTGCAGCCCCTCCCACAGGGGACCGTTGAAGCTGCCGCCAACGCTGCGCGCGTCGACGAAGGTGGCCTGATAGGCGTACGACGTGGTCCACGGCGCGCCGAATGCGATCCACTGATAGATCGCCGCGGCCGCGACCGGAATCGCCAGGCCGATGTAGTAGCTGGGCCACAGCCGCCAGGCGACCAGGGCGGCGGCGATGGCCAGGATCGCCAGCCCGTACTCGCTGATGCCCGCCCAGCCGAGCACCAGGCCGAGCATCCAGCCATGCCGCATCGGTCCGGTCACCAGGCGCGCTCCGAGGGTGACCAGCAACGCGGTCAGCGTGTGCGCAAACAGCACCGGCGCGAAGCGCAGCAGCAGGGTGGTGCCGCCGAGCACGGCAACCGCGCTGGCGACCGCGATCGAGCAGCCGTCGCGCCGCAGCCAGCCGTAGAGCACCGCCAGCGTCGCCCCGAACGCGGCCGCCGAGACCAGCCGCGGATCCAGACCCAGCCAGAGAATCGGGACGACGAGAAACGCCAGGCCCGGTGCGCGGTCGCTGTAGATGACCCCTTCGCGCTCGGCGTGGTCGACGCCGGCCATCTCGGCGTAGCGCGCCAGGGTGACGCGGCCTTCGCTGAGCGACAGCGCGAGCGCCAAATGCGAGCCGTCGTTCGAGCAGGTCGGCGCCTTCGGCGCGATGCTGAGGGCGATCACGGTCGCCAGCACCCCGATCAGCCAGCCCACGCAGCGCTTGTAGCGCAGAGCCCGCCGGATGCGCCACCGGCGGGCGGACGCGCGTGGTCGGGGTGCTGGTACCGCCCAGTACCGTGATCCGACACCGCCTTGCGCCGCGCGGCGGCGCGGCGATATAGGCCGGCGAGGATCATGCCTCGGTGAGCTCGACGCCTCCACGTCCTGCGGTCGCCCGCGGCCCCATCAGCGCGGCCTCCCCGGTCCAACCGCGCGCGATTCGCGTCGTGCTCCCGGCTTACAACGAGGCGGAGAACCTGCCGGCGCTGCTCGGCGCCCTGCAGGAGACCATGGCCGATCACGGGTTCGATCACGAGGTCATCGTGGTCGACGACGGCAGCCGCGACCGCACCGCCGCGGTCGCCGAGGAATGGGCGGCGCGCCTGCCGCTGGTGCTCGTCCGCCATCCCGCCAACCAAGGGCTCGGCGCCGCGCTGCGCGACGGGCTGGCCGCGGCGGTCGCGCGCGCCGGCGAGCGCGACATCGTCGTCACCATGGACGCCGACGACACCCACGTCCCCGGCCTCATCGCCCGCATGGTCGACATGATCGACGCGGGGCACGACGTGGTGATCGCGTCGCGCTACCGCCCCGGCGCGCGCATCGTCGGAGTGCCGCTGCTGCGCCGGGTGATGAGCCGCGGTGCCTCGCTGCTGATGCGCTGCGTATACCCCATCGGCGGCGTGCGCGACTACACGTGCGGCTATCGGGCCTACCGGGCCGCGGTGCTGCGGCGCGCGCTCGACCGTTACGGCGAGGCGTTCGTCGACCAGGCGGGCTTCCAGTGCATGGTCGACGTGCTGCTCAAGCTCAGCCGCCTCGACGTCGTCTGCGGCGAGGTCCCGCTGCTGCTGCGCTACGACCGCAAGCTCGGGCTGAGCAAAATGCCGGTGGGCGACACCGTCCGGCGCACGCTGTGGTTGCTGGTGCGCCGCCGGCTGGGCGGCTGACCCGCCCGCCGGCGGGAGCGCGCGGCTGACAGGCGCCCGCTACGGGCCCGCGGTCGGCGCACGGGCGCGCTGCCACTCGCCGTGCAGAATGGCCTGCACCGTGGCCGGCGTGAGGTGCTCGTACGCGGCGGTGTCGGGGTAGCCCTTGACCATGAACCAGGCGCGCGACGCGCCGCTGGCCACGCGCACGCTCAGATCGAGTGGCTGGCCCGGCGTCACCGCCTCGGCCGGGATCGACACCACCATCACGGCGGTGTTGCCCTCGAACAGCCCGCGCGGCAGCAGCGTCACCTCGAACCCGTTGGTCTCCCACATGCCGCCGAGCGCCCGCGTGCCGATGGGGAAACTGATCGCCGGGTGGCCGTTGATCGACAGCTCCGCCTCGCCGCTCTCGAGTGAGATCGAGGTGGTGACGGCCACGATGGTGCGCTTCTGCTCGGGCACCGGAGGGGTGCGCCAGGCCACTTCGGGCTTGCCGTCCTCGAGGTACGCCCACCACGACGGCGACGCGCCGCGGTGATCGGGATAGTCGGGCTGCGAGTGCGGACCGCCGACGATCTCGGCGAAGCCCTCCACCACCTGCACGTCGGGGATGGGATCGGGCGGCGCCAGCGGGATGGGCACCGCCGGCAACGCGGCGGCCGATTCGAGGTCGGCCAGGTCGGCGCCCTGCGCGTCGGTGATGCTGGCGATGAAGTACCAACTGCCGACCGACTTGCAGCTCTTCACCACCAGCGCGTTCTGTCCGGCGCGCAGCGCGATCGGTCGGTGCAGCGGCTCGTAGCCGATGACCAGCGGGCCGACCGACAGCTCGCGTCCGTTCAGCCAGACGCGCAGCGCCGCCTCCGACCCGGCGAGCTCGAGGTAGGCGTCGCGTGCGTCGGGCGAGCGGATCGATGTCACCGCGTAGGCGCACTGCCATTCCGGTCCGTGCTCGGCCTCCGGCGCACCGAGGAAGCGATCGAGGTTGACGAACGCATCGGTCGGCTCGATCCGGTGCCAGCCGGGCGCGGCGGCCGGCGGCGGCGCGGTGCTGAGCGCCGGCACGTCGATGAAGTCGCGCGCGACGCCACTGCCGTTCGCGTTGTCGAACGGACCGATGCCGAGCCAGGCGGTGAGGTAGTGGCGCGGGTGCGACGCACCGAGCGCGAACGGGGCCTGGCCGGCCGAGGCGGCGCAACTCGGGTCGACCGGCGTCAACCGGTACAGCGGCATCAGCTCCTGTCGATTGCCGGTGTCGGGGCCGCTCCAGAACAACGCGATGTTCGGCTCGAAGGCCATCGGCGCGAAATCCGCGACCAGCTCCATCGTGTGCAGGTTGGCGTCGAGCGGCACCGCGATGTGGCCCGCTCCATCCCGCGGCTGCCCGTCGATGGTGAGCGTCCCGTTCCCGACGTAGGTGGCGAGCGCGAACAGGTAGTCGCCCGGCGTCGTGACGCGGAACGGCGCGGTGTAGACCATATGGATGCGCGACGGATGGGTGGTCAGGCGGTAGAGCGTCTGGATGAGAAGCGCCGGCCAGGTGCTCTTGGAGATGAAGGGCACGGTCGTCTTGATCTCGAACATCACATCGCCCGGCGACGCGCCGACCAGTGAAAAGGCGGCGCGGGCGCCCCGGCAGTGCCATTCGGCAAGACGCTCGGCGAGATCGGGCGGTGGGCCGGGGAGGCGGACCGAGGCGACGTCGGCCTGCATGTGCAGCGGATCGGGGTCGAGCTGGAACTCGAGCTCCGGCAGCAGCCAGGTGAGGAACTGGGTCACGCCTGGCGTGCTCTCGCCGGCGAAGACGAACAGCAGCGTCGGTCCCGCCTCGTGCTCCCACTGCCGCAGCGCGGTCTCGATGTCGATGGTGACGAACCCGCTCACGGTGCCGCCGCGCAGCCAGGCGCCGTCGTGGCCCTCGAGCACGTTCTCGTAGCCCGGCGCGATGCCGAGCACGCGCTCGCCCGGGTGCACGTGGTCGCGCAGCCACACGGTCAGGTAGGCGAGGTTGTTGCGATGCGCGGCGCGAATCACCGGGCTGGTCCACAGCTCGAACAGGTGGCGGGTCGACCACACACCGGCGCCGGCGACGGTGACCGCGAGCAGCAGCGCCGCCGCGGCCTTGCCGGCACGCCCCCAGGCGTTACCCCACACCGCCCACAGACCGGCGGCCCCGAAGCCGGCCAGGGCGTAGACGTAGGGGACGGCGCCGCCGACCCGCGCGACGTCGAAGTTGCCGGTGAACACGAGCGTGCCGCTGACGGTCACCAGGAAGCCCAGCACGGTGAGGCCGAAGACCGGTCGCAGCAGGTTGGCCGCGGCGCCGGCGAGGCCGAGCACGAGCAGCGCGCAGGTGACGGGATCGATCAGCGGCGGCTGGCTCGCGACGTTGCGCACCGGCGACCGGTCGCCGCGCACGACGAACAGCTCGGCGGCGGAGTAGGCGCGGTCGAGGCGCCGCTGCAGCGATTGCTGCCAGGTGTCGGTCGGATTGTAGTACCCGGTGATACTGCGGGCGCGGTTCCAGCCGTCGAAGTACTCGATCCGCAGCGGCCCCGGGATACGGGTCAGGAACAGCGGCATGACCATGCTGCCGAGCAACGCGGCGGTGATCAGCGGGCGCACCAGCCGCGCCGGCCACCCGGCCGTGCGATCGAGCAGCGACCACAGCACCGCGCCGGCGACGGCGAACACCGCGAGCGGCCGGTAGGCGATGTACTCGTGCAGCACGTAGCCGCCGAAGAACCCGAGCAACGCGTACGCCGACGGCCGCCCACGCCGCACCGGTCCCGCCAGCAGCGCGAACACGATCGAGACGATCAGCGTGTTGTGGTTGTTGGGGATGCGCGACAGCACGACGTCCCAGAACGAGCAGGCGAGGAGCGCGGTCCCGGTCAGCGCGCCGACCGTGCCGACCGAGCGCCGCAGCCAGACGAACAGCGGCAGCACCTTGAGCGCGCTCACCACCGCGAACGGGACGCGCATGGCGAACTGCGACGGCCCGCCGAGCCAGATCCCGAGCGCGGCGAGCCAGGTGCTGCTCAGGTACTCCCAGCGCAGGCGGTAGCCGTTCAGGTAGGCCCAGCCGAAGTTGCCGACCTGGAGATCCTCGATCTGCGTGACCGCCGCCTCGCCGGGAAAGTCGGCGATGTTGCCCAGGCGATAGACGGCCGCGAC
>Ga0335082_10002599_pt1 | contig 19490 bp, 16 predicted proteins | sample Lox_Sample_41_FD_206718 | JGI IMG/M metagenome (GOLD analysis project Ga0335082, IMG submission 206718) | Soil microbial communities from Loxahatchee National Wildlife Refuge, Florida, United States - Lox_Sample_4.1 | ecosystem: Environmental > Terrestrial > Soil > Wetlands | place: USA...
TAGAAGGACGGCGGCCGGAAGCCGGATCCGACGTTGGTCTGGGCGGAGAAGCCGGCGGGGAGCGTCACCGACGCGCCCAGCTTCGGCGAGACGGCCCAGAAGGGCCCGGTCTGGTCGATGCGCACCGCCGGCACCAGCGAGGCGCGTCCTCCGAAGAGGAGCCACTCGTCCTGGAGGGAGAGCGAGGTCAGCACCCAGGTGGGCGAGCCGGCGGTGGCGCTCACCGTGGCCAGGCCGGCGGACGCGCTGGCGGTGAGGGCGTGCGTCCCGAGGGTCAGCCCGAAGTCGGCGCTCGCCCCGGCCTGCCAGAGCCGGTCGTGCTCGCCCGGGCCGAACGTTCCTCCGGAAAGGTCGTCGCTGGTCCGGCGCGCATCCACCCGGACTGCGAGCGCCGCGCCGCCGGCGAAGACGTGCTCGGTCCGAACCGAGGCCAGCACCCGCGAGGCGGACTGGGAGGCGTCGGGGGTGGGGTTGTCCTCGGTGCCGGGCAGCCCGCGGGAGAGGAAGTTGGCCTCGAGGAGGGCGGACACCCGCCAGCCGGAGACGTCCCAAGCGCCGCGGAGGAGCCCGCCCCCGGAGGTGGACTGGTTGTTCACGCGGGTGAGCTCCTGGCCCGCCGCCTCCGGGACGCCGACCAGCGGCTGGTAGGTGTAGGTGAAGTCGCCGGTGGAGTGGCCGGCGTGGAGGAGGATCAGCCCCGAGCCTCCCAGGACCGACCCGGCACCCCCCACGCTGCCGCGCCAGGTTCCGAAGCTGCCTCCGGTCAGGTCGGCGAGGAAGGGGGACGTCTCGTCCGGGGAGCGGGTGACGAGGTTGACCACCCCGCCCAGGGCGAGCGGCCCGTACCGGGCGCCGGCGCCCCCGCGCAGCACCTCGGCCCGGGCGAGGATGGCGGTGGGCACAAGGCTCAGGTCGGCGATGTCGCCGGCGCCGTTGAGCGGGATGCCGTCCAGGAGGACGAGCACGCCGCCGGTGGGCGCGCCGCGCAGCGAGATGCTCTGGCTCTGCCCCACGCCTCCGCTGCTGTTCACCAGAGCTCCGGGAGCCTCGGAGAGGAGCTCGCCGGTGTCGAGCACCTCGCCCCGCCGTCCGCCCAGCTCGAGGACCGAGCTCTGGCCGGTGGGGTCACGAATGGCGGGCGACTCCGAGGCCGGCTGGGCCGGGGGAAGGGGCACGCTCACCGGCGGGAGCAACACCGGCGCCGGCGAGGACTGTCCCCAGGCCAGGGAGGCCACACCCATCGCGGGGCCCAGGCCCCACCTCGCCCACTGCCAGAGCGCCATCCCACGCCTTCCGCTCTCTCCGACGAAGAGAGAAGGCAGAACCACGCCGAGGCGGCCGGAGCCCGGCCGCCCGCACCTCACGGGCAGGTCTCCTGGCTTCCGGACCCCGGGACGTGGTGCACCCCGATGGTGCGTACGCCCGACGCTTCCGCCTCCCGCCTTCCCACGGCCTTGGGGGCCGCAGTGGCGACTTCCGGAGGCTGTCGCGGGCCCTGTTCCTCAGGGCCGTCCGGTCACAGTGGCGGGACCGCGCCGGATTCTCACCGGCTTCCCTCTTCGCCCGACGTGGGCACCCGAAGGCGGAGGAGGTGTCGCACGGGAGCTGCCCGGCGTGCAAGGGAGAGCGGTCGCGCCTAGGCTGGAGCCGCTCGTCCAAGCCGAGGGGTCCCCATGCGCCGTATCCTGGTTGCCACCGTGCTGGCGCTCGCCTGCGCCGGCTGCAGCAGCAACAGCAACAGCAGCACCACCGACCCGGTGCAGCTCTGCAAGAACTTCGTCACCGCCACCTGCAATCGCGTCTTCGCCTGCTTCCCGACGGAAGCTGCGCAGGTCTACACTAGCGCCTCCAACTGCATCACCACCGTCTCCGCGCAGGCCTGCACCACGCAGAACGTGACCTGCGACCCGGGCAAGACTTTCAACACCGCCAACGCCAACCAGTGCGCCACCGAGTACGCCAACCAGTCGTGCGCCGATATCCAGAACGGCGTCACGCCGACGAGCTGCAGCAACGTCTGCACCTGAATGCACCGAGGCCCGGCGGGAGCAATTCCATCAGCAGCGCCGTCCGGGCCCAGTGGCGGAACCGTGCCGGATTCTCACCGCTTCCGCCTTCGCCCCGGCATGGCGACCCGAAGGCAAGCGGGGGTGTTGCGCTCGTAGCTGAAGCGTTGAATTCCCGCTGGCAGCAGAGAAGGGATCCCCCTATGGTCTGGAGCCTTTAGTCCTCCAAGGGGGTGTTCTCGTGCATCGTGTCCTCGTCGCTGCCGTCCTATCGGTTGCGTTCGCCGGTTGCAGCAGCAGCAGCAACACCGATACTCCGGCCGCGGCTTGCAACTCTCTGATAACGGCCGTCTGCAACCGCGTCTTCGCCTGCGACAACGCGGCCGCCACCCAAGCGTTCGGCTCGGTCTCCAACTGCATCACGACAGGCGAGACCGCGGCCGGGTGCTCCACCGCAGCATGCTCGGCAGGAAAGACGTTCAACAGCGGGAACGCGTCGAGCTGCGTCAACGGCATCAGCAACGCCGCCTGCGCCGACGTCGAGCAAGGCAACTACCCGGCGGTGTGCGACAACGTTTGCACCTGAGCGTTCGCCCGGGATCCACGCCGGCCAACCGGACTAGATTCACGCCTTCCATCGCTCCTCCCTGAGAGGGGGCCTCCCATGCGTCGCGCCTTGATTGTCGTCGTGCTCTCCGTCGGCTTCACCGGCTGCAGCAGCAGCAGCAGCAGCTCGGACCCGGTCGAGCTGTGCCACAGCGCGGTGACCGCGTTCTGCAACAAGTATTTCACCTGTTTCCCGACCGAGGCCCAGCAGCAGTTCACGACGGCCTCGAACTGCATCTCCACAGAAATCGCCAACGAATGCCCCACCACCGCGGCGGCTGCCTGCACTCCCCCGCAGACCTTCAACGCCAACAACGCCAATGCGTGCGTCACCGGCTACGCCAACCAGTCCTGTACCGACTTCGGGAACAACGTGACGCCCGCCGCCTGCGACAACATCTGCACCTGAGCCGGCGCCGGCTTCTCAGAGCAGCGAATCCGCCAGCCGGGCGGTGTTCTGCGCCACCCGGGTGAGCGCTGGCCGGCGGCTCCATTCTTCACGGGACAGCTCGCGGGAGCGGGACAGGTAGTGGGCCTGGATGCGCTCGATGCCGGCCACCACCTCCGGGTCGTAGACGAGCAGGCTCACCTCCGCGTCCAGGGCGAAGGACCGGATGTCCATGTTCACCGAGCCCACCACCGCCGCCCAGCGGTCGACGGTGACGTGCTTGGCATGGAGGAAGTGGGGGGCATAGAGGTGGACGTGGATGCCCGCGTCGAGGAGCCGCGCGTAGTGCGACTCCTGCGCCCAGTTGGCGACCAGCTTGTTGGAGTGCTCGGGGACGATGAGATGCACGTCCACCCCGCGGACGGCGGCCGTCTCCATCGACTGGAGGAACGGCTCGTCGGGCACGAAGTAGGGCGTGGTGACCACCACCTTCTCTCCTGCCTCGTGGAACAGCGAGCAGAGGAGCGACTGCTGGTTCTCGTGGCGGTAGCCGGGCCCGCTGGGGAGCACCTGCGCCACCGACGCGCCGGCGGGCGGCTGGGCGAGGAGGAGGGTGCTCGTCTCCAGCCGGTGCTCGGTCTCCTGGTACCGGTCGGCGAGCAGCACCGCCTGGAGCTGCGCCACCGCCGGGCCGGTGACCCGCGCCAGGAGCTCTTCGTTGGGGTAGGCGGGGAGGAAGCCCGGGTCGGCGAGGTTCTGCGAGCCGACGTAGCCGACGCTGCCGTCGATGACGGCGATCTTCCGGTGGTTGCGGAGGTCGAGCCGCGCGGCGTTACGGCGGAAGAAGCCCACCTGCATGGTGGCGATGACCTCCGCGCCGGCGGTGCGGAGCCCGGGCCCGAGCCGCTTCAGCCCGTGCGACGAGCCCACCGCATCCATCAGCACCCGGCAGCTCACGCCGCGCCGCGCCGCCCGCTCCACCGCCTCGGCCACCCGGCCCCCGGTGGCGTCGGGAGCGAAGATGTAGAAGAGGAGGTGCACGTGCCGCTGGGCGGCATCGATGTCCGCCACCAGCCGGTCGATGGCCGGCTGGTAATCGGGGAGGAGCTCCACCCGGTTGCCGCCCATGGCCGGAAACTCCCCCAGCCGCTCCACCAGCCGTGCGGTGCGCGCCGCTGGCCCGCTCATCGTCGGGGGCTGGAAGACGGCATCGGCCCGCATCTCGGCGAGCACGGTGCGGATGCGCTCCGCGGCGCGAGCATCGTCGATCCGCCTCCGGCGCGGGTAGCGGATGCGGCCGATGGCGGCGTAGAGCAAGAGGCCGACCCAGGGGACGAGGAAGATGAGCACCAGCCAGGCGCGGGCGGCGTCCGGGCTGCGACGCTGCGGCACGTAGACCAGCATCACCAGGCGGATGAGCCACTCGCTCAAAACGTAGAGCAGGCCCCAGCTGAACGTCATCGCCATCTCCGAAGAGGGTGTGAAGGCGGCGGAGTCTAGCGGCAAACAGCGGCCCCGGGCCCCGCTCTCTCATGCGCCCGACTTGCATCGACGGCCGCGCCGGAAGGACAACCGGTGCCGACCGGGGCACTTCCCCCCAGGCGGAGGCACCATGCCGGACAAAGAGACCACCAGCTTCATGCGCTCGCTGTGCATGGGCGAGATCGAGGAGGACGTCCTCCTCCCCTTCCCGGAGGTCCCGGCCAAGGACGTGGAGACCCTGCGCCAGGTCATCACCTCGCTCGGCCAGCTGCTCGGCCCGCGGGAGAAGGAGTTCCGGGCCTGGGACGTGGCCGGCGAGCTGCCCGCCCCCTTCCTCGAGGAGCTGAAGCAGTTCGGCCTCTTCGGGATGGTCGTGCCCGAGGAGTTCGGTGGGATGGGCTTCGGAAGCACCGCCTACTCCCGCGCGCTGCAAGAGGTCTCCCGCTACGACGGCTCGGTGGCGGCGACCATCGGCGCCCACCAGTCGATCGGCATGCGGGGCCTTCTCCTCTACGGGACCGAGGCCCAGAAGCGCCGCTGGTTCCCGAAGCTGGCCACCGGCGAGCTGATCGCCGCCTTCTGCCTCACCGAGCCGGGCGCCGGTTCCGACGCCGCCGGAGTGAAGACCACCGCCGTCCGGGAGGGCGACGCCTACCTGCTCAACGGCAGCAAGCTGTGGATCACCAACGGGGGGCTGGCCGGCTTCTTCACCGTCTTCGCCAAGACCGGCAAGGCCGAGGAGCGGGGCAAGCTCACCGCCTTCGTCGTCACCCGCGACATGCCCGGGGTGAGCACCGGCCCGCACGAGGACAAGATGGGGCTCCGAGCCAGCTCCACGGCGGCGGTGTTCCTGGACAACGTGCGCGTCCCGCTCGACCACGTGCTCGGCGAGGAGGGCAAGGGCTTCAAGGTGGCGATGCGCATCCTGAACAACGGCCGGAGCGGGCTGGGGGGCGGCTGCGTGGGAGGGATGAAGCGCATGATCGAGCTCGCCACCGGGCAGGCCAAGGGCCGGATCCAGTTCGGCAGGCCGATCAGCGACTTCGGGCTGATCAAGCAGAAGGTCGGCCACATGGTGGTGGAGACGTACGCCGCCGAGTCGGCGGTGGCGATGGTCGCCGGGCTCACCGACCAGGGCTACCAGGACTACGCCGTGGAGGCGGCCATCTCCAAGGTGTTCGCCACCGAGGCCCTGTGGCGCACCACCGACGAGGCCCTGCAGATCGCCGGCGGGAACGGCTTCATGCGGGAATACCCCTACGAGCGGGCGATGCGCGACTGCCGCATCTTCCGCATCTGGGAGGGAACCAACGAGATCCTCCGGCTGTTCATCGCCCTCACGGCGATGAACGACGTGGGGGCGCAGCTGGCCGACCTGGCCACCAGCCTGAAGGGGGTGCTGGCCGATCCGATCAAGGGGTTCGGCGTGCTGAGCGACTACGCGCTGCGGCGGGCCGGGCTGGCCACCAACGTCGGACGGAGCAAGGGGGCCTTCACCCGGCTCCATCCCGTGCTGCGCGACGCGGCCGAGGTGTTCGAAGAGGCGACGCGCGACCTGGCCACCGCCGCGGACCGCATCCTGCGCAAGCACGGGCGGCGCATCGTGGACATGCAGTTCGCCACCCGGCGGCTGGCGGACATCATGATCGACCTCTTCGTCCTGGCCTGTGTCCTGGCGCGGGTGGACGGCTCGGTGCGGCGGCTGGGGGCGGAGGAGACGGCGAGGGAGCGGGAGATTCTCGAGGTGTTCGCCGGCCAGGTCAGCCACCGGGTGAAGAGCAACTTTTCCAAGATCGACGACAACGACGACGAGCTAATCAAGAGCCTTGCCGACAACGCCTTCGAGCTGGAGCGCTTCGGGTGGGACAACCTCGCCTAGGGAGCGTGCTAAGCAAGGACGGCATGGCTGCTCTCCGCGACCGGGTCCTCTTCATCACCGGCGCCAGCCGCGGCATCGGTCTGGCCATCGGGCTCAGGGCCGCCCGCGACGGGGCGCGCATCGCCATCGCCGCCAAGACGGCCGAGCCGCACCCCAAGCTGCCGGGGACGATCCACACCGCCGCCCAGGAGATCGAGCGCGCCGGCGGCCAGGCGCTGCCACTGACGGTGGACATCCGCTCCGAGGAGCAGATCGCCCGCGCCGTGGAGGAGACCGCCCGCCGATGGGGCGGCATCGACATCTGCGTGAACAACGCCTCGGCGATCAGCCTCACCGACACCGAGTCCACCCCGATGAAGCGGTTCGACCTCATGCACCAGGTCAACGCCCGGGGCACCTTCGCCACCACCCAGGCCTGCCTGCCGTGGCTGAAGAAGGCCAAGAACCCGCATGTCTTGAACATCTCGCCGCCCCTGAACATGAAGCCGCGCTGGTTCGCCGGCCACGTGGCCTACACCATGGCCAAGTACGGGATGAGCATGTGCGTCCTGGGGATGGCCGAGGAGTTCCGGGAGGCGGGCATCGCCGTCAACGCGCTCTGGCCGCGAACGGCCATCGCCACCGCGGCGATGGACATGATCGGCGGCGGACCGGAGATCCGGCGGCAGTGCCGGACGGTGGAGATCATGGCCGACGCGGCTCACGCCATCCTCGTCCGGGAGGCCCGGAAGTGCACCGGGAACTTCTTCATCGACGACGAGGTGCTGCGCGCCGAGGGCGTCACCGACCTCTCCAAGTACGCGGTCGACCCCTCGGCGGAGCTGTTTCCCGACTTTTTCCTCGACTGACCGTCCGGTGACGAACCTGCGCCGACCCCTGGCTGTGGTCTACCTCCTCTTCGGCGCCGTCCTCGCCGCCTACGCCTTCGCCGACCCGGTGTGGGGCTTCCCGAGCTGCCTGGTGCTGGCGGCGTGGCTCATCTACGTCGCCGTCCGGTGCTTCGGGCCGAGCCCGGTGGCTTCGCTGGTGAAGCGCACGGCCTGGGTCTACCTGGGCATCGCCCTGGCCGGGGTGGCGCTGATGGTCTGGCATCGCAGCCAGGGAACGGGCGGAGGGGAGAGTGCCGTGTCGGCGTGGGTCTCCTTTCCCACCTTCCTGAGCACGGTGACCGGGGCCACGGCGTTCGCCTCCTGGCTCGCCCTCGCCCGGCTCGGCGGCCCGGACGCGGCCCCGGCCCGGCGCTCGCCCGGGTCGACACGCCGCTGACCGCCTCCTGGCGGCGACCCGCTCGGAGGAGCGATGGTCCTCTCCCCGTGACAGCGCTCATCGTCCGCATCGGGTTGATCGGCGATCGGAAGGAGTCGACGCCGGCGCATGCCGCCATCCCTCAGGCCCTTCACCTCCTGGGCGAGACGGCCGGCCTGAGAGCCGAGGCGGCCTGGCTCCCCACCGCCGGGCTCCGCCCGGAGCGCATCGTCGCCGCCCGGGTTGACGCGCTGTGGGCGGTGCCGGGAAGCCCCTACGCCAGCCTGGAGGGGGCGCTGCAGGCCATCCGCTTCGCCCGCGAGCAGGGCCTTCCCTTCCTCGGGACGTGCGGCGGGTTCCAGCACGTGGTGGTCGAGTTCTTCCGCAACGTCCTCGGCGAGGAGAGCGCCGACCACGCCGAGTCCAACCCGGCGGCGAGCGTGCCGGTCATCGACCGGCTGGACCGCTCGCTGGTCGAGGCGCTGGGACGGGTCAGGCTCGAGCCCGGCTCGCGCGCCGCATCCCTCCTCGGGGCGCTCGAGACCACCGAGCGTTTCCGGTGCCGCTACGGGTTCGCCCGGCGCTACTGGCCCAGGCTCGAGGGAACCGCCCTCCGCATCACCGGGACGGACGAGGCGGGCGAGCCTCGCGTGCTGGAGCACGACGCCCATCCCTTCTTCCTGGCCACCCTCTTCCAGCCGGAGCTCCGGACCCGCGACGCCGGGCAGGTCCACCCCATCGTCCGCGGCCTGGTGGAGGCCGCCCGGCGGCCGCCGAGCCGGTGAGGGCGGCCCGGGAGGCCGGCTTGTTGCGGGCCTTGCTCGTCACTTTGGTGCCTGTCTAGAAGGCCGGCCGATGTTCATCGGTCACTTCGCGCTGGGAATGGCCGCGAAACGGGCGGCTCCGGAGACCTCGCTGGGGACGCTGTTCGCCGCGGCCCAGTGGGTGGACCTGGTCTGGCCGGCGCTGGTGCTCCTCGGAGTGGAGAAGGTGCGTGTGGACCCCGGCAACACCGCCTTCACCCCCCTCGACTTCGAGAGCTACCCGTGGACCCATAGCCTCCTGATGGTGGCCGTCTGGGCGGTGGGGTTCGGGCTCGTCTACCGGGCGCGCACCGGGTACGCCCGCGGCACATGGACGGTGGGCCTGCTCGTCGTGTCGCACTGGCTGCTCGACCTCGTCACCCACCGCCCCGACCTGCCGCTCGCGCCCGGAGCACCGAAGGTCGGGCTCGGCCTGTGGAGCTCGGTGCCGGCCACGCTGGTCGTGGAGGGGACCCTCTTTGCCGCGGGCGTGGTCCTCTATGCCACGGGAACGCGCGCGCGAAACCGAACCGGCCGGCTGGCCTTCTGGGCGCTGGTGGTGGTGCTGGTCACGCTCTACGTCCTGAACCTCGGCCCGCCGCCGCCGAGCGCGCGCGCCGTGGCGGCCGCAGGGCTGCTCATGTGGCTCTTCATCGCCTGGGGGGCGTGGATCGACCGGAACCGGGAGCCGGCGACGGCGGCCGCTCCGGTGGCCCCACCCGGCTGACCCGTCCAGGGTCCGCCCCGGGGCGCGGCTCCCGCCGGGGCGTCCGCAGCGCGGCGTACGGCGTCGCCCGTGCTGGACGGGCGTTCACTGGCTTCCCCTCTCGGCGCCGGCAGGCATGGTCCGTGCTCTCCCATCCCAGCAACCAAAGAGGGGGTCATGACGTGCTGACGGCAGGAAAGCGACTGGCGGTGTTCTCCATCCGGGAGAACAAGGGTGGGAGCGTCTGGGTGCGGGCGGGGTCCGCCTTCGTGAATCGAGACGGCTCGCTCAACGTGCTGCTCGACGTGCTTCCGCTCGATGGAAAGCTCCACGTGCGCGAGGCGGGCGAGAAGGGCGAGAAGAAGGAGACCGAGGGGAAGGCCCCGGTGCTGGCGAGCGCGGGAGGCGCGGCGTGAGCCCGGCGAGGGGGCTGGTGCTCGCCCTGCTGCTCGCCGCACCGGCGCTCGGCGCGCCTCCGGCCCGGCGGCCAGTGGGGACGGGCGTGGTCAATCTGAACACCGCCACCGTGGACCAGCTCGATGCGCTCCCCGGCGTCAGCCCCCGGGTGGCCCAGGACATCGTCGCGCACCGGAAGAGCCACCCCTTCTCCAGGCCGGAGGAGGTGGTCCGGGTGAAGGGGTTCGGCCGCAACCGCTTCGAGAGGCTCCGGCCGCACCTGGCGGTCACCGGGCCGACCACCTTCCGGCCGCTCCGCGGCGCCACCCCTCGGGCTCCGATGGCGCCCTTGAATCGCTAGGAGTCGAAGGGAGGGGCTTCCGCGCGGCCCGGCCGCCAGTCATGCTGGAGGCCATCCACACCGGCGGCGGGCGGGGAGACCCCGCCCGGCCCGCCACACCGCGCGTTCCGTGAATCTGTTCGACGTCTCACCCCGAGCCCCTGATCCACGCTCCGCCCCCTCCGCGGAGGTCCGGGCTCCGTCTCCGGGAAGCACGGTGGAGCGCTTCGTGGACGCCGTCCGCTCCCACCAGCGACGGTCGGTGCTCGCCCAGGCGGCGCTGCTCGCCGTGGCGGTGCTGGCCCTGGCGGTGCTCGCCCTGGCGCTCCTTCTCGGCCCGGCGCCGTCCGTGGCCCGCTGGGTGAACGGCGGATGCGTCCTCGCCGGAGCCGGAGCGCTGTGCTGGCGCCTCCTCGTCCTCCTCAGACGGGGGGCCGGGGACCGGTTCCGCGCGGCCCGGCTGGTGGCGGCGCGCGTCCCCGGGGTGAGCCTGGACTTGCTCGCCGCACTGGAGCTGCGCGCGGCGCTGGCCCACGCCGATGCCTTCTCCCAGGAGCTGGCCCAGGCCTACCTCTCCGGGTCGGACGCCCGGGCCGCGACCCTCGATGCACGCCACGTGGTGGACGGACGGCCGACGCGCATCGCCCTCCTCTTCGCGCTCTCGGCGGCGGCCCTGGCCGCGCTGGGGGTCCTCGTCGCGCCCCAGGGCTTCCGGGCCGTGGCCCGCCTGGTGCGGACGGACGCCGCCAGCGCTCTGATGCGCGAGCCGATCACCGGCGACGTCGAGCTCACCTACCGCTACCCCGCCTACACCGGGCTTCAGCCCCGGACCGTCTCCGGCTCGGGGGGCGAGATCAGCGCGCCGGTGGGGACGGTGGTCGACCTCCGCACCCGTTCCGATCGCCCGGTGGCCCAGGCGGCCCTGGCCCTGGACGGAGCCACCGTGCCCCTCCGGGTGGAGCACCAGCGGGACCTCTCCGGGAGCCTCGTCGTCCGCACCTCGGGGAAGTACACGGTGGTGTTCCTCGGCCGCACCGGGCGCGAGCTGGTGCGGGGCCCGGAGCTCCCCGTCACCGCCCAGCCCGATGCGCCTCCCAAGGTCTCGCTCCTGCTCCCCGCCTCGGACCTGGAGGTCGACCCCGCCTCGGAGGTGACGCTGCGCTGGGAGGCGACCGACGACTACGGGCTGACCTCGCTCTCGCTCGTCTACCAGCTGCCGGGGGGTGCCGAGACCCGGCTCCCCCTCCCGGTGGACGAGGCGCGGCGCAGCCAGGGAACGTGGAAGTGGGCGCTGGCGGGGCTGAAGCTGACTGCCGGCGACCGGGTGACCTACTTCCTCGAGGCGGTGGACAACGACGCCGTGGACGGGCCCCAGAAGGGGACCAGCCGGGCCCAGACGCTGCGCGTCTACAGCGCCTCGGAGCACCGGACGGAGGCCATTCGCCGGGTGGACGCGCTCTGGGAGCGGCTGGTCTCCCACCTCGCCGACCGGATGGAGGGCCCGGACCGCGCCCGGACCCGGGACATCGCGGCGGTCACCGCCCAGACGCGGGTGGACGAATCGGGGCAGGCGCTGGCCGGCGAGCTCAGCCTCACCGGCCGCCAGCTGGCCCGCGAGCGCGACCGGCCGGAGGCGCTGGCCGCCGCGGCGGGCAACATCGGCGAGCGCCTCTCCCGCTCGGTGCGCACCACCTCCGAGGCGCGCCGCATCTACCTCCGGGTGAACGGGCGGAGCCCGGAGAGCGACCCCGGCGCCCGGCTGTCGCGCGCGGCGGGCGAGGAGATTGGCCAGGTGGAGCGCGACGTCCTCTACCTCGAATCGCTCCTCGACCGTCAGCGGATGGAGGAGATCGGCGAGCTGACGGAGACCATCGCCCGCGATCAGCGCGAGCTGGCGCGGCTCATCGAGCAGTTCCAGGCCACGCACGACCCCGCGCTCCAAGAACAGATTCTCCGCCAGGTGGCCTCGCTCCGCCGCCGCATCGACGAGCTCATGCAGCGCCGGATGGAGATGGCCCGCGGAATCCACGACGAGCACTTCAACCTCGACTCCTTCCGGGACCTGGTCCAGCAGCAGGACCTGGCCGGAGGTCTGCGGGAGATCGAGCGGCTCCTGAAGGAGGGCAAGACCGAGGAGGCGCTCGCCCGGTTGCAGCAGCTCCTGGCCCAGACCGAGCAGCAGATGCGCGACACCAACCGGCAGCTCAGCCGGCCCGATCCGGAGCTGGTGAAGCGATTCACCGAGTTCGCCGAGTCGCTCAAGTCGACGCGTGCCGAGCAGGCCCGGGTGGCCTCCGAGACGCGGGCCATCCGCGACCGGTACCGGGACCAGCTCCGCGAGCGGCTCCGGGCCAAGGGCGGGGCGCTGCGGGAGTCGATGCGCCGGGACGCCGAGGCGGTGGCCCAGGACTACCGCAAGGTCCGGCCCGGCGAGCTGGGGCCCCGCACCGACCGCGCCCTGGAGCACGCCCAGGGCGAGCTGGAGAACCTCAAGAACGCGCTCCGCTCTGAGGACTACGACCTGGCCGCCGACGCGGCCCGGGCCGCCGGGCAGTCGGCCGACGAGATCGCCCGCGACGCCGAGCAGAAGCACGCCCTGGACGAGGCCTACCGGAACCCGCCGGACATGCGCGAGCAGTCGAAGCGAACCGCCCAGCGGATGGAGCAGGACGCCCAGAAGCTGCGCGACATCCAGCGCAAGCTGCAGAGCCTGTTCCCCGCCGCCGGCTCGCAGCTCTCCTGGCAGGACCGCCAGCGGCTCGAGCAGCTCACCTCCGAGGAGCGGTCGCTCGAGCGCCGGGCCCAGGAGCTCGTCCAGAAGATGCAGGCGCTCAACCAGGCGGCGCCACTCTTCGGTGAGCAGGGCGTGGAGCAGCTGAGCCAGGTGGGCGAGCGGATGGCCAGCGCCTCGGAGAGGCTCGAGGCCCGGGACCCGGCGCGCGGCTACGGCGAGCAGAAGGCGGCGCTCGACGGCCTGGAGCAGCTCGAGCAGCAGCTCCAGCAGAGCCAGCGGGGCGGCGGGGGGCTGCCCCTTCCCCTGTACGCCGCCAACCAGGAGGGCGGCAACGACGTCTCCCAGCAGAAGGTGGACATCCCGGACGCGGATCCGGGCGGTTACTTCCTCGACTTCCGGAAGGACCTGCTCGAGGCGATGAAGCAGGGCACCCCGGAGCGCTACCGGGAGCAGGTGAAGAGCTACTACGAGGAACTGGTGCGGTGACCAGGCGCCTGCTCCTCCTCCTCGCCCTGGCCCTGGCCCCCGTCGCCTGGGCCGGAGTGTCCGCCGAGGCCCGCGCCCGGCTGCACACCCTGGAGACCCTCCTCGACGAGGAGGACTACACGGCGGCCCGGGCCGCGTTCGACGAGCTCAAGGCCCGCTACCCCTCCGGGCTGGAGGCGCTCGACTACTTCGGGGGCCGCATCGCCTTCGGCGAGGGGAAATACGCGGAGGCGGCGGAGCTGCTCGAGGCCGCCGGCCTGGACGACCGGCCCGGTTCCTACCTCAAGCTGGCGCGCGACACCCTGGCGGTGACCAAGGACCACCGCCGGGCGGAGAGCGACCACTTCCTGCTCCTCTACCCGCCGGGCAAGGACGCGGTGCTCGCCCCCTGGGCCCTGGAGACGCTCGAGGCCCAGCGCGCGGCGCTCCTCGAGGACCTGGGCTACGCCCCGCCGGGGAAGGTCCGGGTAGAGGTGGTCAACAACGCCACCGACCTGGCCCGGGCCTCGACGCTCTCGAAGAAGGAGATCGACGCCACCGGAACCATCGCCATCTGCAAGTTCAACAAGCTGATCGTCACCAGCCCCAAGGCGGTGCTCAAAGGGTACGACTGGCTGGACACCCTGGCGCACGAGTACACCCACCTGGTGGTCACCCAGAAGGGCCACAACGCGGTGCCCATCTGGCTGCAGGAGGCGCTGGCCAAGTACCTCGAATCGCGCTGGCGCGGGGCGGCGGGCAAGGCGCTCCAGCCCTCCTCGCGGGCCATGCTCGCCGAGCGAGTGAAGCGAAACACCCTCATCCCCTTCGCCAAGATGCACCCCTCGATGGCCAAGCTGCCCACCTGGCAGGACGCGGCCACCGCGTTCGCCGAGGTGTTCCTGGCCGCCGAGTTCCTGGACAAGGAACACGGCCGCAAGGCGCTCCGCGGCGTGGTGGAGGCCATGGCCGGCGGGAGCAGCGACCAGCAGGCGGTGGAGGCAGCCACGGGCAAGACCTTCGCCGCCTTCGAGCGGGGCTGGATGGCCTACCTGCGCGCCCAGCCCGTCCCGCGCAGCGCCGCGGTGCGGGGCGCGAAGCTGGTGCTCAAGGACCCCTCGGCTCCCGATGCGCCCGAGGCGAAGGGCCGGGAGATCGGCTTCCGCGACTTCGTCGACGTCGAGGAGCCCGCCGTCCGGCGCTACGCCCACCTGGGAGAGCTGTTCCGCGAGCGGGGCCGGTTCGCCGCCGCAGTGGAGGAGTTCGGCCGCGCCCATGCGCTGGTGGGGAGCAAGTACGAATCCATCTCCAACAAGTACGCGCTGGCGCTGTTCGCCGTGCGTCGCGTGGACGAGGCGGAGAAGGTTCTGCTCGGGACGCTGCAGGCCTATCCCGGCAGCGCCAGCACCCAGGTGCACCTCGGCCGGATCTACCTCGCCCGCGGAGACTGGCAGCGCGCCCGCGACTCCTACCGCGCCGCGCTGGCCCAGGATCCGTTCGACCCGGAGATCCACCTGGCGCTGGTCAAGGCGGGGGAGGGGCTCCGGGATTCCGCCCTGGCCGGGCGCGCGCGCGACGCCGCCGGCGTGCTCACCGGGCTGCCGAAGGAGCGGCTGGACGCGCTCCTCCGGAGGCTCCCCGGCCCGGACACCGACCTCTCCAACGTCGACGTTCCCGCCGCCCGGCCGGAGCCCAAGGAGACTCCGCCGGCGGCGGTGAAGCTGGGCAGCACCCCGACCACCAACTGACCATGAACCTCACCCTTCCCTCCCCCCTGGCCGATGAACCGGGCGACGACCTCCGCGCCGTCCATGCCCTCGCCGACGCCAAGCGCCAGATCGTCGAGCAGATCCGCAAGCGCATCGTGGGCCACGACGAGGTGGTGGAGAGCCTCCTCGTCGCCCTCTTCTCCCGCGGCCACTGCCTCTTCGAGGGCGTCCCCGGCCTGGCCAAGACGCTGCTCATCTCCACCCTGGCCGAGGTCCTCAACCTCGGGTTCAACCGAATCCAGTTCACCCCGGACCTGATGCCCTCGGACATCACCGGCACGGACATCCTCGAGGAGGACCGCGCCACCGGGCACCGCGACTTCAGATTTCTCCCCGGTCCGCTCTTCGCCAACATCGTCCTCGCCGACGAGGTGAACCGCACGCCTCCCAAGACGCAGGCCGCGCTGCTCCAGGCGATGCAGGAGTACCGGGTGACGGCGGGAGGCAGGACCTACGGGCTGGACCTCCCCTTCCTCGTCTTCGCCACCCAGAACCCCATCGAGCAGGAGGGCACCTACCCCCTCCCCGAGGCCCAGCTCGACCGGTTCATGTTCTTCGTCGACGTGGGCTACCCGTCCGCCGACGAGGAGGTGGAGATCGTCCGCACCACCACCGGGGGCGGGGGACCCAGGCTGCAGAAGATTCTCTCCCCGGACCAGATCCTCGGCCTTCAAGAGCTGGTGCGCCGGGTGCCGGTTCCCGACCACGTGGTGCGCCATGCGGTGGACCTGGTCCGCCACACCCGGCCCCAGGAGCCGGATGCCCCGGAGTTCATCCGCCGTCACGTCGCCTGGGGAGCCGGGCCCAGGGCCAGCCAGTACCTGGTCCTCGGCGCCAAGGCCCGGGCAGTGCTCCAGGGGCGCTACGCGGCCAGCGTCGAGGACGTCCGGGCGCTGGCCCAGCCGGTGCTCCGTCACCGCGTGCTGCCCAACTTCACCGCAGAGTCGGAGGGGGTCGGCGCCAAGAGGCTGGTCGAGCAGCTCCTCGAGGTGCTGAAGCCGTAGAGAGGAAGGCCGTGGCCCCGGTCGACGCCGCCACCATCGCCAAGCTGGCCGGGGTCAAGCTGCGCGCCCGCGCGGTGATGGAGGGCGTGCTCTCCGGCCTGCACAAGAGCCCTCACCAGGGCCAGAGTGTCGAGTTCGCCGAGCACAAGGAGTACGCGCCCGGCGACGAGCTCCGGCACCTGGACTGGAAGGCCTACGGCAAGTTCGACCGCTTCTACGTCAAGCGCTACGAGCACGAGACCGACCTCCGGGCGATGCTGGTGGTGGACGCCAGCGGGTCGATGGGCTTCGGCTCGGGCGCGCTCTCCAAGCTCGAGGTGGCCTCCTCGCTGGCCGGCGCGCTGAGCTACCTCCTCGTCCGCCAGCAGGACGCCGCCGGGCTCTCGGTGCTCGCCGGCGAGACCTTCCGGGACGTTCCTCCCCGCGCGGCGGCGGGCCACCTCATGGCGCTGCTCGGAGCGCTGGAGCAGCTCGAGCCGCGGGGCGGGACCAACCTCCGCGCCGCCGCCGACCACCTGGCCGAGGGGCTCCCACGGCGGGCCCTGGTGGTCATCCTCTCCGACCTCTTCGACGAGGCCCCGGAGGCCCTGAGACGTATCTTGCAACTCCGGGCCCGGAAGCACGACCTGGCCGTGTTCCACATCCTCGACCCGGCGGAGCTGGAGTTTCCTTACGACGACCCGACCCTCTTCCTCTCCATGGAGGACGAGCGGCGCCTGGAGGTGAACGCCCGGGAGATCCGCGAGAGCTACCTCGAGGAGCTGGGCGCCTTCCTCGAGGAGACGAGGGGGCTGTGCGCCGAGTCGGACGTGGACTACCAGCTGGTCCGCACCGACCAGCCGCTCGATGCCGTGCTGCTCGAGTTCCTCGCCCGGCGCCAGGGACGGCGGCGGTGACCTTCGTCCATCCCTGGATGCTGCTCGGCACCGGCCTCGGGCTGCTCCCCCTGCTCGTCCACCTCTTCGACCGGCGCCGGCCGCGGCCCCAGCCCTTCGCCGCCATCGCCTTCGTGCTCAAGAGCCACCGCCGCACCACCTCACGGCTGCGCCTGAAGCGGCTGCTCCTCTACACCCTGCGCACCTTGCTCCTCCTCGCCGTCCCGGTGGCCCTGGCCCGGCCCCAGCTGGTCCGGCCCGGCGCGGCCCCGGCCCACGCCGCCGGCCCGGCGGCCACGGCGCTCATCGTCGACCGGTCGCTGGCCATGCGCTTCCGCGACGGCGAGACGCTCTTCGAGCGAGCACGGGCCGAGGCCCGGGAGGCGCTCGCCTCGCTGCTCGCCGACGAGCCGGTGACCCTCGTGCCGTGCGGCCCGGATGCCGAGCCGCCCGCCCCGCCGGGGTTCGACCGGGGCCGGATCCGCCAGGCGCTGGACGCCCTCCAGCCGTCCTCCGGGGGCGCCGACCTCACCCGCTGCCTGGGTCTCGCGGCGCGCGCGCTGGAGGACAGCCCCCTGCCCGGCAAGCGGCTGGTGCTCGTCTCCGCCCTCACCCAGGTGTCACTGCGGCTCGAGACACCGCCGCCCCGTGTCCGGGTGGGGGACAAGCTCGTCCAGCCGGAGATGGTGCTCCGGGACGTGGCGCGCGGCCGGGTGCTGCCCAACCATTTCCTCCTCGAGGTGAAGGCCGAGCCCTCACCCCAGAGCGGGCCGCGCATGGTGCAGGTGACCTTCACCGCGCACAACGTGGCACCCACCGAGGCGGGCGAGGTGCCGGCGTCGCTGGAGCTCTCCGGGCGTCCGGTGGCCAAGGCCTTCCTCACCCTGGGAGCGGGCGGAACGGTGCAGAAGACGCTGGTCGCCCGCGCCGAGTCGGGCGGACCGGTCACCGGAACGGTGGTCCTCCCGGAGGACGGCCTGGCCGAGGACGACCGGCGCGACTTCGTGGTGCAGGTGCCGCGCGAGCTCCGCGTCCTGGTGGTGGACGGCGCCCCCAGCCCGGTTCGCTACCGGGACGAGGCCTTCTTCTACGAGGCGGCGCTGGCCGCGCCCGGCTCGCCCGCGCACCCCATCCTCCGCGACGCCGAGGCCGCCTGGCGCGAGCAGCTCAAGGACTACGACGTGGTGGCGCTGCTCAACGTCGCCGCGCCCTCCGCCGAGGTAGCCGGCCGGCTCAAGGCCTATGTCGAGGCGGGCGGCGGGCTGCTCGTCTCCATGGGAGACCAGGTGGAGGCGGAGGCCTGGAACCAGCGCCTGGGCGGCCTCCTCCCCCGGCCGCTCCGGCTGGTGAAGAGCGCCGGGGCGACCGGCGAGACGGCGGTGCGGCCGGCGCGCCTCGGCGAGGTGGCCTGGGACCATCCCCTCTTCCAGCCGTTCACCGGCAAGGCGCGCGAGGGGCTGACCGCGGCGCGCTTCTCCCGCTACATGCTCGTCGAGGCCGGGCCGCGCTCCGGGGACGGGGCCGAGGTGCTGGCCGCCTACGACGACGGCGCGCCGGCGCTGCTCCTCGCCCGGCGGGGCAAGGGACGGGTCCTCCTCCTCACCTCGAGCGTGGACCGGGACTGGGCCGACTTCGCCATCCGCACCAGCTTCCTGCCCCTCGTGCAGCGCTCGGCGGCCTTCCTCGCCGGGGGCCTGGACGAGCGAGAGCGGGTGGAGGGACGCATCGGCGAGACGCTCGTTCTCCATCCGGAGAGCGGTGTCCGGGTGGTGGAGGTGAGGACGCCCTCCGGCGGAACGGTGCCCTTGCGCCCCGAGCCGGACGGCGGCCTCCGGGTGGGCCCTTTCCTCGAGCCGGGCATCTACCGGCCGCTCGATGCCGCCGGGGCACCGGCCCTCTCCCCCTTCGCGGTGGTGCTCGACCCGGCCCAGAGCGACCTCACCCGGGTGAAGCCGGAGGCGCTGGCCGCGTACTTCGGCGAGGAGGCGGTGCGGGGCCCGGCCGGCGCCGCCGAGGCGACGGTCCCGGTGTGGACCTGGCTCCTGGTGGCGGCGGTGCTCTTCTTCTTCCTCGAGGGGACGCTGCTCCGCACCACCTAGGCCACCGCCCCCGGCGCGCCCGTCGCGTCTGGGCGGGGCGGCTCAGGTCGAGCGGCCGGTCGGGTTCCTTCGCCGCTCGAGGAGCTGCTCCACGTGGGCCACGACTCGCTCGGCGAGCGGCGTCCCGTCCAGCCGGGAGATCTCCAGAAGGCCGGTGGGGCTGGTGACGTTGACCTCGGTCAGGCAGCGCCCGATGACGTCCAGCCCCACCAGGTGCAGGCCCTCGGCGCGGAGGTGGGGAGCGAGCCGCCGGCACAGCGCCCGGTCCTCGGCGGTGAGCTCGGCGCGGACCGGCGCCCCGCCGGCGGCCATGTTGCCGCGATGGTCGTCGGCGCGCGGAACGCGAAGCACCGCCCCGAGCGGCTCGCCGTCCAGGACGAGGATGCGCTTGTCGCCGGCGCGGGCCTCGGGCAGGTAGTGCTGGAGCATCGTCCACTCCGTCCCGCGCCGGGTGTAGAGCTCGAGGAGGGAGGCCGTGTTCCGGTCTCCCCGGTGAAGAAGCACCACCCCCTCGCCGCCGTGCCCCTCCACCGGCTTGAGCACCACGCCGGCCGGAGCGGACTCGACGAAGTCGCGGAGCTCGGCCACGTCGGCGCTGACCAGCGTCGGTGGACACAGGTCCGGGAAGCGGAGGGCCCAGAGGTGCTCGCTCGCGCCGCGGAGCCCGGCCGGCGCGTTGACGAAGAGCGGGGG
>Ga0335082_10002600_pt1 | contig 19490 bp, 14 predicted proteins | sample Lox_Sample_41_FD_206718 | JGI IMG/M metagenome (GOLD analysis project Ga0335082, IMG submission 206718) | Soil microbial communities from Loxahatchee National Wildlife Refuge, Florida, United States - Lox_Sample_4.1 | ecosystem: Environmental > Terrestrial > Soil > Wetlands | place: USA...
TGTTTTTTGTCTCGATCGGGATGTTGCTCGATCTCAGGCTTCTGGTGAACCAGCCGCTTCTGATTCTCGGGGCGGCTGCGGGCGTCATGGTTCTCAAAGGACTGATCGCGGGGGGGGTGACCCTGGTCATGGGTTACCCCGTCCGTGTTGCGGCCTTGGTCGGCCTTGCGCTTCTTCAGGTCGGGGAGTTCTCATTCGTTTTGGCCCAATTCGGTCAGGATCAGGGCGTATTGGTCGGACAGCCCTATCAGCATTTTCTCGCCATCTCGATCCTGAGCATGATCGCCACGCCCTTTCTCATCCAACTGGGGCCGCCCCTGTCCGACCGTGCCGAATCCTTCCAACCCCTCAGAAGATTGTTCGGGACCCGACAACTGACCGATCTTCAACCCAAAGATCTGGAGCTAAAGGACCATGTGATCATTGCCGGATACGGATTCAACGGACAAAATCTCGCGAGGACCTTGAAGGAGGCCGGCCTTAAGCACGTCGTGGTCGACATTCACGGAGATTTGGTTCGCTTGGGTCGAACCCAAAATATTCCGATATACTTCGGGGACGTTACGCGCCCCGAAGTACTCCGGCAATTGCGAATCGATGCGGCCAAGATGTTGATCTTGGCCGTTTCGGATCCCTTCGCGTTGCGCCGGGCGCTGCGCGTCGCCCGGCAGGCGAATCCGTCGATTCAGATCGTGGCCCGGTCGCGGTACGTCCGTGACCTGGATGAACTTTTTCAGTTGGGTGCGAACGACGTGGTGCCGGAGGAGCTGGAAAGCTCGGTGGAGATCGCCGGAATCGTCCTCAAACGGTACCGGGTTCCCCCCGGACGGATTACCCGGAAACTGGAGGAAATCCGACGGGAGGGATATTCGAGCCTGAGCCGCGCCGCGATTCAGCCGATCCTCACGAGAGAAATTCTACCGCCCGAGGTGGAGGTGTTCCGGCATCGTCTTATGCCCGATTCGCTTGCCGTCGGAAAAAGTTTGGCCCAGTTGGAGCTTCCGTTTCGAACCGGCGCGATCATTGTCGCCGTCATTCGGGGGGAGGAGACCCGGGCCAATCCCGGTGGCGCCTTTGTCCTGGAACCGGAAGACATGCTCGTGCTGGCGGGAGTGGAGGAGGTGATTCGCCAGGCGATCATCTATCTCGATGAAGGAGACCACGGCCATTTGACCCCGTCGGGACCCGGCGAGGGAAGCCCGGCCTCATCGGCCTGAAATTTTCGGGATCCGTCATCCGACTGCTCGGGCGGAACCAAGCCTTGGCAGATGCCGGTGCCTCTTTATTGCCGGATTCCGAGGTAAAGGTAGACTCCGATGGACAGAAAGAGCAGATTGGCCAGGCTGCTGGCCAGAAGGGGCGGGATCAATCCAGCATGGCCAAAGGAAAGTGCGATGGAATGAACGATCCAGTAGCCGCTGGCAATCAATAAACTGATGCCGATGCCCCGCGCGACCCCGCGTGACCTGGTCTCCACCAGTCCGAAGGGGATGGCAATCAAGCTCATCACGAAGTTGACAAAGGGAAGCGAAAGCTTGTTATAAAGATCGACACGGTATCGCCTGACGTCGTAACCATCCTTGTCCAGGCGGTTGATATATTTTTTGAGCTCGCCGAATTTCATTTTATCCGTGTCGATGTCCAGTCCTTTGAACTCCTGTGGTTTTCTTTGAAAAGTGGCCGTCTGTTTGTCGAAAAGGTCTTCGGTGACTTTTCCGTCTTCGGAAAAATCCATGACCCGGCCTTGATACATGATCCATGCCCCGTTTTCGTATTGGACCCGCTTGGCTTGGATGCGTTCCTGCAATGTGGAGTCGTCCCGAAGCTTGTAAAGCGTAACATCATGCAGCACCCGGTTGATCGGATCGACCAGGCCGATGTTGAGGAATGTGTGGCGTCCGTCCCGTATCCAGAGATGGCTTTGGCCGTAGTAAGCCTGTTCCTGGTACTTTTTGATTTTAACAAACTGAACGAAGTCGGTCTTTTGCTTGGTGAGGGGAATGAATGAAAGGTTGCCAAGACCCAGAAGGAGACTTGCGGCAAATGCGAGGATCAGTATCGGAGAGGTTGCGTAATTCAGACTGACGCCATTGCTTTTCAGCGCCACGATCTCATTGTTCCTGGACTGAAGTCCCAGGAGGATCAGCGTGGAGACCAGCATGGCGATCGGCGCAATATCAAAAACGGTCTTCGGGATTTTAAGACCGAAATAAAGAAATATCAACCGGAATGAAGCGTTTTCCTGGATAAGGCGCCCGATCTTGCTGAAAAAATCGATGGTGATATAGACCAGGACAAGCGTCGCGAGACAGAGGAGGAGAATCTTTATATACTCGCGAAAAATGTATTTGAGCAGTATCGGCAAATTCATCTCCTCATCGCCCGCCAGGACGAAGCGATTGAATCCAAAACCCGCGGTTGGATCCCATGATAAAAAAGGCCGCAAGTACAGTCATCAGCAGGTTCGGCAACCAGGCCGCAAACAAGGGAGCCAGCAGGAATGATGTGACCAGAAAATCCGAGATGATCATGAACAGGTAATAGAGCAGGGCCATCGCGATACCGAGCGCAAAACCGCCGAGACGACCGCCTTGTTTAATGACCAATCCAAGGGGAATTCCGACAATTCCAAAAATGAGGCAGGAGAACGGGAAGGAATAAGTTTTATAATATTCCTCAAGGGTCCTCCGCTCGTTGCGTGCCAACGGCTGAGAAGCGGCCATTCTCATTTTGATCTGCTGGATCCTGAGCGCGGGGTCGGTATCCCCGGACGCATGGTTGACGGCCGCGGCCAAATCTAGTTTGAACTCATACTTCCTAAACGTTATCCATTGATAGCGGGGCGGATCTCCGCTTTCTCGGTGCTGGCTGCCGTTCAGTAAGCGAAGGCCGACCAGATCCGATGTCGGGTCGCCTAATATCATTCCCTCCTGCGCCAAAATCAACACCGGCTGGTTGGGGTCCCTGAGATCGTAAATTAGGATGCCGTTAAGCTGAGTGGGGGTGGGCATTTCGTCGACATAGATCATCATATTTTCCAAAGGCTCATTGAATATGCCGGGCTCCAGCCCCAAGGAAAACTCCTGTTTGAGCAGGTCCATGGCCGCTTTCTTCATGTTGAGACCGACCCAGGGCTGACCCCAGGCCGATAGACTGAACGTCATTCCGAACGACAAGACCGCGAAAACGAGAACCGGAACCGCTAATCGCGACAGGCTGATACCGCTGGCCATCAAACCTGTTATCTCATGATCGGCCATCAATCGCGAAAAACTAATAATCGTTGCAATCAGGACCCCCATCGGAATGGCGATAATCAGAAAGGTCGGCAAGAGAAAAATAAAAATTCGGCCGACGGTTAAGAATGAGACCCCCTTGTTGATCAACAGTTCGGTCAATTGCACCGTTTGTTCGATCAGGAGGATCATCATTAAGGCGGACAGAGTCAGCACGAAAGGTACCAGGAGCTCGATAAAAATGTATCGATCGATGATTTTCCACATAGGTCTTTTATAATGGAATTCTATGGAATTGTAAAGGTGATATAAAATCGACAAAATAGGGAGGGGGCCTGACTTCTTTAAAAAAATTCTTGACAAGCCTGAATGACTGTGTTACTTATGACCCGATTATTGAGTGTCCATAAAGTGAACACTGGTCTCTTTTGTGGAAGGAAAATGACGCGAAGCTTCATCAAGACCGCGGGGAAACATGGCCCGCGGTTTTTTGTTTTGCGGTCACGCGTGTAAAATTTCGGGGGACTGTGTAAAGAAAGGGGGGTGTTGTGAGAAGCAAGGGCACAGTGAAATGGTTTAACGATCGCAAAGGATTTGGGTTCATCAAATTGGAAGACGGCAAAGATGTTTTTGTACATTATTCCGCCTTGCAGGGCGACGGATTTAAAACTTTGAAGGAAGGGGAGCCGGTTGAGTTTGACGTTGTGGACGGCGCGAAAGGACCCCAGGCCGCCAACGTCGTCCGTCTTTCCGTTTAACGGGTTTCCCCTTTTTCATAAGTACCGAAGATTTAATTTAATTGATGATTATGACGACCCAGGAGATCCAAGTCTTCTGGACCCTTACAAATCCACCCTCGTATAAAAATAAATTACCCATCCTTTAAAAAGCCCCATTTTCATTAGTCGGATAGGCCTCTGCGTCGTTTGACATCCCCACTAACTTCTGGTATTTTTTAAATAAAGTGACTTTAGGGGTGTCCATTGGCCGATAAAGCGACGATCGTGCAGAATGCCCAACGCTACATGGCGAAGGGCCAGATTGATAAAGCCATCGATGAATGGCAGAAACTCATCTCCGAGTCGCCTAATGATGGCAATATTTTCAACACGATTGGGGATCTGTTACTTAAAAAAAACGACGTTTCCAAAGCGGTTGAAGCCTACCTCAGAGGGGCGGAAGTATTCCGTTCCGCCGGTTTTGCGCTAAAAACCATTGCAATCTACAAAAAACTGATCAAACTCGTTCCTCAACGCCTGGATATTATTGTCAAGTTGGGAGATCTCAATGCGGAGCGAGGCCTTGTCGGAAACGCCGTAGAAGATTATTTGTTGGCCGCCAAACATTTTATTCAGGAAGGGGACGTCAAGGAGTGTCTTGAAATATATAGAAAAATAGCCAACTTGGACCCGAGCAATACGGGAATTCGCTTGAAGTTAGCGGACCTCTGTCTGAAGGAAGGAATGCAACAGGATGCCATCGACGAGTACCTGAAAGTTGCCGAGTCGTACCGCAATAACAAGCAGTTGAGAGAAGCGGACGATCTTTGTCATCGCATATTAAAGTTGGATCCCAAGAACGAAGCGGCACGAAAACAGATGGGGGGGGGCGCAGCAACTAAAGAGACTCCTTCACAATCGAGTTCGGAATCTAAAGAGCAACTGCTTACAAAGATCGGCGGTTTAGAGGGCATGCAGCTTGATGAGGCTCGGAAGCTCGTGGATCAATATATTGAGCAGAATCCTGACGACCCCATCGGGTTTCATAAACTTGGGACGGTCGTCATGAAAACAGGCAACAAGGATGAGGCCTTCACCTGGTTTAAGAAGGCCGTTCACCAATACATGGACCGCAGCGAATACGGTCAGGCCGGAAAATTGATGAAGGAATACATTGAAGCCGATCCGGACCGAGGGGATGCCCATATTTTGCTTGCGGAGGCCTATGATCGCGGAGGGAGTGCACAACTCGCCGTTTCAACATATGCTCACGTCATTGATGGCGCACTGGCTTCAGGGGAGACGGCCCGCGCCAAAGAATTGTACGCCAAGATCAAAGGGCTTGACCCCCAGCACCACGATGTCCGACGCTTACGTCAATCCTTTGAGACCACGGAGGATTCTCAACCCCAGACCGTTCCTTCCGAATCATTCAACCAACCCGAGACTTCTGTGGCACCGCTCCCGGAAGAACCGGCGGACCTCGCTCAGGTGCTTTTGCCCTCCGAGAGCGATGTTCCTTCAGCGGAACCGGTGCCCATTGTTGATCAGGCCGCTCTTCAAAGCCTTTTCACGGAGGCTGAGGTTTATTTGAAGTACGGTTTGTCGACGAAGGCGATTGAACAGCTCCAGCAAATTCTCGCGGTGGACCCGGAAAATGAGGCGGCCCACCAGCAGCTCAAGGAAATCTATAAGAATGAAGGACAGAACGAGAAGGCGATTGAAGAATGCTTCCATTTAATGGAGATCTATAAAAAAGCGGGGGATTCAGAGCGGGGGACAGCCATCCTGGAAGAGGCGAAGACCATTGATCCGGAGAATCCGAAAATTCGTGAAGCAACGGACCTCTCTCCGATTATGGACAGCGGACGTATGAAGGCGATATTGGCCGATAAGCCGGCAGAGGTCGAGGCCGCTGGGCCCAGTACGGAATTAGACACCCCGGCACCGGAAGTTGGGTCCAAGGAACGGATTTCTTCCGAAGTCTCGGCCGCCACAGGTCATGAGCAGGAAAAAGTCGCCGAACAGATGGCCGAAGCGGATTTCTACCAGCAGCAGGGTCTTCGGGATGAAGCAAAAAAAATGTATGAGTCCATTCTGGCCCTTCAGCCTGATCTTCCCCCCGCCAAGGAGAAGCTCGAAGCCATCGCGGCGGAAGAGACCATCGAGTTGGAGATGAAGTCTCAAAAGGCTAAGACGTTTGAGGGGACACAGCCAGTGGCCGAATCACCGCCGAAACCTGAGACCAAGACCACCCGGCCGATTCAAGAGGCCCAGGTTCAAAAACAGGACAATGCGAAATCGGCCGATGAACGTCGCTTAGATGATGAACTTGAAAAATCCTTTGCTCCGTTCATGGGCACTGATACCAAGAAAGCGGTCGGGGAGCCCCCGGAAACCGCGGGCCATTACCCCACAGAAGCGGAGGAATCGGTAACCCATCAATCGGTCCTAAAAGAAAAGAAGGAACCGGAAAGAAAAACCGACAAAAAAAGCGGACGGTCCAATGGGCCCAAAGAGAATAAAGAAGAATTTGTTGATTTATCCGGGATATTAAATGAAAAAATTAAAGGGGATCCAAAGATCCATTCCAAGTCCGAACTTCACGATGAGAAGACGGTTAGCGAACAGCTGGACAGCATCTTTGAAGAGTTTCAAAAAGACGCGGTGCAGGTGGATGATATCGATTACGAAACCCATTATAACCTTGGAATCGCTTACAAGGAAATGGGGCTTATAAATGAAGCGATGATCGAATTTAAGCAGGCCATGGATGGGCCGGACCGCTTTATTGATTCATGCAACATGCTGGCGGCATGCCATCAGGAAGGCGGAGACCGTCTGGAAGCGATCAAGCTTTTGGAACGTGCCCTTTCTGACCCCCGGTGCGAAGAAACTCAAGGCCATTGGCTTCGTTATGACCTGGCCTCTCTATATGAAAAGGAAGGGCGGCCGGAAGAGGCCCTGAACATGTTCGGCAAGATCGCAGGGGCCGACCGAAACTTTAAAGACGTGATTAAGCGGATTGAAAATCTCGAAGGCCAGCTCGGAAAAAACCGCCGAAAGACACCGGCGGCATCGGTGACCCGCGCGGAGGAAGATGAAGATCTGGATGTGATGATGGATCGGATCTTCGGCGAGTCCACCCCAGCCGCCAAGACCCAACGCGGCAAGGCGGTTGACCAGGACAGTTCAAAAGAGGATGCCAGGAAGAAAGATCGGATATCCTATTTATAGGGGCTCGTGTCACCCTCCCCGCCGGTTGAGGCTGACCGGGCCCCCCACTCTCGGTGGCTATGTTCACTGGGGAATTATTTTAAAGGAAACCACGGTCCGTGAGCTACCTTGAACATTATAACCTGAAGGAAGAACCCTTCTCGAATTCGGTAGACAATCGGTTCTATTACAACAGCAAGCCGCATGCCGAAGCGTTGATCCGACTCAAATACGCGGCCGAGCAGCGGAAAGGCCTGGCCTTGCTGGTCGGGGATGTCGGCGCCGGGAAGACCACGCTGGCCCGTAGGCTTCTGGATGAACTGGATGAAAACAATTACGAATCGGCCCTCTTGATTGTCATCCACAGCTCGGTAACCTCCGAATGGCTTCTCCGTAAAATTTCGGTTCAGTTGGGCGTTCAGAAGCCGGCCGAGGCGAAGACCGATCTCCTCGGGCAGTTATATAACCGCCTGGCCGAGATTCATGATAAAAAGAAAAAGGCCGTTGTCCTGATCGACGAAGCCCAGATGCTTCAAACTCGGGAGGTCATGGAAGAGTTTCGCGGCATACTGAATATCGAATTGGACGGCCACAAATTGATCACCTTCATCCTTTTCGGCCTCCCGGAAGTGGATCAACATCTCGCCCTGGATGAACCGTTGAGACAGCGGGTGGCGATCCGTTATCACCTTCAGGCCTTCACCGAAGAGTCATCCGAGGATTATGTGAGGTACCGCCTCCAAATCGCCGGCTGCAAAAAGGAAATCTTTACCAAAACGGCGTACTCGGCGGTTCATCAGTATGCCAAGGGGATTCCCCGACTCATCAACACCGTCTGCGACAATGCCCTGTTGGAAGGCTACCTTCGGAAAAAAGATCGGATCGATCATGACATGATCCGTGAGATTTCTGTCGATCTGAAACTGGCGGACACATAAAAAAGGTCCGTTTCCTGCTCGCTAGCGGACCGCGTTGGGCGCCGGTTTTCCTTTCAAAACCGCATGAATATTTTCGATCACCACCCAACCCATTCGAACTCGGGTCTCGACCGTGGCGCTGCCGAGATGGGGCAGCAATACGACATTCTGCAGAGACAGAAGGGCTCTTTGAACCGCGGGTTCTTCTTCGAAAACATCCAGTCCGGCCCCGGCTATTTTCCCGTTCTTTAATGCCGTTACAAGGGCCTTTTCGTCCACCACGGGACCCCTGGCCGTGTTAATGAGAAGGGCCGTTTTCTTCATGCGGTCGAATGCCCGGCGATTGATCAGGTGACGGGTTCCGGACGTGAGCGGGACGTGCAAGCTGACGAAATCGGCGGCTGCGAGCAGTCGCGGGAGCGACCGGTAGGTAACGTGAAGATTTTTCTCGATGGGCTTGGGTAAGCGCCGGCGGTTGTGATAGAGCAGGCGCATGCCGAAGCCGGCGGCTCTCTCGGCGACGGCCCGGCCGATCCGTCCCATTCCGATAAGCCCCAAGATCTTTCCGGAGACCTGCGTTCCCAGAAGCTGAGTGGGATTCCATCCCGTCCATCGGCCGGTGCGGACGAGACGGTCGCCTTCCACGACGCGCCTTGCGAGACTCAAGATCAAAGACCAGGTCAGATCGGCGGTGGCCTCCGTGAGCACGCCCGGCGTGTTCGTGACGGTGATTCGCCGGGCCGCGGCCGCTTTCATGTCGATGTTGTTGTAACCTACGGCATAATTAGCGATGACCCTCAATCCGGAATGGCTCGCGATCACCTCGGCGTCGATCGGGTCCGATAGCATTGAAATCAACGCCGGTCTTCCCTGCATCCCTCTTATCAGTTCCGGTTTGGTCAGCGGACGGTCATGGAGGTTATATTTCAGATCGAACTGGGTTTTCAGCCGCTGCATCACGGGCGGCGGCAAAACGCGTGTGAGAAAGACTCCGGGTTTCATCATTTTCCTCTTGGGTCAATTCCTCCCCGCCCTGTCCTTGGACCTTCCCGGCAGTCCAGGCGAGCGGGGAGGGGAGGCTTTCTCCGGCTTCGCCGGTCTGAGCGCGGGGTCCGGGGGCGACGGAGGATAGACAGCGCCGCACGGGCCCCAGACACGATTGGCCGCGACTTGAGCCCCTAATAAATAGTATTTTGAAACGGCATCATATATAATCAGGCGGAGGATTTCAATCCTTCCAAATAATCGGTTGCCGATGGAGCGAAGAATCATCACAGGGACCGTGATCGTTGGACTGGTGTTGGCTGTCGTGTTTGTCCGCGCCGGGGCGCGCGCCCCCCGGGCCTTGGATGGATCGACCTTTCGGATGACGCTTTCGAACGAACCGCCCACGCTCGATTGGAATCTGGCCACCGACAGCGTTTCGTTCGACGTTTTGATCAACCTGATGGAAGGTCTCACGGAATATGACGAACATCTCCGTCCGCGCCCGGCCGTGGCCCGTTCCTGGGACGTCTCACCCGATGGCCGCACCTATCTTTTTCACCTTCGTGAAGACGCCCGCTGGAGCGACGGAGAACCGGTCACGGCCGGAGATTTCGAGTATTCCTGGAAGCGCCTCTTGAATCCGAAAACCGCTGCGGAGTACGCCTACTTTCTGTACGACATCGAGGGCGCCGAGGATTATAACACCGGAAAGGCGGATCGACCGGACTCGGTCGGGGTCCGCGCGCTGGACAAGCGGACGCTTGAGGTCCGTCTGAGAAAACCGATCGTTTTTTTCCCGAGCATCACCACGTTCATGGTCACCTTCCCCATGCGCCGCGATATCGTCGAGAAATTCGGTGAGAGATGGACCGAGCCGGGCCGGATCGTGACCGACGGCCCTTTCATGCTGGGCGAATGGCGGCACGAATATAAGCTCACCTTGTCTCCAAACCCCTATTACTACGGACCCGAACCCGCACTGAGGAAGGTGACCCTGTTCGTCGTCAATGAAACCACGACCGCGTTGACCCTTTACGAGACCGGTGATCTGGAAATGGCCACGGTTCCGCCCGAGGCGATGGCCACCTACCGCGGGAGGTCCGAATATGTAACGGCCCCTATCCTCCGCGGATATTATTACGGCTTTAATGTGCAGAAGGCGCCATTCACGGATCCCCGAATCCGTCGCGCCTTTTCAATGGCGATCGACCGTACGGAATTTCCCGCCATCCTGAAACGGGGCGAGATCCCGGCGACCTTCTGGGTTCCTCCGGGAATGCCCTACCATAACCCCGCGATCGGTCTGCCCTTCGATCCCGAAGCCGCGCGAAGGCTGCTGGCCGGGGCGGGTTTTCCGGACGGGCGGGGTTTCCCGACCGTCACGGCGGTTTTCAATACCAGCCCGGAAAACAGCCTGATCGCCGAGAATCTCCAGGCGCAATGGAAACGGAACCTGGGCGTGGAAGTCCGGCTGGACAACCAGGAATGGAAGGTCTATCTCAAGCAGCTTCAGACGGACCCGCCGCCCTTGTTCCGCCTGGGGTGGGGAGCCGATTATCCCGATCCGGATAATTTCATGAATTTGTTCACCTCGACCAGCGGGAACAATCGGACCCGGTGGAGAAACGATCGGTACGATGAGCTGATCCGATCCGCCTCGGCCGATTCCGACCCTGTCCACAGGCAGAAGGCCTACGATGAAGCCCAGCGAATACTTCTTGAAACGGATGCGGCGATCATGCCGCTCTTCGTGGCGACCCAGAACTGGGTGATCAAACCTTACGTCCGCGGACTTCGAATCAATCCCCTCGAGCTGCTCGAGTTGAAGGACGTCCGCCTGGAGAAACCTTGATAGGATATACTCTGAAGAGATTGGCCTGGGGAATCCCCGTGCTATGGCTGGTGGCCACGGCGACCTTCGTTCTGATGCATGTGATCCCCGGAGGACCCTTTGACCAGGAAAAATCACTGCCGCCCGAAATCCGGGCGAATGTCGATTCCAAATACCATTTGGATCGGCCCGTTTTAACCCAGTATGTTTTTTATCTTGGAGACCTCCTGCGGGGGGACTTCGGGCCCTCGTATAAATATCTCGGACGGAATGTGAACGACATGATCCGGGAGACCTTTCCGGTTTCGATGCAACTCGGCCTTTGGGCCGTTTTGATTTCGATCCTCCTGGGTGTCGGCGCCGGGATCCTTGCGGCCGCACGGCCGCTTTCCTGGATGGACCACGCCGCCATGTTTCTGGCCACGGCCGGGATTTCGGTGCCGAGTTTTGTCATCGGCACGTTCCTCATCTTGATTTTCAGTTACCGTCTTCACCTGTTTCCGGCGGCGCTTTGGGAGGGATGGCGTTACAGTGTCCTTCCCGCCGTCACCCTGGCCCTGTTGCCCGCGGCCTATATCGCGAGGTTGACCCGGTCGAGCATGCTGGAAGTTCTAAATAAGGATTTCATACGGACCGTCCGGGCCAAGGGTTTCGGCGAGCGGCGGGTACTCTTCAAGCATGCCCTGAAAAATTCGATCACTCCGGTGGTATCCTTCCTCGGTCCGTTGACGGCGACGCTGGTCACCGGGTCCTTTGTGGTTGAATTTATCTTTTCGGTTCCGGGAATGGGTCGATATTTTATCACGGCCGTAACCAATCGTGATTACCCGCTGATCATGGGGGTGACGCTGATCTACGCCGTGCTGATTGTGGCGGCGAACATCGTGGTGGACCTGGTTTATATATGGTTGGATCCGAGGATGCGGATTAGGGATCATTAGAGGGTGGCGGAGACGGGCCGGCGGAATTCCGGGTCCCGCGTGCGGAATCTCATGACGGTTCAGCGATTCATTCGATCCCATTCCAGAATCCTCATCAGCGGGGGATTTATCCTGTTGATCGGGGTGGCGGCGCTGGCCGCTCCATGGCTGGCGCCCTATCCATACGATCAGCAGGATACCCATTCCATCCTTCAGGGCCCGAGTCCGCAACACTGGATGGGTACGGACCGTCTCGGACGGGACCTTTTTTCCCGATTGCTTTTCGGCGCGCGGATGTCCATGGCGGTCGGGGTCTTTACGGCGCTGTTTGCTGTGATGTTCGGCACGGTTTACGGCGCCGCGTCCGGATACGTGGGAGGAAGAACGGACAACCTCCTCATGCGGTTCGTGGATCTGGTCTATGCGCTGCCGGACCTCCTGTTGATTATTCTGATCACGGTGACGATCGGACGGGGGGTACTGGGGATATTTCTGGCCTTAAGCCTCGTGAGCTGGGTGACGGTGGCGCGGATCATTCGAGGAGAGGTCTTGAGGCTGCGGGAGTTCAGCTATGTGGAGGCCGCCCGCGCCGTCGGCGCGCCGCATCACCGGATCCTGCTCGTCCATATTCTTCCCAATACGCTGGGCGTGCTGATCGTGACCCTGACATTCCGCATACCGGCCGCGATCCTGGCCGAATCCACCTTGAGTTTTATCGGCCTCGGAATCGCGCCCCCGTTTGCCAGCTGGGGCAGCATGGCGAACGAGGGCTGGAGCGCGATGAAGTACTATCCCCATCTGATTTTGTTCCCGAGCCTTGTTTTGTTTCTGACGATGGTCGCCTTCAACGTCCTGGGCGACGCCCTGCGTGATGCCCTTGATCCCGAGCGGCGTCCGAGAGCCGCATAAATGGACGGGGGAATCAATTCCTCCTTGAATTTCCGCCGGGTATCTGGTATTCTACCGACACTTTTGAAGAACCCCGGCTACCCAGCCGAGGGTTCTTCGATCCGTGGGGAAAAAGTCTATATTTTTTTATTCGCTCGCCGATCCGCCTTCACAGGCGGAAATCGCGCTCGCTATGCGGATTCAAGTGAGGTTCAGGTTTCCCTTGTCCGAATCCAGCGAGCCAAGCGGGCGAGGGGGGGCTCCCCCCTCTTCGCGGGTGGAGGGGACGTCGCGAGCCCCTAGTATACGGAGAGAACGTGGCGACACCCTTGGCCGAGCGATACAAGCGCGTAACGATAAAAACAGTCCCGGTCTATCTCGCCCTGATCCTTCTGATCATCTTCGCCCGTCCGACCCTCGGCGGGTTTATTCCGGGTCTCCTGATCGTTCTCGCTGGAGAAGCGTTACGGGTCTGGGCCGCGGGCCATTTAAAAAAAACCAAAGAGGTCACGACTACCGGGCCCTACGCTTATGTGAAGAATCCGCTCTATCTTGGGACGCTTTTGATCCTGATCGGATTCTGCCTCATGGCCCGGAACCTTTATCTTCTCGTCATGGGTCTGGCGATTTTTTTTGTTTACTATGCTCCGTTCAAAAAGAAACGCGAAGGGAAAAGGTTGCGCGAGCATTTCGGTCAGGCCTGGGACGATTATGATCGGGCCGTTCCGGATTATCTGCCAAGCCTTCACCCCTATCCGGGACGGGGAACCGGTCGGTGGGAACGGAAATGGTTTTATGAAAACAGCGAAGACGGAACGGCCCTGGCGGTCGCCCTGGGCATCTTCGCAATCGGTTTGCGGTATTGGTTCAGCGCGGGGTAGATCAATATCATCGAGGAAAAAAATGAAGATTCAACGGGCATTAATCAGCGTGTCGAATAAAGAAGGCGTGGTCGAGTTGGCCAAGGGGCTGGCCGCGCTGGGGGTCGAGATCCTCTCCACCGGGGGAACGGCCAAGACATTAAAAGAGGCGGGCATTCCGGTCAAGGATGTGGCTGAATTCACCGGCTTTCCGGAGATGCTGGACGGCCGCGTCAAGACGCTTCATCCCAAGATTCACGGCGGACTCTTGGCGAAACGGGACGATCCGACGCATGTGGCCCAAATGAAGCAGCAGGGCCTGGAGCCGATCGATCTCGTCGCGGTGAATCTCTATCCGTTCGAAGCGACCGTGGCCAAGCCGAACGTCCGTTTCGAAGAGGCGATCGAGAACATCGACATCGGCGGACCGGCCATGCTGCGATCCTCGGCCAAAAACTTCGAGCACGTGACGGTCATCGTCGACCCCCGTGATTATCCGAAAGTGTTGGAAGAGCTTCGAAGCCACAACGGGACGATTTCCCGGGAAACGCGTCTGGGACTTGCGAAAAAAGTCTTCAACCACACCGCCCGTTATGACAGCGTGATCTCCTCCTATCTTGAGAACCAAGGGAAAGAAGCGGATCGCGTACGATTTCCCGGCATCTTCACGCTGCAGTTTGAGAAGGTCGAGGATCTCCGTTACGGGGAGAATCCGCACCAGCAGGCCGCTTTCTATCGCGAGTTCCAGCTCTCCGAGCCTTCGGTGTCGACGGCCAAACAACTGCACGGCAAGGCGATGTCCTTCAATAATTTTCTGGACGCCAACGCCGGCCTGGAGCTCGTGAAGGAATTTAACGAGACGGCGGCCGTGATCATCAAGCACAACAACCCGTGCGGGGTGGCCACCGGAGAAACAATCCTCGAAGCCTACACGAAGGCCCGGGCCACGGATCCGGTGTCGGCCTTCGGCGGGGTCATCGCTTTCAACCGCCCTGTGGATGTCGAGACGGCGGAAGAGATCGCCAGGATGTTTGTCGAGATCGTGATCGCCCCCGGCTTTGAACGCGGCGCCCTGGACGTGTTTAAAAAGAAGAAGGATCTTCGTCTGCTGGATGTCGGCCCTGATTTGAAAGTGACTTGGGAACGACGAGGCGAGATGGACATCAAGCGGGTCGTCGGGGGGTTGATTTTACAGGACCGCGACCTGGGCCGGATCGAGGATCTGAGAAAACTGAAGGTCGTCACGAAGCGCAAACCCACGGATGAAGAGTACGAAGCCATGGCCTTTGCCTGGATTGTCTGCAAGCATGTCAAGTCAAACGCCATCGTTTATGCGCGACCGGGCCAGACGATCGGAATCGGTGCCGGACAGATGAGCCGGGTCGATTCGGTGAAAATTGCCATGATGAAAGCGCAATCCCCGCTGGCCGGAACCGTGATGGCCTCGGACGCCTTCTTCCCTTTTCGCGATGGTTTGGACGAGGCCGCGAAAGCGGGCGTCAGGGCGGTCATCCAGCCCGGGGGGTCGATCAAGGATGAAGAGGTCATCCGGGCCGCCGATGAACACGACATGGCCATGGTGATGACCGGCATGCGTCATTTTAGACATTAATTTTTTGGTTTTCTGAGAGACCCTCGCGTGATTTCGTGGGGACGACCCCCTGGGGTTGCCCGTCCAGAGGGCCAGCACGGGGGCCTGCCCCTACAACGGTACGCCCAAAATTTCATCCATGAAAATCCTCGTCATTGGAAGCGGCGGTCGGGAGCATGCCCTGGTCTGGAAGTTGGCCCAGAGCCCCAGGGTGGAAATGCTCTATTGCGCACCCGGCAATCCCGGGATTGGCCGTCACGCCCGTTGTGTCCCCCTCCCCGCAGAAGACTTGAACGGCCTCCTGGATTTTGCAATAAGCCAGGCGATTGATTTAACCGTCGTGGGTCCGGAGGGACCCTTGACGATGGGGATCGCGGACTGTTTTCGCCAAGCCGGACTCCGGATCGTCGGGCCGTCCAAGTCCGCGGCGGAGATCGAATCCAGCAAGGCCTTCTCTAAATCGTTCATGGAACGCCATCGGATTCCCACCGCTCATGCCCGGGTTTTTCGCGAACCGGAACCGGCGATGCAGTATGCCAGAGATCACAGGGGTCCTATCGTGGTTAAGGTGGACGGGCTGGCGTCCGGCAAAGGGGTCATCATGGCGCAGGATGAGACCGAGGCGATTCAGGCGATCGACCTGATCATGCGGCGGAAAACATTCGGTGAAGCCGGAAATCAGATTTTGTTGGAGGAGCGCTTGGAAGGCGAAGAGGCCTCTTTCCTGGTCTTCACCGATGGAAAGTCGATCGTCCCGATGGTAACGTCGCAGGATCATAAACGCATTTTTGATCACGATCAGGGTCCCAACACGGGCGGCATGGGCGCCTATTCACCCGCGCCCGTTCTTTCGGAAGCTCTGCAGGAACAAGTCCTTCGGGAAATCGTCCGACCCACTATCGACGGGTTGGCCAAAGAGGGACGGCCGTTTCAAGGGATACTGTATGCGGGTCTGATGCTGACCCAAAACGGCCCGAAGGTTTTGGAGTACAACGCTCGTTTCGGAGATCCCGAGACCCAAGTGATCTTAACCCGACTTGAAAGCGATCTGGTGGAAATTTTTGAGGCCTTGACGGTCGGAGCCTTGGATCGCATCCGCGCCCGTTGGAGTCCGAAGGTTTCGGTCTGCGTCGTTCTCACTGCAAAAGGATATCCGGCGACCTATGAATCCGGTCGACCGATCCGGGGGATCGAACAGGCCGAGGCCAAGAACGGTGTGGTGGTATTCCATGCCGGCACGGTACTTCGTGATGGAAACTTGGTGACGGCCGGAGGACGCGTCTTGGGTGTAACGGCCAGCGGGCGCGATTTTCATCAAGCCCGGGAGCTCGCCTACGAGGCGATCAGCCGGATCCGGTTTGAAGGCATGCATTGCCGGATGGACATCGGTCTCAAGGCTACCCGGGATCTCGAAGGGCTCAAGGCGACAGGAGGCCGACATGACCATTCCGGATAGACCCCTCCTGAGCGTGGTGGTTCCGGTTTACAATGAAGAGGCGGTTCTTCAGGAATTCTACAAGCGGCTTCACGCGGTCCTTACAGAACTGCGCGGTTTATCGGGCACGGAGATCATTTTTGTGGATGATGGAAGCCAAGACGGCACCGCAAAGATTCTGTCGGAACTGATGCAGGGGGATAAATCCGTCAAGGTGCTGCAGTTCTCCAGAAATTTCGGTCACGAGATCGCCTTGACGGCGGGATTGGATCACGCGAAGGGGGATGCGGTTGTGGTGATCGACGCGGATCTTCAGGATCCGCCCGAGACGATCCCTCGGTTGCTGGACAAATGGCGCGACGGATATGAGGTGGTTTATGGCGTTCGCGAAAGTCGAGAAACGGACACCTGGTTTAAGCGGACCACGGCCCGTCTGTTTTACGCCCTCATGCAAAAGATCGGGAATCTTGATCTTCCGGTCGATGCCGGCGACTTCCGTCTGCTGGACCGAAAAGTCGTGGACGTGTTTCGGTCGCTTGGGGAACGTCACCGCTTTGTCCGCGGGCTGACGCTCTGGGTAGGCTTTCGCCAGACGGGGGTTCTTTTTCCACGAAGTAAACGGTTTGCCGGAAGCACAAAATACCCCTTCGGCAAGATGCTCAAGCTGGCCTGGGATGGGGTGACCTCTTTTTCGTTTGCTCCATTGCGCGTGGCGATCTATCTCGGGCTGATCGTGTCGGTCGTGAGTTTTCTTTTCGGGCTGTTTGTGATTTTCGGGCGTCTTTTCTTCAATCAGACCGAGCTCCTGGGATTTCCCATTCACGGGTGGGGCTCACTCATGGTGGCGGTCCTTTTCTTGGCCGGTGTCCAGCTGATTGTTCTGGGAATGATGGGGGAGTATCTGGGACGAACTTACGAAGAAGTCAAACGCCGTCCGCTTTATATTCTGCGAGAGAAGATGGGGTTTGATGATTAATCCGATCTCGGATTGTGCCGATCGTTTGCAGATGACCCGAAAGGGTTTGACCTGGACGCTCATCCTTATAGGGCTTTTTCCGTTAATCATTCTTGAAGACGGCCTGATCTACCGTGTCTTTAAAGGTCTGCGGGATCCCGTCTTGCTCAGGTTCATGCATTTCCTGACCGGGCTGGGAGTCGGGTGGGTCCAGGCGCTTATTGCGGCCGTTCTCCTCGGAATCGGCTCCCTGCGAGAAAACCTTAAATTGAAGAAGGCCGCCGTGTCGAGCCTGATTGCCCTGGCGGTTTCCGGTCTTGCGGTTCAGACGATCAAGCACCTGATCGGACGGCCACGGCCCAGACTGGCGGATCAGGGGATCGTCGATTGGGGTCCTTCTTTTCAAAGCGGCCATGACTCTCTTCCATCCGGACACGCCCTGTCATCCTTTGCCATGGCGGCGGTTCTGTCCGCCTTCTACCCGGCCGGCCAATGGGCCTGGTATTCTCTCGCTGTCCTCGTGTCCTTTACACGGATTTATATCGGCGCCCATTTCGCCTCGGACGTCTTCGTCGGGGCCGTTTTGGGCGTGTTGATCGGGATGTGGGCTTCGCGGCTTAAGTTGGAGTACTTTAAATCATGACCCGAAACACCGGTTTCTGGCCGGCGCTGATGCTGGGAGGGTTTCTTTTCTTCTATCAGCTCGGGGCCGTGCCGCTGTTTGATTTGGACGAGGCGATTTACGCCGAAACCACCCGGGAAATGGTTGAGACCGGTAATTGGATCACTCCGCAGGTTAATTACTCGCCCTTTTACGAAAAGCCCATTCTGCTGTACTGGTTCATGGGAGCGGCCTTCAAGATTTTCGGGCCGTCCGAATTTGCGGCTCGATTGACATCCGCGGTCTTCGGTCTCGCGCTGCTGGTCGTGACCTATGGTTTGACCCGGCGGGTCGCGAGCCCCAGAGCCGGATTGTTGGCGATGCTCATCCTGGCCAGTAATCTTGAGATGGTAGCGCTATCCCATGCCGCCTTGACCGATATGCTTTTGGTTTTTTTTATCACGGTCTCGCTGGCCAGTTACTACCTGCTCTACAAAACAGAGCGCGCCCTCTGGGCCGTCGGGATTTATCTGGGCGCCGCCCTGGCGGTTTTGACCAAAGGTCCGGTCGGCCTTGTTCTGCCGGGAATGACGATTTTTCTTTTCATCCTCACCGTTGGCCCCCGATGGAAACTGATTCTTGATCTTCGACCGGGATGGGGTATTTTGATCTTCGGCGCCATCGCCCTGCCGTGGTATGCGGCGATGTTTCGCCTTCACGGCGAGGCTTTTTGGAAATCTTTTTTCCTGCACCATAATATCGAGCGGTTCACGTCCGTTCTCGGAGGCCATGCCGGGGCCCCGTTCTATTATCTGGGAATCCTGGCGATTGGTTTTTTCCCATGGGTGGCGTTCCTTCCCGCTTCCGTTGTTTCCATGTTCCCCGGCAAGGACTTATCGGAGCGATGGAAAAATCTCCGGCTCTTTCCGGCGAACCATCCGTTGGAGTGGTTTCTTCTGCTATGGGTCGCGGTCGTCTTCCTTTTCTTTACCTTGGCCGGCACCAAACTTCCCAGCTATATCGCACCCGCCGTTCCGGCTTTGGCCATTTGGGTGGCCCGTTATATGGACCGGAGAATGGATGCGGCACCGTCAACGGTCCGGGTGGAAGACCGACTTACGATGGGCTTTACGGTCGGCCTGACTCTGATTACGGCCGTCCTGATTTTGTCTATTCCCCAAGGGATCGAATGGGCACGGGTAAAATTCGGAGCCTTGGCACCCTTCCTGGCCCAGCCGATTGAGTTGAACGGGGTGTTGATGGTCATGGCCGGGGTTCCCTTGATCGGGGTGATGACCTACTATGCGCTGCTGCGCCTCGGGAGGCAGTGGGCG
>Ga0335082_10002601_pt1 | contig 19487 bp, 17 predicted proteins | sample Lox_Sample_41_FD_206718 | JGI IMG/M metagenome (GOLD analysis project Ga0335082, IMG submission 206718) | Soil microbial communities from Loxahatchee National Wildlife Refuge, Florida, United States - Lox_Sample_4.1 | ecosystem: Environmental > Terrestrial > Soil > Wetlands | place: USA...
TTGAGCTACGGCCCCATTGCGACATTGAGCCACGCGTCGGCGGCTGGGGGCCCTGAAAACATATTCCGGAAACCGCTTTAACGTCTTGGATAGAGTCCAGCGTTACTGCACAACAGCTTTCAAGCCAGTTGGCGGAGCGGGAGCCAACGAGCTGCCACCTGACGCATATTGCAGCGCTCCGACATCCCATGCACCAGAAATGGGGTATGGTTGACCCGCGTAGTCTACGCTTCCACCAGACAGGGGACCCAACGTGTTATACAGATTGACGCCTGCGGTTCTGGCCGGGCTGGCACTTTGAAGATTGAAGTTACTACCATTTGCCACGAACAACGGATTGGTGCCTGCCGACCCGCCGACCGGGTTGGTACGGCTGATACTACCGGAGAAGGTTGGCGCACCGGAAGGATTGTAGAAGAGGTCATTCGTCGATGCCCACGAACCGACACCAGACTCTGAGATATACATGGCCTCATTCGGCAGGCCGTAACAGATGTTATTTTGAGTTTGAACAAGTTCAGACGAGGTCGGCGCACTTGAATAAACACATGCATTCGTCGCCGACGCTCCCGGCGCCGCTACTTGATAGATCGTGTTGTTATAAAGATATACGTGGTAGGTACCAGTCTGGAAGAACACACCACTCCCATAACCTGCTGTATAGGAGCCCTGATTGAAGATGTTATTATAGACATAAGTATAGTCCACTTGACTCCCATCAGCGATATAGATGAAGTCGCCCTGTGTGCCATCGTGGAAATAATTGTGGTGGATGTAAATATGGTGGGTGTAGGCGCCGGACGGAGTATCACTGGATCGAGAGAGGAAAATGGCTCCGCCGTGGTTTTCGTTGGAATATGGGGTGCTGATCTCATTCCAACCCACATCAATTTCGTGTGTACTGAGCAGAGTAGTGCTGAGCGGAGGCCCGGGTTGAGTCTTAATGTAGATGTTATGGCCCATGGCATTGAAACCGTTGTTATAAAAGTAATTGCCGAAAATGGATATATACTCGGAGGCCGTGACCCACAAGAATCCGCTTTGAATCTCGCTCGTAGGTCGATAATTGACGATATTGTTCCCTGTGAAACGCCAGTACTGCCCGTAAACGTCAAACGTGTCCTGCGTACTGTTCAATCCCGTTCCATCGAAGTTCAGCTTGCTGAATGTCATGTAGAGATGCTGTCCACCGGATTCGTTTGTATAGTCGAATCCACGGGAGGTATACCGCAGGCTCATGCTCGCCAGTTCGCCCGGATAACCAATCAGGGCTTTCTGCGCAGTGGGACTTCCCATCGCTCCACACAACTCAACTAGGTCGCCGCCACCGCATCCATTAGGGTCCATCTCGCCGGAGGATGTCCCATAAGTTCCTCCCCGCGCGTACATGATGTACTGCGTATCACCCAGCCCGTTTGCCGGATTGAACTTGTAGATGTGCCGAAAAGGGCCATTAGTTCCTGCGCCTTGCGCCGAGTACAACCCGTTGTTGCTGTCGTTGCCGCTCGTCGACACAAAATAGATATTTGCTGAGGCAATCGAGAAAGGCAATGCGTTGGACGCGGGCCCGTTCGTAGTCACCGAAATGCCTTCGGAGCAGTTCGCGCTCATCGAGGAGTTCAACCAAAATGTAACGCGCCCCAGGCCTCTGGGTACAGTGGGGTTGGCGGTTCCGTTCCACTCCGCTACTTTCGTGGAATCAGAACTGGGCAAGGCTTGTCCGCAGGCGTTCACTGTGCCTGACGTTCCCAGGTTGTTGCCCCAGATCGTGACCGCCGCGCCTTTGGTCACCGATCCTTCCCATCCTGTTCTCGGCCCCCACGTCAGGTCTGAGAAAAAAAGCGCAGGTTGGTTTTGCGCAAATGCAACGGGAATCTCCAATATCCAAATCATCAGCATATACACGATCCTCTTCATTGCGAAAGCCCTCTTGGCCGCTCCCGTGCTACCTCCAATCGGAGTGGTTGCTCGGAAGTGTTATTTGTATTTAAGAGAATTGTGAGCGGTGCAACTTCACTCCGCAAGTCTCAGAGGGACAGGATCGCGCGCAAATGGCCAACATCCGATTGTGCCCTGCCGCGGGTTTTGTTGCGAAATGCTACACTCCTGCCTCCAGATCCAGCGTCTTTCAGACAGTGGGGTATAGGAAATCGGACAACGCACTAACGGCCGGTGCACTTCGGTCGTGTCGTTTGAGGGGTGCCGGTTTGATGTGAACACGGACAAGAAAAATTGGCCTCGCAATCCCACGGCCCGAGGCCAATTTCTTAAGCGCAAAGGCAAGTGGAGGAAAATCAAACGCAAGTCAGATCGCCGAAGGCAGCCGGGAACGCCCGTGATCGCGCAATCACAAATTGCAGCTTCAGGAGCCCAGCTTCGTACTTTTGCAAAGTCTCAGTGCCGCGTCGACAGTTTCATGGTGTTTTTCCGTGATCAGGAAGGCGCATATTCGAGAAGCCGATGGCCGCGCCGGCGCGAGGACCAGTTCTCTCGATTCAACTGGATCTCAGACTCGCGATTCGAGTGGCGAGTGTTTCCAAACATAGCGCAGATTCCTCCTTCCGCCCTTGTCGTACCTTTCTATAATAGTATCTCATCTAGTATCTCATTCGCATTCAAGGATCAGGCAGTCACCCGGGGCCAATACAACTTCTTTGAGCGTCTCTGGAGGGCACCTACGGATAAATTAGAGCTCGAATGGCGAGCTTTCGCGGCAAAAAAGATGTGAACGGCCTGTAAACTCCTTGTAAGTGACTTGCTGCAACTCCAACCTTACGACACCTCTTTCCTGGTCCAGTATCTCCAACCTGGCGGATGTCCCCGGCGACAATTCTGTCGGCGATGATGGCCATCCCAGTATCACATCCGACCATCGGAAACTTTGTCTTGACATTTGCAGGGACAGGAATAAGGTAGACGAATCCACGCTGTCGCCCACGATAACAATCACGTACTTCGGTTTGCGGCCTCGTTTTGGAATTGGATATGAATACGGCATTCTCCAGCATATAGATTGGAAAATTATGGAAGACGTAGCCCCTGTGCGTGCGTTCAAGGCTCCGTACCAGCGAGCCAACGCTGCCTGATGCCTTCACGGCGACAACGCCAAGGGAAACGGGGTGGGGCTAATCAAGGTAATGAAGAGACTTGTCCGGATCGGTCTCGTTAGATGTCTAACTCCATGAAAGATCCCTACGTCGTTTTGAGCGATAAACAAAAGGAAGCCGCTCGTGTCCGAAGAGAGATTCAAGCGCTGCTTATAGTCATTCCTCTTCTTGAGGAGGATGCCCCTACTTGGGAGGAACTCAAGACATCCCTGTCGAATCTCGTTGGTCCGGATCCGGAGTCTATCGAGCACTCAATGCGGGACTTGGAATTGTATTTCCCCTTCACTAAGACTTTGCGAGCGCCCGAGACTGGCGTTTAGGCTGTCGCTGCTTCAGCGTACTGCAACCGCGAAGTGCCGGTTCGGTCCGCGCCCGCATCTCATATAGTCTTACATTGTCTCGAGAATCGAAGATAACTCCTCGGGTGCCGTCGGGATGTACAACACGTGGTCAGCAGATTCCGTGATCTTCTCGTCGCCCTCGGTCGCCAATGCGATCACCTCTCCTGAGCGCGCTCCGGGCTACACCGTAACGTTTACGACCTCGTCCAGTTCGGCCCTTATGACAGGCTCGGTGATCCCGGGGTATACATCGAAGCCAGAGTCAAAACTCAGCATGTCCTTCGATTCCATTCTGTTCCATAACCGAGAAGTGCACTGCGTCTCGGGACGATGGCTGTCGATATCCTGGGGCTATTCGAGTCGACAAGAATCACGAACTACTGCCCCCAATGTATCCTGCCTCAATTTCAGGGATCATAACGTCAATGTCACCAATGGGATACTGATGCTGTGCAGTTAGTCGAATGATTTCCAGCCTCGCGCCGCTCAGAGGCTCTCTACGACGCGCAAGTTCTAGCGCCTGCCTGACCCATTCTGCGATTGACACATGGCGCGAGCGCGCCACTCGCCGTATCTTTCGATACTCCGAATCTTTGAGAATCACCTGTAATCGTTAAGCCATAGTGTGAGTTTATCCGACTCATAGCTACGAGTTAAGGTCTGCGCTGCGCTGCCGGAGGATCTCCAGTTTGAGAGTAAAAATCCTGCCTTTTTGCTGTGCCTTTCGAGACTATTCATACTAGTTTCTCAAAACAGGAGGAAGCGACTGCCACTGACCGGACCGTCACAGATGTAATCTACATGAACTCTGCGTTTGCTCTTGTGCCTCTGTTGCAGACCATCTCTTCAGTGCATCTCTAGCTTCCCACCGCTGCTGGCGTCATCCCGTCGCCACCTTACCGCGGTAGAACAACGTCATCCATCCGGCTTTCCTGACGCAATCTGCAGGATTGTCTGCCGTCGACAGTGGGTCTGACTGTGGCAAGCGGCACAGAGCGTGATCAGATTACCTAGCTTTAAGCGGCAAGAACTTCCAACCGTTTTATTGTCCGAAGTGCTTTTACGTCGGAGAACATGCTGAGGATCAACTAAGGCCGGCTCATAACATTCAGATTCATGTCGGCGGAAATTCAGTGCGATCAATGTATCGACCTCCGACAGAGGAAGTGATCAACGACTTCCAAAACCGGCTGATCACATATCGTCTGTTGAATCGTGAGAAGGTGGCCACGTCGAAGTATCGTGTCTCGGCGTTTCGGCCTGAAATTTGTGGCATCGCGGAGGTGCTAGGTGCTGCCATTGCCGATGACACCGAAGTGCAGAGCGGGATCACCAGGTTGCTGGAAGAACGCGATGAACAGGCGCGAGTGGACCGCGCCAACGGACAGAACGGTGTCGTGCTGAGGGCCGTCCTAGCAGGCTGCGGAAAAATGGACTCCGCGACTTAGATTCTTCCAGTCTCCGTGATTTTGTGATTGGAGAAGGGTTTTGCCTGCATCCGCTGGTGTCCCGCAGATTCATTGTCGGGCCTGCGAGCACACTGCGACCTCAGCTCATGGCGCTTGCATCGCCAGATTCCTCATACGAACTAAGTTGTAGGCCGCGGCCGCGAAGGTGAAGACCCATCCGACCTTGAAGATTCCACGATGCCGAACTTTCCGCAACAGCGCGATCGTCTTCAGCCATCCGAAGCATTCTTCGATACGCTTCCTCTTCCTCTGGCTGATGGCGTATCCGGGATGGTGCGTGGTGCGAGCATCAATCGCGCTCCCACCGGGTCGCTCGAGGTTCTGGGCCACGTGCGGCGTGACCTTGAGGTTGCGGCACTCAGCCACGAAGTCGGCCGTGTCGTATCCCTTGTCGCCTCCCACCGTGACCTGTTTCGTGCCAGCGATCTGTTCCAGCATCACCAGCGCGGCATCGCGCTCCGCCGTTCCGTTGGCCTCGAACACCTCTGAGTTCACGATCAGTCCGTTGCGGTTCTCTACCAACAGATTCCCGTTATAACTCAGCTTGGCTTCCTTGCCCCTGCCTTTGCGTGCCAGCCTCGCATCCGGGTCCGTTTTCGATTCGTGCGTTTGGTTCGACCGCTTCTCGCCGTGAAAGTCTACTGTCGCATTGCCAGGATCGTCCGGCGGAACTGTTGGCTTGCCATCCTTTCGCTGAAAACTCTTCAGACTCGCCCATGCTTCCAGCAGTGTTCCATCCACCGTAAAATGTTCGTCCGAGAGTAGGTCCCGTTCCCGTGCTTGCCGGAGCACAGCTTGGAAGAATGCTTCGGCGATGTCCCCATCGAGCAGGCGCTCGCGGTTCTTGGTGAACACAGTCACGTCCCAGACGGAGTCATCCATGTTCAAACCTACAAACCAGCGGAACAGCAAGTTGTAGTCGAGCTGTTCCATTAGCATTCGTTCGCTGCGCACTGAGTACAGGGCTTGCAGCAGGAGCGCTCGCAACAACTTCTCCGGCGCAATCGAGGGTCGCCCAGTTTTGGCGTACAAGCGGTTGAACCGAGGTTGCAACTGCTGGAGTGCTTCATCGGTCATGGCCCGCAGCGAACGTAGCGGATGGTCCTGCGGAACTCGCTGCTCGGGACTGATATAACTGAAGACGTCCAACTGCTGCTCGTCTTTTCCACGCATGCATTCTTCTTATCAGGTTGTGTTGTGGAAGCAAGAGAGTTTTCTGGTACTCTGCTGGCGTGGCGATAGGCCCAAACGACGCACCAGCAGCACTCATAATGGGTGCCGGGTTCCTGGCATTCGGATTGACCATGATTCTGCGGCCCAGTGACGTCAGGGCAAATTTGGATCGTTTTGCCGACAGCTGGAAGCAGGGCAGCTGGCATCCATACAAGATGCCCGATTGGGGACTGCGTCTCGCGGGGATGATTGGGATCGCGGGTGCTACGCTCTTCTTCTACATCGCTTACCTTGCTCTACATCCTTAGCCGACTCAGTGTCCTGCTTCGCCGTCCCCGGAGTAGGCCACGCGATTCGGAGTTTTTCCGCAGCCTGCTAGTTCACTGCCATGAAAATACTCAAGAGCAAGTTTTTATTCGCGAAATTGCGGCTACTGCGAACGAGATCTACCACGAAGATGGAGAATCCTTAAGGATCAGCAGCGAAACGGTGGGGCACGTATTGAAAGGCCTCGGGCTCTATAGCCGCCGATTGGGTAACGCCGGAAGGGGCCTTATCCTCGACAAGGCTACTCAGTCTCGAGTTCACAGGCTGAGCCAAGCTTACGAAGTGCTGCCGACGGTTCCTACTTGCGGCTTTTGCCAGTCGCTCCAAGTAGTTGAGCCCCAATCAGTTGTGTAGGTTGTGTAGGTTGTGAAAGTTTTTCTGGGCCCGATTGTGTTGATTGAAGCTCAAACTCCAGATCTAAACTACAGCGCCAGAAGAGTTTATCCAGGTTTCATGATGCTAGAGGAGATAGTCTGACTCGTTGGGAATAGTTGCATCTTAGCCAAAACTAGCTTTCCCGTGGCCTCTCAACACGTGTGTCTCCGCTTCCCAGCGCAGATTTCGGCTGTCCCAACGAACGCAGTTGCGAGCCAGTCTTAGTACACTCTTGTTCCCCAGCTCCGCGAGGATGCATGTGGCACTGGCAGAACTTTCAAGTCCTCGAGGTCGTGACCTGCCCCCCGCTTTGGTTCACGTAAGAATACGACGACTTTCACTATGCGCGGACCATCAGCTTCTACGGCTGTTCGCAAGAGCAAAAGAAGGTTGGAACTCCCATTCCACAGCCTACTTAGGAGAAGAGGCTACTTGAAGAAATCCGAAGTGAAGTCGGGGTTCGTGTCCTCCGCCGTCTTGGTCAGCAGTGACGAATCGCCCAGACGTCGCGCAATCACACCCGAGTCGGTGAATGGCCCGCTTCCCTGCGCCATGCGCAGGATGTCGCGGTCGATTTGTCCAATGTTGGACGGGGTACCGCCGATGGGCAACTGATCCTTCCCGTTAGGCCCCGTCACGTTCCGCGACAACGTCCCGCCCGCTTCCGTATACGTGACTGTGTGCTTATACTTCACGGACCACTCGGTCGCGCTGATCGATTCGATCTTGTTCGTCGCGAGGTCCTGAAAACAAAAGATAGTGCGAAACTGGCGCTGAAAAGTCGCCGATCGCAGGAAGTTCTTCACGGACCCCAGGTTCCTACTCGTCGTCCCACTGTTATCGACGGTATGATCGAAGGCAAACATCGGGTGATCGCTGAACGTGGCCTTGATCTTGAACTGGTGGAACGCCTTATCCAGCGGGTTGATCTTGGTCACCGAAAAACGGGTCGCGCGGATCCGCGTCCACGGCTTCGTCAGCGCAGTCGTGTCTACTTCGAATGCATTCGGCATCGTGAAATGCAGAATCGTCCTGCCGTGCCCCGCGAACTTTCCCCAGTACTCGAGGTGAATGTCCTGCTCGTTCAATCCCTGGATAAACCCGAAGTCGAATTTCCTTCGAATGTCGCCTTCCGCGAGGATAGCGCTCTCCGACTTCGGTACCAAGGCTACGCATTCCGCTGCGAAGATGATTACCGAAGGTACCAGCGGATTCTCGAACAGCGTGGCTCCGTCCAGGCTGTTAACGGGCACTCCATCTGTGAGCGTGGTAAACACCTTGTTCGTGGAAAAATCAAGTCCGGCTCGCCAGAATGGCGCGTCTACGAAAACCTTTGCCGAGTCATCCCGAATGGTCAACATGGCCTTCTATGAGCGTGAAAGGGCCTGCCCCTCAAAACTCACTAGGTCAACCGCCCAAACATGGGCCGGACCGCGGCTGCCGTAAAGGGTCCGTCCGGCCCCTCCAGCTCCAGCAAGTCGTTATCAAGGCTCTTGATGGTCATTTTCCCAATGATGTTGTCAGGTTGACTTTGGTAGGCCCGGTTTACGATGTTCCGCTCCGTTTTGTACTGCAGTACGGCGTCGGCAGTGCTGGGACCGTACATGCCCGCATTCAACTCGGCGGGCTCGATGAACATGTCCTCGATGAGGATCAGCGCCTGCTGAATCAGCTTTACGAACTCACCCTGATCGCCGGGCGTTACATGGGCGGGGTCGTTGATTTCGCAGTCACGCAAACGCTGATTCGTGGAAAGAAGCTTGGATTGCAGCATGGACCATCCCTCGAGAGACCAGCGAAGTATCGTAGGTTCGTCCGGGAAAGACTGTCAAGCGGGAAGGGATCCTCGAATTCAAGAAGCCTGGCGGCCCGTGCCAGTTCAGCCGCCTGGATCGGCATCTTACACTCACCTATAAGAGAGGATGTCCTGAAGGAACATTGGCACGCTGCCTAATTGCCGACGGCGCGTTCTCCGGATGTCCTAGCCACACTCAACGGCGATTGCCCGCGCACGTTTCTCGTTGCGTGGAACCAGCTCGGCTGCGGTCTCTGCAGCATCGCCGGATGATGGCTGCGTCCGCGTGCCGCACGAGTTCATCGGCATTCCCGTAGGGGATGGGCCACTGGATCCAAAAGTATCTCCTGGAAGCCAGAATTGAGAATATGGGATGGCCAGACTCGATGATAGGCAGCACTGGGACGATGAGTTCAGGAATGGTCCCTCTAGTTCCGTCAGAACTGAACTCGCGTTGGTTAGATCTACCACGATGAACTGCGACATTCCGCCAATGAAGCTACGGTAGCGCTGATCTCGCGATCTTTGGGACCAGGAAAATCAAACACAACGCGATCTCGTCGCGATCCATCAAAACCTTGGCAAGGTGATCGAGAACCCGTTTTTGTCTTGGCCAAAACCTTGCCACGACAGGGAGCGCCGGCCATCTATCGGCTCTGAGACCGATGTCGGGCCCAAGCCGCGGTTCCGTCAGGGTTGGCAGTGCCAATACCGCCCCATGGTGCGACTACTGGAACGCGACTTGCCCAAGCTGCTTCGTTCTTCAGCTTCCCTCGGCACTCGTGGAACAAGCTGCGCGAACAATGTCATTGAGCGTTGTTTCGTGGAGGTGCGGCGACGTATGCGCCCCATAGTGTGCTTCGTAAACGTCAATGGCGTCGACTGAATTATCTTTCCCATTTTCCAGCATTACCCGGAATGAAAAATCCGCGCCTTACTTAAGCCGCCTGTCATCACCGATCATGCCATCGCAGCCAAGCACTCAACTCCAGAGAAATTTCTGGACTTCTGGCTCCGCGATTCCGCACTTTTCAGCGGAGATCTGCGAAATAGAAAACAACCGGGAAAAATTATTGGCAATATAATAAGTCCCACGCAACGCAGCCTATGACCGGTGGGTTAAAAGGTTCCGCTTCAAAAACTGCCCGTATCGGGATGGTCGGGCTGCTCATTCTGTGTCTACTTTGCGCCGCATACTTCGTTCGGCGTCATTCCGATGACGAAGTGCACTTCAGCCGCGATGTCCGCCCTATCCTGAATCAGAGCTGCATGCCGTGCCACGGAGGAGTCCGCCAGAAGAATGGGGTCTCCTTCTTATTCCGCGAGGAGGCGCTGGGCACGGGGAAATCCGGTAAGCGGACGATTGTACCGGGAAGGCCGGATGAGTCGGAACTGATGGCCCGGGTCACTTCTTCTGACCCTGAAGCCCGGATGCCATACCACGCGCCTCCTTTGTCACCCCAACAGATTGACGTTCTGCGGCGGTGGATCAGACAGGGCGCAAGATGGGAGGATCATTGGGCCTTCGTTGCTCCGAAGCCTCAGGCTCTCCCGGTTGTCAAGCACAGCGGTTGGCCACGTCAGCCACTTGATCGATTCATCCTTGCGCGTCTGGAGAAGGAAGGACTCTCGCCGTCTCCTGAGGCTGACACATTAGCCTTGCTGCGTCGCGTCTCGTTTGACCTCACCGGCCTTCCACCGACGCCAGTGGAGCAAGCGTCGTTCCTGGCTGACTCTTCTCCCAACGCTTATGAAAAGCAGGTCGATCGTTTGCTGGCCTCCGCTCGCTACGGCGAACGCTGGGCTTCGATGTGGCTTGACTTGGCTCGCTATGCTGACACCAAAGGTTATGAAAAGGACACCGAGCGTCCTGGTGTGTGGCCTTATCGCGACTGGGTGATCGATGCCTTTAACCGCAATGTACCCTACGATCGATTTGTAATCACCCAGTTGGCCGGCGATTTACTTCCCAACGCCACGTTTGAGGATCAAATCGCAACGTCCTTCCATCGCCAAACACCGGTCAACGACGAAGGCGGCACGGATGACGAAGAGTTCCGCACTATTGCTGTCATGGACCGGTCAGCGACGACCTGGTCGGTGCTGAACGGCCTCACCCTCAATTGCGTGCAATGCCACTCGCATCCGTACGATCCAATCCGCCACATGGAGTATTACAAGTCGCTTGCATTCTTCAACACGACCCAGGATGCCGATCTTCCCGAAGACACTCCGGTCTTGCTCGTACCAAAGGACAAGGCGCGTTACCCCGAAGCTGCGTGGTTGCAGCGGGAGCTCGCGAAGCTGCGGTCGGAAGTTGTATCGCATGGCAGGAAGTTCGAGGAGCAGTCGCAATGGTCACCGATGCGCATTGTGTCCGCAACGGCCAGTGCGGCATTGGCATCGCAGCGGGAAGCTCAAGAATTGGAACATCAGTTGGCTGACTTGAAGCGGCAGAAGCTCGCCCCGAAAAAGGAAAAAGACCAGCGCAAATACCTGCAACGGGCAATCGCTGAAACGCGCACGAGAGCACAGGCCGAATCGGGCAAAGTGACGCCGCTGCCGATCTCAGAAGGGGATCTGCGGGCAAGCACGGACATCTCCGGCAAGCAGGTGTACGAACTGACTGCGAAGGCTGATGTTCCCGTAATTACGGCTTTACGCATCGAAGTGAATCCGGCGAATGCTGAAATTGCGCGTCACACTCCCGACCTCGGATTTATTGTGGACCGAATCGATGCCTGGATCACGGGAGATTCAGGGCAGGAGAAGAAGATCGTATTCCGGTTGTTTATCCCGGATTCTGAATCGGGCCTGGAAGGCGCAATGAGCACCGCTCTCGAATCGAAACGCGAACTCACCGATGATTCGGGAGCCAACGGATTCAGGGTGATACCGAACCTGTTTCGCACGCGTTGGATCGTGGGAGTTCTCGCCGAACCGGTCAGAGTGAATCGGGGAAGTCGAATTAAATTGCGCCTGACAGAGACACAGGAGATTGACGACAAGCCAGCTCTGGTGCGGCGCGCCCATCTATCCGTAAGTGGAGACGGACTCTGGCAAACACTGGCCAACGATGCGGGCTGGAAAGAGAATCTTGCGCAACTCACAAAACTGAGCCGCGAATTAGCAAAGGTTCCCACCGTCCCTGTGCCGATCATGGCAGAGGAGCCTGCTTACGACCAGAGAGCCACCCTAGAATTCGATCGTGGCAACTTCCTTACCAAGATCGGACCTCCACTCGTTCCCGACGTGCCCGGGATTTTTCCCCGTTTGCCCGAGGGAGCGCCAAGGAACCGTCTGACCCTCGCAAACTGGTTCTTCGCTCCAGGTCAGCCTCTGACCGCGCGCACCGTCGTAAACCGTTATTGGGAACAATTGTTTGGAACCGGGATCGTCGAAACTCTGGAAAACTTGGGCAGCGTGGGTGAAGAACCAAGCCATCCAGAACTTCTCGATTGGCTTGCACTTCACTTTCAGAACGACCTGCACTGGGATATGAAGGCGCTGCTACGCGAATTAGTCACCAGCGCAACCTATCGTCAAAGTGCAAAATCAACCCCCGCTCTTACCGAAAAAGACCCCCGCAACCGGATTTTAGCTCGTGGACCGCAGCAGAGACTCACTGCCGAGATGGTTCGGGATCAAGCACTTTTGGCGAGCGGATTATTGTCGGACAAGATCGGCGGTCCGCCAGTGATGCCTCCACAACCGGACGGAGTGTGGAATACCGTGTACAACGACAGCAAATGGAAAGATGCTACTGGGCCAGATCGTTACCGTCGCGCTATTTACACCTACATAAAGAGGACCAGCGGCTATCCCAGCTTCCTCACGTTCGATGCGTCTGATCATGACACAAGCCTCGCCAGGCGCATCCCAACCAACACCCCGCTGCAGGCGTTGGTGACACTCAACGATCCTGTGTATTACGAAGCATCCGAAGCTCTTGCGCGACGGATGCTCTCTCAGAAACAAGGAATAGTTGCTCGAATCGAATATGGCGCCCGGTTGGTCCTGTCGCGCGATCTGACTGATCAAGAGTTAGCGGAAATGCAGGCACTCTTTCAAAAAACTGTTGCAGCACCTGCTTTTCAGCCTTTCGCTGCAACAGGTCGCAATACTCGGGAATTCACGGCTATGATCGCCGTGGCGAGCGTTCTCATCAACCTTGATGCGGCTCTGACAAGGTAAACCGCCATGTCCAATCCAAAAACTCGCCCCGGAATTCCGATGGATCGGGAAATCGTATTTGCATCGCCCTCTGAAGTTGAGCTGGCATACCTGCAGGCGCGAACCCGCCGCCATTTTCTCCGTAGTCTGAGCGCAGGCTTGGGGACACTCTTTCTCGGAACGCTAGCCTCAAAGCTTGTGCCCTCGGCGAAAGCAGCGGGAGCAGAGACTGCAGCGCTCGATTTCAGTCGCGATGCCAGGACTCCGCTGTCCCCTCTTCCACCCCAGTTCGCGGCGAAGGTACGTCGTGTGATTTATCTCCATATGGCAGGGGCGCCTAGCCAGCTGGAGTTGTTTGAACATAAGCCAGAATTGAAAAGGTTTGATGGAGAAGATTGTCCAGCGTCATTCCTTGCAGGCAAGCGTTTTGCATTCATCAGCGGTGTACCGAAGCTGCTCGGATCGCAGTACCCGTTTCATCAGGCAGGACAAAGCGGGCAATGGATCTCAGACCGTCTGCCACACATCGAGAAACAGATTGACGATATCTGTTTCATCAGGTCCATGCGGACGGATCAGTTCAATCATGCTCCGGCACAACTGCTCGTGCAGACCGGGAATCCGCGGCTCGGATATGCGTCGTTCGGGTCCTGGGTCGTTTATGGTTTGGGCACAGAGAATCAGAATTTGCCAGGCTTTATCGTGCTGCTTTCCGGCGGCAAGACGCCTGATGGCGGAAAGCAATTGTGGAGTTCCGGCTTCCTTCCCAGTGTGTACCAGGGCGTGCAATGCCGCTCCCACGGCGAGCCTGTGCTTTATCTGGATAATCCTGCAGGTGTGAGCCGGTCGTTGCGACGCACCATGCTCGACACCATTGATGACATCAATCAGCAGACCTATGCCGCATTCGGAAACCCAGAGACTGTGACGCGCATCGCGCAATACGAGATGGCGTTTCGGATGCAAATGGACGCAACCGATGCAATGGATATTCGCAAGGAGCCTGATTCCGTCCATGCACAATATGGGTCCAAACCCGGCGAGGCCAGTTTCGCCAATAACTGTCTGGTGGCGCGGCGCTTGGCAGAGCGGGGCGTACGATTCGTCCAACTCTATCACTGGGGATGGGACTCGCATGGCGCTGACGCGAAAGAAGCTCTGAACCTGGGCTTCAACGACCGTTGCCGAGAGGTCGATCAACCGACTGCGGCACTACTAGCCGACCTCAAATCGCGGGGTTTGCTGGAAGACACGCTGGTGGTGTGGGGTGGAGAATTCGGCCGCACTCCGATGAGAGAAAACCGAGGCGGGCAAGTGATGAAGTATGTGGGTCGCGATCACAATCCGGGCGCCTTCACCATATGGCTGGCGGGTGGCGGCGTGAGGCCCGGAATGAGCTATGGTCAGACCGACGATATGGGGTATGAAATTGTCAAGGATCCGGTCGAGATTCGCGACCTCCACGCGACGACGCTGTACTTGCTGGGATTCGATCATCACAGATTGAACTATAGATTTCAAGGTTTGGAGCAAAAGCTGACCAGCGTGAAGGCGGCGCGAGTGGTGGCTGAAATTCTGGCATGAACCTTCCCAGCGGAATTCTTGACAAGGACGGTAAGTCTTTCACGACACCGAACCACGGCCTCCTCGTCCAATCTCGTTTTGGGCGCGTGATGCTGGCTCCAATCCTGATTATCACGACTCTAGTTTCACTTCTTCCTCCCGACGGCAATGAGCGCGCAGGCTGGCTGCAATTCGTCGGGAATTTTCATCCGTTGCTGGTCCATTTTCCCATCGCGCTTTTCCTGCTGGTAGCCATCCTGGAGATTGTCGGTCGAAGCGGTCGTTTTGCGTATTTGCGACTTTCGGTAAACTTCGTTCTTGCGCTGACAACGCTTGGGGCAATCTTGGCGGCGCTGCTGGGATGGTGCCTGGGACGCAGCGGAGGTTACTCCGGCACCTTGGTTACCCAGCACATGTGGGGCGGGGTCGCGCTATCCATCATCTGTTGGCTCTGTTGGCTGATACGCTCGCGACCGCGAAAACTCTCGGCAGCGTACGCAATCGCGCTTGCCCTGGGAGTTGGACTTGTGGCGTGGACCGGTTACCGAGGCGGGCAGCTATCGCTCGGGGCGAATCATCTCACCGAGCACATGCCCAACGGGTTGCGTAATCTGCTCGGCGTCAAGGACGCTCTTGTGGCATCAGACCCGAGCGCCGATCCAAACACCTTTTATGGCGCACAGATTCAACCGATCTTCGCTACGCGCTGTGTCAACTGCCATGGGGCCGACAAACACAAAGCGAATCTTAGGCTCGACACTTACCGGGCTCTAATGCGGGGCGGGAAGGATGGGCCGGTGGTTCGGGCTGGAAACGTTCAGAATAGCGATCTGTTTCGTCGAATAACCTTGCCTGCGAGTCACGACGATTTCATGCCGAAGGGAAAACAGCCTTTATCTGCGGAGCAGGTAAAGGCGCTCGAATTGTGGATTGCCGCTGGCGCTTCGAGCTCGGTCGCTGCCGATGCGATCAAGATCACGCCGTCCGCTCCTGCCTCGCCAGCCGAAGTTAAGTTTGCGGAGGTTGATACCGCAGCCGTTGCTAGGCTGCGTTCTGCAATCGCACCGACGGTCACGCAACTGCAACAGCAATTCCGTAACATATTGGACTATGACTCTCGCGGTTCCGCCGACTTACGATTGAACGCTTCGATCCTCGGTAGTAATTTCGGAGACCGGGATCTGGAAGCCTTCGTACCGGTGGCCGATCACATCGTTGTCGCCGACCTTTCTCGCACGGCCATTACAGACCATTCAGCAGGCGCAATTGCTGCGATGAAACGTCTGCGGGTGTTGCGAGTCATCAACACACGTCTTACAGATGCAACACTCTTGCGGCTCGATACGCTAAGTCAAGTCGAATCGTTGGACTTCTATGGCACGCACATCACCGCGGCAGCTCTGCCGACGATTGCAAGGCTCCCGAAGCTGTCGCATTTTTACACCGGGCAAACAGGCATTCGTCCAGGCCAACCCATGCCCGAGGGCTTGACTGGCAAGCTCATCTTTTGACTAATGCGCCCAGTGTCTGTCGAGAAGGGTGGCCCGGGGCTAAGTCCTCGAACAGCGGCCTTGTTCACCCGTCGTTGCAAGAGCTTCTACACTATATCCGAGGTCCTGCGGTACGAATGACCAATCTCGGCGTTTGAGTCCTTCCAAGCATATCGCCGATGGAACTACATTTTGAAAGCTGGGCGACAACCGCAAAAACTTTCCAATGAGTATTCGATGAGGTGCCTATGGCTGTGACAAGACGCGAGGCCTGTTCTTTCATTCCAGCGTTAGTGGTCGCTGGAACCGGAATTTCCGGATTCGCTGGCCCGGATGACTCACTACCGTCATTAACACTTCCATTCGAGAAAATGCCGGTACAGAGCTCGGAGCATGTTCAGATACGCAAGATTATGAAAGGCAAACTCGCAACCGGCGAGCCTGTCGAAGCGCACGAGACGACTCTACCCCCGAACGGATATCCGCATCCGCCGCATCATCACGTCCACTCGGAGATGTGGCTTATCCGCGAAGGAACGGTCGAACTCACGATTAGTGGTACGACCCATCGTCTGGGTGCGGGAGGGGTAGGCTTCGTTCACTCGAATGAAGAGCATGGCATCAAGAACGTCGGAACGGGTCCTGCCACGTACTATGTTGTTGCCATCGGTCCGGGAGCGGACAGGTAAATGCCCCCGACTCCATCGCGCCTTTCGCGAGCCGTGAACATTGAGGATCTGCGCGAACTGGCATGCCGCCGCCTGCCGAGAATTGTCTTTAACTACATCGATGGAGGCGCGGAGGGCGAGTGGACCCTTCGCGAAAATCGACGCGCTTTCGACGCCGTTACATTTCGACCACGCCAAGCTGTTGCGGTGTCACGGTGCGACTTGCGAACGCAAGTGCTTGGCGTGGAACTGTCCATGCCGATACTCCTGGCGCCGGTGGGTTACCTGCGCGTCATGCACCCCGATGGTGAAATCGCGGCTGCCAGAGCGGCCAACAGAGCTGGCGTTGGCTTGATTCTCTCAACCGTTTCTGGCCATCGGCTGGAGGATGTGAAGGCTGCTTCTGCCGGAACGGTCTGGTATCAGCTCTATCTCACTGGTGGCCGCGCTGCCGCTGAGAATGCTATACGCCGAGCCGTGGATGCGGATTACTCGGTGCTGGTAATCACGATCGATTCGACCGTCATCGGACATCGCGAGCGCGAGTCCCGAGACGGAATGGAGCAACTCCTGCGCGGGAATCCCTGGTCGAAGATCCCTTTCATACCGGAGATCCTCACTCATCCACGCTGGCTCGCGCGCTTTCTTCTCGATGGCGGTCTTCCTGACATGCCTAACATTGTCAGTCCCGACAACGGGGTGCTCCGGGTTCGCGACGCGCACACTGCGATGAAGCGCGAAGCATTTACTTGGAGTGACATGCAGTGGATTCGTGCGCTCTGGAAGGGGCCGATCGTCATCAAGGGTGTTCTCTCCGTAGAGGATGCGAGGCGATCTCTCGATTACGGTGCCGCCGCCGTAGTTGTTTCCAATCACGGAGGCCGCCAACTTGATGGTGTGCCAGCGAGTTTGCAAGTCCTGCCGGAGGTCGTTGAGGAAGTCAAAGGAAAGGCAGAAGTTCTGATGGATAGCGGCATTCGCCGCGGATCAGACATCGTCAAAGCTATTTGCCTGGGGGCCCGTGCCGTCCTTTGCGGACGTGCCTACGCTTATGGGCTCGCTGCGGCCGGCGAGGCGGGTGTTATACGCTCACTCGACCTGCTGCGGGCTGACTTGGAGAGGTGTCTCAAGCTGTTGGGATGTTCTTCTGTAAACAGTCTGAACAGATCCTATCTGAACGAGACTTTCCAGTGGTGAAGCATCTAGGATTGAAGCGAAATCTTCGAGGCTAGGAGCGACTAGCCTTCAAGTCACCGACCACGAACCAATAAGAAAGCACACCAGCCAAGAGAATGACGGAGGCGAGTTGAAATCCCGGAGTGTATGAGCCATACGCTGTAATCAAGAATCCTACGGCGAGCGGGGCGACGACTCCGGCGAGGTTCCCCGCAAAGTTCTCCGCCCCCGTCCAGATGCCCACCGATTCCGAAGGTGCGCATGACTGAAGAATCGCCAGAAGGTTTCCAGTTGCAAGTCCAACCAGAGAAGCTGTGATCAATAACCCTACTGCTATTCCTATATGGGCCGTGCGCATCGCTGGGATGAGGAAAATGCCCATGCCGAACGCTGCCGTGACGATCCCTTTCCGGGTTGACGTTTCGTCCCACCCACGACGGATCAGGCTATCGGCAACCCATCCGCCGATGGGTTCGGCAATCCCGAACGTGAAGAACGCGAGTGATGCATAAAAACCTGCCTGCACGATGCTGAGCCGACGTACCGTCACCAGGTAGTCGGGCAGCCACGTCACCAGCACATACCAGTAGTAATCAAAACAAAAGAATCCCATGCATATTCCAAGCAAGTTGCGATTGAGTAAGGTGCGGGCGACGGAACGAGAGGCCATATCAGCGGATACGATATCCGGCCCTAGCGTTTGGAGACGACGAGGGAAAACCCAAAACCATGGTGCTAGCCAGATGAGAGCCGCGAAGCCCAAAATCAGGAAAGTGCGACGCCACCCAAAATGAATTAGGAGCCAGGGGACCAGAATCCCTTCCAAAACGAGGCCGGTTCGAGTCCCGAAATCGAAGAGTCCCGAAGGCAAACCACGCTCTTTGGCCGAGAAAAGCAAGCTGACGATTTTCGTTCCTCCGGGCAGGTAAATGGATTCTCCAATACCAAGCAAAATCCGAAATGCCAGCAACGCTGCAAGGCTTCCCGCCAAGCCTGTGAGCCCTTGTGCAAATGACCAGATGATGAACGCTCCAGCGTAGAGCCAGCGCAGATTGAATCGGTCGGCAGACCAGCCAACAGGAATCTGCATCAGCGCATAGGACCAGAAAAACGAAGACAACAGCAGGCCCTTGCTTTGCGCTGTCAGGTGGAAGTCTCTGGAGATCAGGGGCAAAGCAAATGAAATGGCCGCCCGGTCCAGGTAATTGATCAACGATGCAGTAAAAAGCAACCCGACGATAGACCAGCGACGATGATGAGAAAGGTTCGGCGGATGCATTTCAGCGAAGCCACCCAGAGCCAGAACAGGAGAGGTCAATCTGGAGCGTTGTAAAGAATACAGTAAAACCGATCAACCCACGCAGTAATCGAAGCGGCAGGTAGGTTGAGACAGTCAACTCAATTTGAAGAGCACTGGAACCACGCGCCAATCCTCTTGGGCGCTCGCCCAAGCTTCGTTCTTGCCAGCCACCGAAGCCTCGTGCGTCGAGAGCAAGATCCTGCCAATACGCCGACTTTGATTGAAGAAATCGACTGTCCCCGGAAACCAAAGGAAGCCGCCTCAGAGCTGAACGCTAAAATTCGACTTCAAAGAGCGCATGACCCAGATGGGCCATTCTCATGCTCCTCTAATCTCCGGCAGAATGCTGTGCAAGAGTACCTCTTCCCAGGAGGCCTGTGATGAAGCGATCGAATCTTGATGACCTTCCGACTCGGCGACCTCTGAATGCAGTGGCACTTCAGTACGCTGTCCTGTGCGCTGAATGCGATGTAGTCAGCGACAGCCCACATGACAGGTGCATGGTTTGCGGCAGCCGTTCATTGGTCAAT